>Ga0233425_10002014_pt1 | contig 42232 bp, 62 predicted proteins | sample Watercolumn_Towu_2_FD_181712 | JGI IMG/M metagenome (GOLD analysis project Ga0233425, IMG submission 181712) | Freshwater microbial communities from Lake Towuti, South Sulawesi, Indonesia - Watercolumn_Towuti2014_140_MG | ecosystem: Environmental > Aquatic > Freshwater > Lake | place...
GGCGCTGGTGCAGCGTCCCGTACTTCAGTCCGCACCTCTCGGCCCATGCGCTGACGGGGAGGGTTTCGCCATCGACGGTAAGGAGAGCGTTGTCCTTCTTGTTTCTGTTCTGCTCTGTCCGCGTTGCCCAGAAGCAGTTGGCGGGGTTGTATCCGCCGTTGTTGTCCCGGCGCTCGACCGAGTGCCCCTTGGACGGGCGCGGTCCCATGTCTTCTAGGAAGCTGGCGAAATCCATCCACCGATCGCAGATGGAGATGCCTCGACCGCCGTAATTTCCGTACGCTTTATTCGTCTTCAGCAGGCACCGCGATTTGATGCCGAGCCAGATGCCGTATTCCGACGTGCGGCGTCCCCCATGTTTGAAGTTCATGCCGCGTCCTCCAACTGGTCAGAAGAGAAGACGACGCCACGCTCGGCGCCGAAGCACGCTATGAGTTCAATCAGGTCCGAGAACTCGGCTTTCGTCAGCTTCGACGTGCGGAGACCGAGCACCACGAAGGAGCCGGCATCCAAGCCGGGGACGACCTTCGCCTTGCGGAGAGACGCGGTGAACACGTCCTTCCATTCTTCGGGCGTGAGTTGCTGGCCGTACCATTCGACCTGACGGGATACGTCCGTCAGACAGGCCCAGAGCTTGGCGTTCTGATCGAGCGAGCGCGACGGCGGCTTAAACTCGACTTTGGTGCCGACCGGCAGGCCCTGTATCCAGCGGATAGCGCGGGCACGAACGGTCTCATTGGCGAGCGTGAGGACGTGACGGGCGCTCATTCCGCGCGCTCCCAACGGGCCGTATAAACTCCGGCATGCCGCCCCGACCGCGTGCGCCGCTTAGCGCCGCTCAGAGCGATGGCGCCCTTGATCGCGAGCCCCCGGATTCGGGCGCTGGCCGTCTGATGCGGAAGGCCCGTGGCCGTCTCGCACTCCTCGCAGGTTGCCCCGTGCTGGCCGCGCGACTTGATCGCGTCGAACACCACCCGCTCCAGATGCGGGAGGATATGACGGATGCTCTCGGCGGCCTGCTTCGAGGTCTCGCTTCCACGGACGAAGGGGATCGTCTCAGGGTCGCGGGTGGGGATGTGGTCGAAGAGGTCGGTCATGCCGCCGCCCTCCGGCTGTCGTCGCCATCCGAGCCGCGGCCGATGACTTGAAGCCGGGCCGTCACGGCGTCCCTGAGGGCATCAATCTCGGCTTGGCTCAGGCCGAAGTCGCGACGGGCGGCCTTCTCGTCCGCCGACATCCACCAAACCTGAAGCAGCTTGCCTTCGGTGGTCGCCGCGATCGTGCGCTTGCAGGCCGCGATGTACTCGGCCCGCTGGTCGGCCTCGCTGCGCTCTGGGCGTTCTTCCGCCTGCTCATCGGCTTGGTCGATCGCCTCGCCGCGCGCCTTGAAGTCGTCGGCCTCCTCCTCAGAGTAGGCGAGGCCGTGCAGAGCGAGGAGCTTCAGGATCACCCGATCCTTCGCCCGCTTCTCGGCCATGGCGTAGACGTAGGCCGCCTGGCGGCCGGAGACGCGGTAGTTCACGTTCACGACGCATTCGCCGATGGACCACTCCCGCAGGTCGCCGCGCGTGCCGGCAACCAGCATCACAGCTTCGTCACGCTCGGCCCGCAGGATGGTTGGCAGATCGAACCGGATGCCGACGCGACCGGCGATGCGCTCAAGCGCCTTGTGGGAGATTACAGCAGTCCCCTGCACCCTCCAGACGGTAGAGGCGTTGGCCTGCTCGCCGTGCTCTTCGAGCACCTTTTTGATCGCCAAGTCGGCTGCGCGCTTGGCTCCTGCATCCTGATCGCGGCTCATCGGGCAACTCGCTCGTCATGAAAGGCAAGGCCGGACACGCCGCGCACGCGCTGCGCACAGAGCGTCTGGGCGAAGGTGTCCAGCATGCCGCGGAGGGCTTCGGGCCGGTTCTCCGCGATCCACCGCAGGAAGGCGCGATAGTCCGTCACCTCGGCTCGGGTGACGGCGCGGAGGCCAGTGGCGGTCTGTTTGCTGGCCTTCTTCGCGGCAGCCTCGGCAGCCTTGGCCTGAGCAGCCAGTTCCTCGGCGCGCTCACGGCCCTCGATGTCGTCGCTGCGGGTCACGTCGAAAGCGAAGTCGGCATCGCTCTTCGCGTCGGCAGCAGCCTTTCGAGCCGCCTCAGCCGCAGCTTGCCGCTCCGCCTCGACCTTTTCGCGCCAAGGCGTCAGAGCCTTGCGGCAGGCGTCCCGAACGAGGATGGCCCGGCCGGTGACGCTCTTCGTCTCACCGATCAGCTTGCCGTAGCGGGCCTGGACCTCGGCCTTGCCCTCATCAAAGGGCTTGTTCTCGTCGCGGCGGCGCTGCTCGGCGGTCTTGATCTCTTCGCCGATCATGTCGAGCAGCTTCGACACGGCATCGGCTTCCTCTTGCGAGGTGATGGGCTCGCCGGTCAGCCAGTGCTTGGCCTCGCCGTAGATTTCTTCGATGCGGTCGCGTGATACCTCGAACGGCGTCGGCTCGGCGTTCTGCGAGTTGTGGCCGATCACGGCCAGGGCAGGGGAGGCAGCCATCACGCGGCCTCCGCACTGAGATCGGACCAGAACTGATTGGCAAACCGGCTCAGCGTTTCAGAATGAGCGCGAAGGAGCATGGCGACGTGTGCCATCTCTTCGGCTCGATCTGCGCTCGGCGTGGTATGCTGCGCACTGCAGACGATCGTTCCGACAAAGGTGCTGAGCAGAACTTCCGTGTCATGCGCGGCTCGGAGGGAGCGGTCGAACACGGGGCCGGCGTCGTGGGTGTTCACGGCTCGTCTCCGTAGGTGATGAAGGAGGGAGGGATGCCGTCGCGGTCGTTGTCAGCGAGGACGGCGAACTCAGCGGCGACGATGATGGCGATGGCGCCAGCGACACCGCCGAGGATGACAGCCAAGGCGATCATCACCAGAAGCTCCCGACAGCAGGCAGGCGGGGCTCAAGGCAGTCGGCGGGCGTCAGGCGTTGCTCATCGTTCGCGGCTCGGCCTGGATGCTCGGCGTAGGCTTGGCCCGGTCGGCGGCCGAGTTTCGGATACCGGACGACTTCGATTTTGAAGGTCGGGTAGTGCTGGCCAAACCGAGCCGCAGCGTTGTCCGCGAACTCGTTGGCAGCATCCTCGCCCTCGAAGGGGCCGAACGTGGCCTCTTCCTCGACCGGCACCACATCGAGGCCGGTCATCTCGCGCACCACGTTGAACGACAGGGCGGTGCGCTGGCGGACGATGAAGCGAACGGTCGGCTTGGGCGATGCCAGCTTCTTGGCGATCTCGGCCAGAACCTCGCGGGTTTCAGGCCGAGCCGGGATGGTGTCGAGCAGTTGCCGGGCGTCCGCCTCGGAAACCGTGATCTCAGCAGTGCCGCCGTCTCTCGACCAACTGGCGCCGCAGACGAGGCGCTGATTGATCCGGCGAACCGCGTCGTCAGCCATTTCACCGACGACGGTGCGGAAGTCGTAGAACGCGACTGCGGATGTCTTGAGAGCGAGGCCGGTCATCGTCCCGCCTCCGCCTCTGCGGCAGCAATGGCGGCGTCGAAGACGGCCAGCATGGCTTCATGACCGCGCTTGTCGTTGACGCTGCCGATGGATGCCCCGTTGAAAAGGTCCGAGGCCGCCTTTCTAAGAAGCTGATCGCAGTTGAAGCATCTGCTCTCGGCGACGAGGGCTCCGTATCCGCACCAGCAGACAGCTTCATCCGCCATCGCGTTGCACGGCTCGCCCAGGTCATTCCGAGCCGTGGTATGGGTCGTCCAATTCTTCGGATCTTCAATCCGAGCGCGCGCGGCGCGGAGGATGTCGGCGGAGGCCATGGATCAAGCCTCCTCGCCGAGAGCTTTGGCGATGGCCGCTCGGGCCAAATCAAATTCCGCAGTCTTCCGATCGGCGACGCGGACCACAGCCCGCAGCGCCTCCAGCAGATCCGGGGCGGCAGCAATCAGACGAGCATTGCGTTTGGCCTGCGCCTTCGGGATCTCGTCCCCATCCGCCGAGATCTGGGCGACGTGCCGCCAGTCGTACGGCTCCTTGCCGACGACGATCGACAAGATTTCCGGTCCTAGCGGATCCTCAAACGCCCACGGGCCAGGGGTATGCTGACCAGCCATTAGAGAACTCCGAGATGAAAGAGGCAGACGATCACGACCACGGCGCAGGCCGGGATCAGCGAGAGGAAGAAGACGGCGTTCGCCTTCTCAGTGTGGCTCAGCGGCTCGTGATCGTTCGCGGGTTGAAGCACGGCTAGGCACTCCGGTTCGGTAGGCGGGGAAGGGTCAGGCGGCGTCGGCCATCTCGGCGGCGTCAGCCTGCGCGTGCAGCCGCTTCGCCTGCGCCCAAAGCCGAGCCGCATCGTCGTGGCGCTGCTCGTTCCAAGCATTCGCGCCGGCCTCATCATTCCAGAGGGCGCAGGCGCGGAGACGGCGGGCGAGGATGGAGGACATGACGGTCTCCTGAGTGTCGTGCGGGGAGGGGATCAGTGCGCAGCCGAGCGGCGCTGAGCGCGGGCGTCGGACCATGCGAGCCGCAGAGCGAAGCGGAAGAGATCGGCGAACGAACGCTTGTCGCTGGAAGCGCGGAGGCCCTTCGCCTTGGCGTGGGCGAGCTTCATCACAGCGGCACGGTCGAACGAGCCAGAGACGAAGAGGGGAGAGGACTTGGCAGCCGTCAGAGCGGCGCGGGCAGCATCGCGGGCCTGAGCCTCAGCGAGCTTCTTGGCGTTGAACGCCGCGATGGCGACCTTGCGAGCGTCGCCGCTGATGCGATCAGCCTGGAGCGCCGACCGGAAGGTGAGGTTGCTGATCTGGCGGCGGGTCATCGGGGCGGCTCCATCGCGTCGCTGCGATGAAACCGTTGTAGCGATAGGCGCTACGTCCCGTCAATCCCGCGTAGCGAAGAACGCTACAATTATTTTCCGCGACGCCCGGCGCTCGGGCCGATGTCGAGCATGGTGCGATAAACCCGGCCCACTACGCGAAAGGGGCCATCCACAAGAACCGGCCCGTGATCCCGATTAGTGCTGTAGGGGGCAAAGTGCTCCGGCCTGGACCGATAGCGCTTGTATGTGGTGCCATGGTCGCCATCCGCCGCGACCACATAGAAGCCGCCGTCGATCAGCCGAGTATCAGCACGATTGACGAAGATGATCGACCCAGGCGGGGATACGAGATCCATGCTATCGCCCTCGACGGATAGGGCAATCCAGTCTCCAGGCGGAAGATCGCTCGCGGCGATGTATCGCTCAACGTCCTCGGCCTTCACAGCTTCGCGCGCCGACAGATTGCTGGCGCTCACGAGGCTATCCAGCATGGGGACTTTTACGAGGCCGTCGGCATTCTCAAGAGGAGCCGGGAAGCCCGTGATCTCCTCGATAGCAATCATTTCGTCGCCCGCTACAGCTCGCTTGCCGAGCGTCATTTTGTTGACGGCGGCACGATCAATAGCGCGGTGCAAATGAGCAGTTAGCCGCCTCGCAAGCTCTGCCTGCGAGAGCTTCGAGTGCTTTAGCGCGTCTGTGACCCACTCCTGTAACATAGGTTCGGCGTAGCGCGTATCGCGACGCGCGTCCGTGACTAAGTTCGCTACACCCGCTTGCAAACTCGTAGCGATATGCGCTACAAGCGGCGCATGGAACCGGCTGCCTCGATAGTCAGGGCCCTCGGAGGGCCATCCAAAGTCGCCGAGATTGTCGGTGTCCATCGGACGCGCGTCTCGAACTGGATGCGTCCCCGCTCGAAGGGCGGCACGGGAGGCTTCATCCCTCAGAAGCACGTCAGCAAGCTCCTCGGGTACGCCATCAAGCACGACAAGCCGGTCAGTGCGGCCTCGTTCATCCCAGCACCTGCGGAGGCGGCATGAGCACAACCCCCACATTCATCTACCTGATCGAAGCGGCCAACGGCCTCGTGAAGATCGGCGTCGCTCAGAAGGTGCGTGACCGCTTCCAGGCGACGCGCCTTCACAGCCCTGTTCTGACGCGCCTGATCGCATGCTGGCCCGGCTCTCAGGTTGACGAGCACGCTCTGCATGAGCGGTTCCGTTCCTACCGCGAGCATGGCGAGTGGTTCGTGCTGCGCGGTGAGTTCGCTGCGTTCGTTGAGCGGTCGCGCGGCGTTGGGGTCGATCACATCCCGACTTGGGGCGATCTGAAGTTCAACAACCGACCGGCTTACGTGCTCAGGCGCAACCTTGAGCGCACGAAGGCTCGGCCGAAATATGCTGGCGCCGTCGCGTGTGAGACGAAAGTCGGCATCACTCCGCAACAGCGGCGCGTGCTTGATTACATCAGCGGCTACCTTGCCGAGCACGGCTGCGCCCCGAGCTACCAAGAGATCGGCGACAGCATCGGCGTGCTCAGCAAGTCGGGCGTCCACCGTCTCGTCCATGGCCTCGTCAGTCGTGGTCATCTGAGCCTTTCGCCGGGCCGTGGGCGCACCATCACTCTGTCAGAACAGCCCGCTGCGTCTGTGGCGAACGGAGTTGCGGCATGAGCCCGCGCGATCTCCGCCTCTGCTGCGTCATCGGCAGCTTCGCCCTCGCTCTCGTTCTGGCGACCTTCGCCGTCTGTGGCGGGCTCGCAGTAGCGGCAGCCAAGCGCGGCGATCTTTTCCCTCAGATGCATTGGAGCCGGTGATGGATCTCGCATCGCTGTGGTTTGCATCCCTTGCCGCTCTGTTTGCTCAGCGTGCCGCTGTGGTCGGCAGCTTTGAGCGTGAAGAGCGCGGCATCGTCATCGCCATTCCCGGTTCGCTTCTGGCCGTCGGCTTCGCCCTCCTGCTGGTGGGGCGCTGAGATGGCTGTTCGGTGGGTCTCGAACCAAGACGTCAGGCGCTGGCAGGCTGCGGCCGATGCGGGCGTCTCCGTTCGCGGGATAGCTCGCAACGAAGGCCGGTCGTGGACGACGGTGAGGCACTACATCTCGGAGCCCATCGCTGGGCTGCGTCGTCGCGCTCTTCGTGACGAGCGCCTGTTCGCGTCCTGCAACCGCGTCCTCGCCGAGGTGCGGGCATGACCACGTTTTGGCGATGCATGACCGTGTTCAACGCGCTCGCTGCCTTGATGGCAGCCGGCATGCTCGCCGCAACCGACGATGCCTCGCTCGGGCTGTCGCTGGCAGCCAATGGGAGCGTCTTTCTCGCCTCCCTCTGGTTTGATTTGGCACCGATGGGTCAGGCATGACTGCCCCCTCAAAACTCATCCTCGCCTGCCAGATGCGCCCAATACGGATGCATCTGCATGAAGCGCGGATGCGGCTCCGCCAGGGCTGCGAAGCCAAGGGTGGCCTGCACCTGTCGCAGCTCGCGGCGGACGGCCTGCCAGTAGGCCCGCTGTCTCGCGGCTCGGTCTGGCATCGCTCGGGCGAGGCTGCGTGATGTCGCCCGCCTCATTGCCCTTTCACCATCAGCCCGCCGTGCATCCGCACGAGCCGGGCATTCATCTGACGACCTCGCTTGCCGGCGGTGTCGTCTCTCACCTTCGCCATCGGTCTTGCCGGACCTTTGGCGCCTTCACCTTCGCATTTGTGTCCCGCGTCCTCACCGGTTGCCGCCGGCTGGCCGCCCTCTGTCGCGTTGAGTCCTTCGCCTCTCCGATCCGTCCTTTCTGTCCGCATCTGCCGAACCCCTCTGTGACGCTCGCAAGCTCACACGGAGGATTGTTCAAGTGCGGACAAAAATTGCCCGGAAACGAACAATGACGACCGCTGCCGATCTCGCGTTCCCTCGCGTCGGTGCTCTCGTTGATCTCGCAGAGCGCCGCAGCGGCTCGCGGATGACTGCATACGGCGATGTCGGCCGGCGCATTGGCGCCACCGGCTCATGGGTGCGCAAGTTCCTCGGACGTCAGCCGATCCGGCTGGACGCCGACACCTTCCTGAACATTCACGCCGCCTACCGCGCCGAGTGCGACCGGTTGGAGGCCCAAGCCGAATTGGAATGGGCGCGCTTCCGCGCGCTCGGAGAGGGCGACGATGCGATGGCTTACGAGGCGGATCGATCTCTGGATGGCCCGACAGGGGGTCGCTCATCGCACGGCAAGGAAGCCGCTGCCCTGGTGGCTCCGCTGGTGGATCAGGGCGCGAAGTGACTAGCGCCGCTCGCCTCCGCGCTGCGACGACGCTCGCCGCCTTTAACCAGCGCCAGGACGCCGATCGCGTCGTCCTGCGCCTGCCGGTGCCGGTGAGCGTCAACGACATGCACGCGCCTCGCAAGGGCGGTGGCATCCGGCGGTCTGATACTTACACGGCTTGGATCGACGCGGCGGGCTGGCGACTGACGGCTCAAAGGCCCGGCCGCATCGCCGGCCGCTACACGCTGGATCTCGGACTGCCGCGCGAGCGCAGCTTTGATCTCGACGCCTGCATCAAGGCGGCAAGCGACCTCCTCCAGCTTCACGGCGTGATCCGCAACGACCGCGACGCCGAGCGCATCGGCCTGTGGTGGCAGGACGAGACCGCAGAGGCGGTTGTCGTCGTCGCCCCTGCGGCTGGCCCCATCAGCATGCCGAGGGACGCATGAGCGCCCGCCCGAAGCTTGTTGGCGACCCCGAGTGGATCGATCCTCTCTTGATTCGCGCTGGTTCTCAGCCCGCACCGGAGCCCGGTGTTCAAGAGCATTGCCACGTCTGCGGTCTCGTCAACGGCGGCTGCTTCGGCTTCGGAGCTTTCCGTGGGCAGCGAGGCGTGTGGGCGTGCACGGATGCAGACTGCAAGGCCGAGGCGGAAGCGCGATCCCGGCTAGATAACACTTCACCATCCGCCCGCATGGTGGCGGCATGATCAAGCTCCCGACCACCATTTCCGACATCCTGAACAAGCAGGAGCAGAGCCGACAGGCTCTCTTCCGCACGTACACGGATCTCCGGCGCCAAGCGCAGGACAGCGAAGACTACGAGCTGCACCGGCTCGTGGGCGAAGCCTACACGGCGTTCATGCGGGCCTTCCTGCATCAAGACGAGCGCCGCTTCCTCGAACTCGAAGATGAGAACGTGCGCCTTCGTGCTGAGCTTCAGCGCTGGCGCTCCGGCATCGACAGGAGCGAGCCATGAGCGATGGTCAAGAGCATTACGTCTACCTCATTGCTCGGCGTGACGGCGTTCGGCTGACCGCGCCGGTTAAGGTCGGGATCACGAACAATCTCGGCTCGCGTCTGAGTGTGATCCAGACTTCGTGCCCGTTCCCGATTTCGCTCGTTCATTCGCTCCGGTTTCCGCAGCGTGACATGGCGCGGCACGTGGAGAGCGGCTTCCACCAAGCTCAGAGACCGAGCCGCGCCTATGGCGAATGGTTCGATATGGAGCCGCTGAACGCTCTCTCTATCCTGTGCCTGATGGTCCGCATGGTGCTGCATGCCAATGGCATTGCCAGCGACGACGAAGACCGCGCTGCCGAGATCTTCAACGCCGGCCAATCCGCGCAAGCGGTACTGGAGGCTCTTCGGGCTCAAGCTAGCGGTGACGAGCAATGAGCAGCTTTCCAAGCCTCCCCCTCTTCACCGACGCCTTTATTGCCGACACGGGCCATCTGAGCGCGCAACAGACCGGCGCGTACATGATGCTGCTCATGATGGCGTGGCGCTCTCCTGAGTGCCGGCTTCCTGATGATGACGACAAGCTGGCTCGTTGGGCGCGTGTCGATCGCCGGACGTGGCTCAAAATCAAGCCGGCCGTCATGGAGTTCTGGACCCTCGCAGATGGCTTCTGGGCGCAGAAGCGGTTGAGCAAAGAGCGCGATGTCGTCAGCAAACGTGCTGAAGTCGCGCGCGAGAACGGAAAACAAGGCGGTCGTCCTAAGTCATTGGAAAACAATGATGCGGGCAACCCGGCGGGTTCCGCGCGGGTAGCCCAGCAGAAAGCTCCTAACCCTATCCCTAACCCTATACAGGATATAGCTCCTGTAGAACCGACAGAGTCTAATCCTGAAAGACCTGAGGACGACATCGGCGTGCCCGCGGCGCCAGCGCCGCGGAAGTCGTCGCGGACGTATTTTTTCGAGAGCGGTGTCATCCGACTGACCGAGCCGGATTTCAGGAAGTGGGAGGAGGCGTTCGAGCACATCTCGCTTCGCGCCACGCTCATCGGCCTGACCGGGTACGCGCAGGAGCAATACGAGAAAACCGGGAATTGGTTTTGGCCGGTCCAGCGCGCCTGCAACAAGCGCAACGATGAGGCTCGGCTAGCAGTCGAGAAAATCAAGGCTGATGCCGTGGCTGCGGCCAACGCGCCGGCCCCTAAGAAGCCGGCCTACCTCGGGCCATGAGGTCCGCCGGGGATCTCCTCCACGAACTTGGCGTGGAGCTTCGATCCCAATCCCCAGGCCGGCACGCGGCCATCTGCCCGCACTGCCGGGACAACGCCAAGCACCCCGCCAATCGCCGCCGGAAGTCTCTCGGCGTCACCATCGACGCCACGGGCGTCGGCATCCGCTGCTTCAACTGTGGCCTGACAGACGGACGGTTCTACGATGCTCAACCCAAAGGCCATCGACTTTTTGGAAAGCCGAGCGATCGAGGCGGAGACCGCGTCCGATACGCGGACTTACATCGCCAAGCGCGGAACGCTTGGCGGTAGACCTGATCCGAAGCATTTGCGGGCGCTGCTTGATTACGATCCTGGCACTGGGGAATTGACGTGGCGCCCACGCGGTAACCCCACCTTCGACAAGAAGCACGCTGGCAATCGAGCAGGCACCCGTAACAGTGCCTCTGGCTATTGGGCGCTGCCAATTGGTGGCAGGACGCTGGTCGCCGGTCCCGTCATCTGGGCGTGGATGACCGGTGAGTGGCCGCCAACGGGCATGCAGGTGGACCACAAGAACGTGACGCCGGACGACTACCGGTGGGAGAACCTGCGTCTCGCCACTCCCTCACAGAATACGGCGAACCGGAACAGGTCGGCTCGTAACAAGTCCGGCTTCAAGGGCGTGTCCTGGGATCAGCGTCGCAGCACTTGGAGCGCAGCCATCTGCTTCGAAGGCAAGCAGATGCGGATCAAGGGCAGGTTCGACACTGCCGAAGCTGCATATGCCGCGTACTGCGCCGAAGCGCGCCGCGTGCATGGCGATTTTGCTCGCGTCTGAGGTGCTGTGATGAGCTTGAGCCAAAAGGCTATCGAGTGGCTGGGGTCGCGCGCCATTGAGGCCGATGTCGCGGTGAAACACGGGATTTACACCGCTCGGCACGTGCCGGGTGGCGAGCCTAAGGCGGACGTCGCCGGCAACATCCTCGTGTTCCCTTACGTCGAGCGTGGCGAAGAGGTGAACGCCAAGTACCGGACCCGCGACAGGGACGGCGGGAAGAAATTCTGGCAGCGCTCGGGCGCCCGGAAGACGTTCTTCAACGCCGACGTACTGGACGATCCTGCGCTTGAGGCCGGGCAAGCGGCCCTTGTTATCACCGAAGGTGAATTGGACACGCTGGCAGCGATCCAGGCTGGGTATCCGTTTGCCGCTTCGGTTCCGGACGGCGCCCCGCCGGCTCGTGACGATCAGGGCAACCTTATCGCCGTGCCGGAGACGACCGACGACATCGACCCGCAGCACGACGAGAAATACCGGTACGTCTTCAACAACTGGGACCGGCTAAAGCGCATCAAGCGCTTCGTCATCGCTACGGATGGCGACGAGCCGGGCCAGCGGCTTGCCCAGGAGCTTGCGCGCCGTCTTGGCCGTTCGCGGTGCGCGGTCATCACCTATCCGCCGGAGCCGACCGTGCCCGATGCAGATGGCGTGCTGCGGCCGGTCAAAGACCTGAATGAGGTGTTGCAGCACTACGGCCCGGATGCGGTGCTCGCGTGCATTCATCGCGCCAAGCCGTTCCCGCTGAAGGGGCTCTACAAGCTCTCTGACTTTCCCGAGCGCCCGCCGCTTCAGGCGCTTTCGACTGGCTTTCACGCTCTTGATGAGCACATGCGACTTTATCGCGGCGCCTTCGTCGTCGTGTCCGGCCTTCCTGGCGGCGGCAAGACGGCTCTGTTCACGCAGATCGCGATGAACATGGCGAAGATGCACAGCTGGCGGATTGCGATCGCCTCCTTCGAGATGCCGGTACGCCCGGTTCTCGAAAACATGCTGATCGGCTTCCTGCTGAACAAGCCTCGCTCGCAGTGGACCCGCGCCGCTTGCGATGAGGCTCGCGCCTTCATCGACGAGCATTTTGTGTTCATCTCCCTCTCGCCGGAGGACGACGACACGGAGAGCGACGTCCAGTGGGTGATCGAGCGCGCTGAGGAAGCGGTGATCCGCGATGGTGTGTCGATGCTGCTCTTGGACCCGTGGAACGAGGTCGAGCATAAGCGCCGGCCCGGCGAAAACGTCGCGGATTATACGAACCGAGCGGTGCGTTCGCTGAAGCGCTTCGCCATGGTCTACGACGTTTGCACCGTCGTCGTGGCGCACCCGACCAAGGCAGCCGGCGTCGCGGTGCGCAGCGGCGATGCCCTCTCCCTCTACGACATCTCGGATGGCGCCACCTGGGCGAACAAGGCCGAGTTGGGCGTGATGATACACCGTGACCCGATGATGCCGGGCGGCGCGAACGTCGGCATTCGCAAGGTCAAGTTCCACGAGACAGGCAAGATCGGAGACGTCACGCTCGTGTTTGATACCGAGTTGCGGGGGTTCCTGCCATGAACCGGTGCCCCTCCTGCAACTCCCGCAAAAATCAGGTCTACGACAGCCGCCCACATGACGGGACGGTCAAGCGTCGCCGCCGCTGCCTCTCCTGCGACAGTCGATGGTCCACGTTCGAGGTGAGCGAGTCCACCTACGCCGCGATCCTCGAACTCGATCAGGCGCTCGCTGGCGTCGGCAAGACGCTCTCCACTGCCATGGATGCCATCGGCATCGCCCGCAACGAAGGGCTCCTGCTTCAGCAGGACTACGACCTTGAGAGCAACGGACATCGGAAGCTTCGGAAGCGCCGTGCCTTGGCTCGGTCCACCGCCCCCGCCTCACCCAACCCGTAGCCTTCGGAGGAAAGCCGCATGACCGACGCTTCGACCACGACAGGCAAGCTCCACAAGACCAAGGCCGGCGCGAAGGCCCGCAAATCGCGTAGGGCGGCCCGCGAGCGGCGTTCTCGCCAAAAAGCAGCCAACCCCTACGCCAGCGCGTCGAGGCCGTCAGGCGGGCGCGTGAGGCAAAATCGCAAGGCAGAGCGGTTCGACGTGGATCAGGGCCGTGGCTGGCTCATCGTTCGCGCGCAGCTCGGGCGGTTCTCTCAGGTGGTCGAGGGGCTGAAGCAGGCGGGGTGCCCGGTGTTTGAAGCTCGCCGCGAAATTCGGGTGCAGACGGAGGGCAAGCCGAAGGTGACCAACGCCCCGATGATGGGCCGCACCCTGTTCGTCGGCGTGGAAGAGCCGGAATACGCCTGTCTGCTCGCCGGGCTCGACTACGTGCATGGCATCTTGTGCCGAGGGGAGGGCGTGTGGATCTGGGCGGACGAGATTGCAATCCAGGGCGCCCGTCCGGCAGTCATCCCGCCGAAGATGATGACCGAGTTCGCGGACCACATCACGGGTCACAAGAAGGGCGGCAAGGGTGTGCAGGATTTCGTTGAGGCATTGTTCGCCGTGGGTGACGAGGTTCGGATCGCGGACGGCGCCTTTGCTACCTTCATGGCCAAAATCGAGGGAGTTGACGTGAAGCGCGGGAGGTATACCGTTGCCGTCGATGTCTTCGGCCGCCCCGTTCCTTTCGAAATCGCCGAAGAAAGCTTAGAGGCCGCTTGACATCTCTCGCGGCTTGCTAACTTATGTCCTCAGGACACCCGAAGTGGCTGAGCGTTTGCGCCGCCCTGTCTGCCCCGAGCGGGAAAAGACCTTCGGCCCCTGCATGGCCCGCTGAAAAATGCGGGGCTGCCGCTAGGGGAAGTGTCCGCAAAATTTAAGGTTCGATGGCAGGCGGACGAGGCTAAGGCCCGTGAGCAAGTAGGCCCTACGGTGGGAGGGTGGTCGGCGGTCCTCACGACAGGAGGCCGTGTTGATGCCCCTGAGAACCACCGCAGCCGAACGCAAGCCGGGGTGGGAAGCGAGCGGCCTAGTCCATCGAAACAGTTTGGTGCGGCGACACGGTGAAAGGGCTTCGGCTCTGAGAGCGCACATAGACCCGCGCTCAATCTGCTGGCCGTAGGACGAGGCACCACCGATGCTCCGGCTCGGATGACACGTCTCGGTTCGCGTTGTGGGGTTTTGTAGCAGGCCCCACCCGCATCAACATCCTGTCTTAGCCGCGCCGGAGGGCCATTGACGCGGCGAGGCGATCAGCCAGGGCGTATCCTTCACCGGACGCAGCGGGGATGCCTCCTTCCTCCTGGCACCAAGAAATCCGCCCAGGCTCCGGTCAGCGTCTCACGCCGCAGAGCCTTTTTGCACCCGAATGCCTGACGGTCTGGGCGGCCCCTTTCCATGCTCATTCCGGGAGACGAAGCGATGAGCCGCGACGAAGCCACCATCGAGAAGATGATTCAGGATAAGGGCAAAACCGCCCCGCGCCTGACGCCCTCGCACATTGACGAGCAGATCGTCGGCGAGGCCTTCCACGTCTTTCCTGGCACCAGCCTCACTGTCTGCGCGCTGACCCTGCGCAACGGCTTTCAAGTGACGGGTGAGAGCGCATCGGCAAGCCTGGAGAACTTCGACGCCGAGATCGGCCGGAAGATCGCCCGTGACAATGCCCGCAACAAGATTTGGGCTCTCGAAGGTTACCTGCTTCGGTCGAAGCTCGCGGCGGCTTGACGACCGCCATCGAACCTCTCTCGCAGGACAAGCGCCATGACTGAGCGAACCTGCGGGTGCCGCGCTTGTACGCCAGAGCCGTCGACATTCAGATTTGGCAGCCCGATGCGGTTTTTCGCCTGCCCGAAGTGCGGGAACAAGCGCTGCCCACACGCGACCGACCACCGCCTGCGATGCACCGGATCGAACGAGCCGGGTTAAATCGGCTCGGACTACGGCGTGCGGCTCTCTGAGGCCGAAATCGTTTCGCGGCTACGCTTCCGCAACAAAGCGACATGACCGAAGCCGATCGCCCCCTCAGCCTCTCTCAATCCCGCCGAGAAGCCAACGAGCGCATCACGGCTCGGATCTCTTCCTCCCACGGACTCACCCGACACACAGGCGAAGACAAGGCCGTGAGAGAGCAGAAGGGGAAGCCGAAGGGCGATCGGATGGCCGTGGGGGAGTGAGATGATCGGCATTGATGCGCTGCTCGGCAAAACGCTTACGCGCGCCGAAGTCCGCAATGAAGATACCGAGATCACCTTTGAAGCGGAGGATGGCTCCTGCTTCCTGATGTACCACTATCAAGACTGCTGCGAGAGCGTGTACGTCGAGAGTGTGGTAGGCGATCTGTCTGACCTGATCGGATCTCCTATCCTGCAGGCCGAAGAGGTCGTTCAGATGAGCGGGGATGACGCCTCGCTTGAGGGCAGGGGCGATGAGAGTTTCACCTGGACCTTCTACAAGCTCGCCACGATTAAGGGCAGCGTGACGATCCGCTGGTATGGCGGCTCGAATGGCTACTATTCCGAAAGCGTGACGTTCAAGCAGCTTGAGGCCGCCTGACATGCTCCCCTCCGGCCTCGCCTCCATCTCCTCCCGCCTAGACGACTCCCCTCAGGTGAGGGCCGCTGTCGATATGGCGAAGAGGCTTCGCCGGGCCGAGGCGCTGTCGAAGCTGGCTGAGATGGATGCGCCGCTGATGTGCTCCGAGGGTGTGAACTACGAACCCCTCGGCTCGGCCATCGACCGTCACGCCGCTCTCGCCATCGGCTCGGCATACAAGGGCAGGGATCAGCGGTGATGGAGATCCTGTTCGGCATCCTCTCGACGCTGGTCTATGTTCTCGGCGTCACGTGCGCTGCCTTCCTTGGCGCGTTCGCCGCCTTCGTCGCGATCCTGTTCGTCGTCTCGGCCGTCAATGGCTTCGTGAAGGGCCGCCCCACGGAGCGATTTGGATCGGCTCCGCTTAACCCGCCGACCGGCGGCTCGTCAGGAAGCAAGCGGTAGCGCCATGCAGGCCTGTGAGACGTGCCGGCATTGGGCGGACGGCGGCTTCTCCCTTGAGACGGCGCGTAGGCTCGGTCTGATCGCAGCGGATGCACGGATTGCTTCCTGCGAGCGTGCCCACAGTGAGGCAGATAGCACCGCTCCTCTGATGGTTGCGTACGATGCAGCCGGTGGCGGCAACGACTCGTTCTTCACCCGCGCCGACTTCGGCTGCGTCGCTCACGAGCCCCGCGATGACTGACGTTTGGGCTGTGTGTCGCCTTCTGCCCGAGCAGGGCAAGGATGCCTGGGAGTTGAACGGCATCTACGCGACACAGGAAGCTGCGCTGGCAGCGTGCGTTGATGACCGTACCTCTGCGGCGCGCTTCGCCCTCGACAGGGACTACAGCGCCGAGAAGGTGTTCGATTGCATCTGTCGCGCGCAGCCTGAGCCGCAGCCGTGGTCCGCTGGTTGAACACCCTCGCCCTCACCTGGGCTCTCATCCTCGCCGCCAACCTCGCAATGGCTCTGACGGCGAATAGGCTTCCGTAGTCACCTCATGGCACTTAACCCGCAGCAGCAGAGGTTCGTCGAAGAATACCTCGTTGACCTCAACGCGACCCAGGCTGCGATCCGCGCCGGGTACAGCGAGGACACGGCGGGCTCTCAGGGCGGGCGCCTGTTGAAAAATGTTGAAATTGGAAAGGCGATTGCGGATGCGATGGCCGAGCGCTCCGTCCGCACTCGCGTCACCGCTGACCGGGTGTTGACTGAGCTTGCCCGTATCGGCTTTGGCGACATCCGCAGCGTCGTCGCGTGGCGGGCGAACACCGCTGAGACCGGCAAGGAAGACGAGGACGGCGTGCCCGAGACGCGCGCGTTTAATGAGGTCGAGCTAATCGGCAGTGCGGAAATCGACCACGACGCGGCGGCGGCGGTGGCGGAGATCAGCCAGTCCAAGGACGGCGCGCTGAAGGTGAAGATGCACAACAAGGTCGCCGCCCTTCAAGAGATTGGGCGGCACCTCGGCATCGCGCAGAAGCACGAGCACTCCGGCGCGGAAGGCGGTCCGATCCAAGTGACGGACATCGAGGCGGCTCGGCGCATGGCCTTCCTCTTGGCAAAGGGCACGCGCGGTGCTGCTTGATGATCTCTTGGCCCGGCTCTCTGTGTTGGACGACAAGGATCAGGCCGAAGCTCGCGACCACGCTGTTGCGGCGACTGCGGACATGCCGTGGGTGCCCAACCCTGGCCCGCAGACGGATGCGTTCTTTACGCTCGCTGATGAAACGTTCTACGGCGGACAAGCTGGCGGCGGGAAGACTGATCTGGCCGTTGGGCTCGCGCTGACGACGCACAAGCGCAGCTTGATCCTTCGTCGCATCAACAAAGATGCACTCAAGATCGTCCCGCGGTTTGAGACGATCCTTGGCCACCGGGATGGCTACAACGGCCAACTCCAGCGCTGGCGTCTTGGCGACAAGCAAATCGACATCGCCGGCTGCGAGCAGGAGGCCGACAAGCAGCGCTTTAAGGGCGATCCGCACGACCTCATCGTGTTTGATGAGGGCACGGACTTCCTTGAAAGCCAGTACCGCTTCATCATCGGCTGGAACCGCTCGACCGATCCTGGCCAGCGTTGCCGCGTGCTGGTGACAAGCAACCCTCCGACGACCTCTGACGGGCTGTGGGTGATCCGGTATTGGGCGCCCTGGCTCGACCCGCTGCACCCGAACCCGGCTAAGCCGGGCGAGTTGCGCTGGTTCACGACGATCGGCGGCGTGGACACAGAGGTGGAAGGGCAGGGGCCGCACGTCATTGAGGGCGAGCCGGAGCCGGTCTATGCTCGCTCTCGCACCTACCTGCCGGCCTCTCTGGCAGACAACCCGGACCTAGCCCGCACGAACTACGCCTCGGTGCTCGCCGGCATGCCCGACGAGCTTCGTCGCGCTTACCGCGATGGAGACTTCAGCGTCAGCCTGAAGGATGCAGAATGGCAGGTGATCCCCACGGCATGGGTGATCGCCGCTGAGAAGCGCTGGAAGCCCGATGGCGGGCATGATGCGCCGATGACTGCCCTGGCCGTTGACCCAGCCGGCGGCGGCAAGGACAGTGAAGAGATCGGAGCGCGGCATGGCAACTGGTTCGCTCCCATTACGACGGAGACGGGGCCGCAGACCGCCGATGGCTCGGAAGCTGCGGCTCGGGTCATCAAGAGGCGCCGCAACCGCTGTGGTGTCATCGTGGACGTTGGCGGCGGCTATGGGGGCGGCATCACGCTGCGTCTGAAGGACAACGACATTCACCGCGTGCCTTTCCTCGGTTCGAAGGAGAGCACGAAGCGCACGAAGGATGGTCAACTCTCCTTCGCCAATAAGCGGGCGGAAAGCTGGTGGTCGCTTCGTGAAGCGCTCGACCCGGATCAGGATGGCGGCTCGCTCATCGCTCTGCCTCCGAATGCCGAACTCCGCGCGGATCTGTGCGCCCCAACGTGGAAGCTCACACAGCGCGGCATCCTTGTCGAGAGCAAGGAAGACCTCCGCAAGCGGCTCGGGCGCTCAACCGGCAAGGGCGACGTGGTGACGATGGTTTGGTCCGAGGGCGAGCGCGCCCTTGAGCTTGCCGAGAAAGAGCGCTCCGCGCGCAAGCCGAAACTTGTCATGCCGTCCCACGGGGCGTCGCAGACCGCTTGGATGGGGTGAGCATGCCCACCGAAGCCGACTTCGAACAGGCCCGCGATGGCATGATCGGGATGCTCAAGTCCTCGGACGAGCGCGTCCGGGGCGTCGCATGCCGATCCATCTTGAGCGCGTGGCTCGCCGCGCAACAGGCTTGTGCTGAATTGGCCAACGAGCACGTCGTGAATTTCCGGTGGGGCGATGAGCGCGTCCGCATTCGGCAGGGCGGCCGGGAATGGCTCGTTTCTTATGACGGTCTCGTGGACGAGTACGTCTGCCGTCCGGTCAGGGACGCCTGATGCCTCGCGAGACCAAAGAAGAGCGCGAGATCGTCCGCCGTGCGCAGAAGCGGTTCAAGGCTGCCCAGGATTGGGAGAGCGGAGCCCGTCAGCGTCTCGTTGAAGACCTGAAGTTTGCCGAGGCCGACTCGGACAACCTGTATCAGTGGGACCGGAACACCTATAACTCGCGCACCAACGATCCGAACGGCGCCCGCCCGTGCCTGACCGTCAACAAGGTCCGCCAGCACAACCTTCAGATCCTCAATGACGCGCGTCAGAACAAGGCGTCGATCGACATCCGGCCGACCGGCGACGGCGCGACCTACGACAGCGCCAAGATTTTCGAGGGCGTGGTTCGCCACATCGAATACCGCTCGAACGCCACCGAGGCGTATGAGGCCGCGTCTCATTCGCAGATTTACGGGGGCTGGGGGTACTGGCGCATCCTGACCGAGTACGCGGATCAGGACAGCTTCGATCTGGACATCAAGATCCAGCGCGTTTCTGACACGCTGTCGATCTACCTTGACCCGGACATCGAGGATTTCGACGGCTCGGATGCGCGGTGGGGCTTCGTGTTCCGCGATGTGCCGAAGGAGCGGTTCGAAGCCGAGTACCCGCAGTGGAAGGACGTCGTTGGCCGCAACGCCCTCTGCGACGAGGGAAAGTCGTGGGATGATGGCGATCACGTCCGCATCGCGGAGTATTACGAGCGGGAGGAGGTGGCCGACCGCCTCTACTCGCTGGTTGATGGCAGCACGCTCCTGCGCAGCGACATTCCCGAGGATCTGCGCGAGACCTTCGACAGCTTGAAGGGCATGCCGGGACCGGACGGGGAGCCGATCCTGATCCGCGCCGAGCGCCGCACGACGCGCTGGCGGGTGAAGTGGTACAAGATCGCCGGCAGCCGCATCGTGGATCGCAAGGACTGGCCGGGCCAGTTCATCCCGATTGTTCGCGTCATCGGCGAAGAGACCGTTATTGACGGCAAGTTGGACCGGAAGGGCCATACCCGCGCGCTGAAGGATGCGCAGCGGATGTACAACTTCTGGACTTCGGCGGCAGCTGAGTTTGGCGCCCTTCAGGGCAAGACGCCCTACGTCGCCCCGGTTGCGGCGATTGAGGGCTTCGAGAACTACTGGAACAACGCCAACAAGGTGAACTACTCGGTCCTGCCATACAACCACATGTCGGATGACGGGCAGACGATCCCGCCGCCGCAGCGTGCGCAGCCGCCGGTTCAGTCCACCGCCTACCTCACGGGCATGCAGACCGCGGCCCAAGAACTCATGCTCGCCTCTGGCCAGTACCAGAGCGAGATGGGCGCCCCTTCCAACGAGCGCAGCGGCGTCGCGATCCAGCAGCGTCAGCGCCAGGGCGACAACGCGACGTATCACTACATCGACCACCTCGCGCAGGCGATCCGCTTCACCGGCCGCATTCTGATCGACCTCATCCCGAAGGTCTACGACACCGAGCGCGTCGTGAAGATCATGGCCGAGGACGGGAGCCTGACCGACATTCAGGTGGACCCAGCGAGCAAAGAGCCCGTCACGAAGATGGTCGATGGTCAACCAGTCGATGACGAGCAACTGAAGGCTGCGCAGGCTGACCCGGATCTGCGCGACAAGGTGGCGACGATCTTCAACCCGAACGTCGGCAAGTACGCCGTCGAGAGCGACATCGGCCCGGCCTACGCGACCCGCCGTCAGGAGGCGTTCGCAGCCCTGTCCGACATGCTGAAAACCAACAGCGACCTCGCCAAGATCGCGGGCGACATCCTGTTCAAGTCGGCGGACTTTCCCGGCGCGGATGAGGTGGCGGAGCGCATCAAGCGCACCATCCCGCCGAATATCCTCGGGCAGGGCGTTCCGCCGGCCGAACAGCAGCTTCAGGAGCGCGTCCAGCAGCTCACGGCGCTGCTTCAGCAGATGGACGCCGCGCTCAACGAGAAGCAAGCCAAGGAGGCATCCGAGGCCGAGAACCGCGACGATCGGCACATGCTGGACAGCTACCGCGCCGAGACGGATCGGATGAAGGCGCTGGCTGCCTCCGATCCGGAAGCATTCCGCCCCGTGATCCGCCAGTTGATCGGCGACGCGCTCGGGATCGACCTCAACAGCGTCATGGCCCGACAGGCTTTTGGCGACGCTCTCCGCGGCGCGATGCCCGGAGCCGTGAATGGGGCGCTGTCGCCCCAGGTTCAGGCCACAGCCTGACGATTGCCCGACCGGCCGGGATAGCCGGGCACCATCTTGGGATCACCCATGCTTGAGACCGAACAGAACGCCCCTCAGGGCGAGAATGATGCTGCGCGCACTCAGGAGCCCGGCCAGGGCCAGGAAGCCCGTCAGGAGGCCGCAGAGGGCGCGCGAGAGGAAGGACAGGAAGGCGCCGCAGCCGAACCCGAAGGCGAAGCCGCAGAAGGCGCAGAGGGCAGCGAGCGAGCCGAAGAGCAGACCGAGCCGGAAGCGGATCAGCCCGACCTTCCCAAGTGGGTACAGCGGCGCATTGATGAGCTGACGCGCAGGCGCCACGAGGCCGAGCGCAAGGCACAGGAGCTTGCCGACCGACTGTCGCGGTTCAACCAAGGGCCGGGCGAAAGCGGCGAGGGCGCCCAAGCCGAAGCTGAGCAAGCCATCCGGCAGGAAAACCCAGCCCTGTCACAGGAGCAGGTGCGGGCCGAGGCGCAGCGCATCGTCTCCGAGCAGCAGTTCAACAACGACTGCAACGCGGCGTTCGAGGCCGGGGCCTCCAAGTTCCCCGATTTCGAGAAGACGGTGCAGAAGTTCCAGAACCTCGGCGGCCTGCCGCAGGACTTCATCACCGACGCGCTCTCCGCCGGCAACGCCCACCTGACGCTGTACCACCTCGGCCGCAATCTGGACGAAGCGGATCGCGTCATGTCCCTGCCGCCGCGGCAGCGCATGGCCGCTCTGGCCCGGCTGTCCGACAAGCTGGCGGCCCCACCGCCGCCCAAGCCCATTTCCCGCGCCCCCGCGCCGATCGAGCCCGTCAACGGAGCCGGTCGCCCGAGCGCGCTGAACACCGATCCCGACGCCCTCTCCACCGAGGAGTGGATGCGTCGGCGGAATGCCGGCGAAATCCGGTAGCCACCCCTAACAAGCCCTCTCGGCGGGTCAAAGCCGTGCCCCGCGTGTCTGCCGGATCTAACGCACCCGGAACTTCTAAGCCTTCTCGGCAGGCTAAGCCGTGCATCTCGCCACGCTCCGGATCGAGACCGGAATTCGCCGCGGACGAAAGGACCGCGCCCTGATCTCGCCCGCGCGCCGAGCCTGAGAGCCGCGCCGGGGGCAAATCCGAGGCCCATCACGCTATGGCCAATTCGCTCCTTACCACCCAGGCGATCACCCGAGAGGCGATCCGTCTGTTCAAGAACTCCAACCGGTTCCTTCAGTCGGTCGATCGTCAGTACGACGGCCAGTTCGCCCGTACCGGCGCCAAGATCGGCGCGAACCTGAACATCCGCCTCCCCAACGATTACGTCGTGCGCCGCGGCCCCACCGCCGCCCCGCAGGACACGGTGGAGAAGCAGACACCGGTTGCCATCGCGAACCAGACCGGCGTGGACATCGCGTTCTCGACCGCGGATCGCGCGCTGTCGCTGGACGATTACTCCCGGCGCGTTCTCGCCCCGGCGATCAACGTCCTGGCCGGCGCCGTCGCGTCGGACGTGATGGGCCTCGCCGAGACCATCCCGAACGTCGCCCGCAATGCGGACGGCTCGAACAACACCATCTCGCCGAACATGGCCACCTTCCTCACGGCGGGCGCCATTCTCGACCGCTTCGGCGTCAGCCGTGCGCCGGGTCAGCGCATGGTGACTTTCGACCCCACCACCCAGGCTCGCACCGTCGCGTCGTTCTCGACCCTGTTCAACGACCAGAACAAGGTCTCTCAGCAGTACCGCGAAGGCGTGCTGCGCAACGACGTGCTCGGCTTCGACTGGCAGATGGATCAGACGGTCATTCTGCACACGACGGGCGCCTATGGTGCTCTGCCGACCGTGGCAGGCGCCAACCAGTCCGGCTCGGCCATCACCGTGTCGGCGCTCGCCGGTCCGCTCAAGAAGGGCGACTTCGTTTCCTTCGCGGGCGTCAACTCGGTCAACCGCATCACCAAGCAGAACGACGGCGTGCTTGCGCGTTTCGTTGTGACCGCAGACGTGGCAGCTGGCTCGACCTCGATCCCGATCTATCCGGCGCTCATCCCGCCGGTGGGTGGTGTCGCGGTGCCCTACCAGACCGTTTCGGCTTCCCCGGCCAACGGCGCGGCTGTCACCAGCCCGTTCCCGGCCGGCGAGACCTACCGCAAGAACGTCGTGCTCTCGCCCGACGCGCTGACGATGGTTTCGGCCGACCTGGAGATCCCCGGCGGCGTCCACGAGGCCCATCGCGAGAGCTTCGACGGCATCTCGATGCGTTTGGTCACGGCCTACAACATCATGTCTGATCAAATGGTGACAAGACTTGACCTGTTGTATGGCTTTGCCCCGGTCCGGCCGGAATTTGCTGCAATCGTAGCGGATGCGGTCTGAGGAATACTGATATGAGCGAATATCCCCGCATGCTCTATCACAGCGATGGCCGCATGGCCGTTGCTGAGAGCGCCTACCACGAGAAGCATGAGTTCGGCGAAGGCTGGTCTCGTGAGCCTCAGGACGCGCACCGTCGCGAGCCGACTGACGGTCGCTGGAATACGTCGGAGCCCCTGGCCCCGGTCGAGCCCGGCACTGTCCCCACCATGCCGCGCGACACGCCCGGCCCGGTCGATGCCGGCACGGTTCGCGCCATCATCCGGCAGGAGATGCAGGAGCACCCCGGCTTCGACCTGTCGGGCGCGGCCTCTCAGGAGGACGTGGACGCTCTGCACGACAAGCTGGACGTCCTGCTGAAGCAACTCGGCGTCGAGATGCCGGCCAATGAGGGCGATCAGCCGCGCAAGCGCCGTGGCCGTCCGCCGAAGACCCCCGACAACAAGCTGACCGGCTCGGCCGGCAACGGCGCAGAGGAGTGAGCCGCCATGGCTGAGAAAGACACCAAGGAGCCGATCCGCACCGAGGCTGCGGCGGTCATGTCCGGCAACGCCAACGCGAGCTTCGCGGGCTATCCGGCGACCAAGTATCACCCGGTGCTGGGCGCCAAGACCGCCAAAGACCCGAACGAGGCGGCCAGCCTGTTCCAGCCGGAGCACGACTGGTTCCCGACCGCGGCCGAGGCGGACATGCATCGCACCGAGCGGGAAGCCCTGCTGGTGATGCACCACAACCAGCGCGCCAAGCTCGACGGCATCGCCGAGTACCAAGACGGCAACGCCCCGGTGCGCAACAGCGTCCAGGCCCAAGAGAGCCTGGATCAGGGCGGCTCCGAACCCCTCTGACGCCGCTTCGGTGGCCATTGATCCCCGCGCGTCAGCCTAACCGCAGGCGCGCGGGGATTGCGGCTGGGATAAACGCATGACCCCTCACGACCTCATCACGCTCGCGCTGAAGCAAGCCAATGTGGTCGGCGTCGGCCAGACCGCGCTCGCTGAAGACGTGAACGACGCCCTGACGCATCTCAACATGATGCTCGGGCAGTGGAACCGGAAGCGCTGGCTGATCTACCATCTCGTTGAGGCGACGGTGCCGGCTTACGGCGCTGCGTCCTACCGCATCGGCCCTGGCATGGACATTGACGTGAAGGGCCGCGTCACGGGCATCGCGAGCGCGTTCTATCGCTTGGCGCGCGTGCGCGAGACGAACGACGATTTCTCGCTCGACTTCAGCCCAGATTTCGGCCCGCCGCACACCATCGGCGCGGGCGCGATCGACATTCCCCTCGCCGTGCTGACGAGCCGTGAGGATTACAGCCGGATCGGCATGAAGGGCTTAGGCACGTACCCGTCCGCGGTGTGGCTCGATGCCGATTACCCGGTGGGCAACCTCTACGTCTGGCCGTCGCCCTCTGTCGGCGAGATACACATCGTTGTGCAGGAGCAGCTAGGCCGGTTCACGGATCTGACGGCCAATATCGAGCTTCCCGACGAGTACCACGACGCGCTGTTCCAGAACCTCGTGGTGCGTCTGCGCTCCGCCTACGGCCGCCCCCGCGACCCCGTCGTGGAAGTGCTGGCCAAGACCGCGCTCAACACCATCCGCAGCGCCAACGCGCAGATCGGCACGCTCGGGATGCCCCGCAACATGCCGCTCGGCCGCTTCGGTGGCGACATGAACAGCTATTGGGCAGGCGGCGGCGTGATGCCGGCACGAGAGATCGTGGACCGGACTGTCAACGTGCCCGTGCTCACGCCGGTTGATGAGCCGGACACCATCAAACCCGTTCCGGGGACTTTCTGATCATGGGGTTTCTGGTCGATGGCGAGGCGCGCGTCGCCTTCACGAACGAGCCGGGCGCCGTGCCGCAACCTCCCGACAACGGCGAGGTAAAGGTTCAGCAGGCCGACGCGCTCCTGATTACGCGCAAGGCGGACGGCACGCCCCGGTTCACCGATCTGCGCCCCATGGAAGAGCAGTTAGAAGTTGGCCCCCTCGCCAATGCGCTCGCCAACGCCGTTCCTGCGACACACACATCGGTTTCGGACGCAAATTATCAGTGCCTCTCTAGCGATGCACAGGTCGGCATGATCACGCTGACGGCTCCGCGGGTGATCTCGCTGCCGGACGTGGACACGTTTCCCTTCCGCGATCTCGTCATCGCCGACGAGAGCGGCGCCTGCTCAGACACGCTGACGATTACGATCCAGCCCGGCGCAGGCACAGGCGATACGATCGCGGGCGCGACATCCATCGTCCTTTCCAGCCCATATCAAGGTCTGCGCTTTCGCCGCGGTGCCGCCAATCTTTGGATACGCCTGTGATGAAGCGCCCCCTCCTTATCATCGCCGCGCTCCTCGGTCTGTCCGCGCCCGTGCTCGCACAGACCCGCGCGCTTCCGCCCGGCGAGATCCGCGCCAACGGCGACATCACCTTCGGCAACGCCCTGAAGCTCGGCAAGCGCGAGGGCAACCGGACAGTCATCACCCCCGACACGCTTCAGATCCTCGGATCGGGCTCGACCGGCGATGCATCCGATCTGAGTGCTCGCCTGCGCGGGTCCACTAAGGCTCTCGCGCTCGGTCAGGACACCAGCATCGGTCATTCGGTGGCGCGGTTCGGTACGCCGGGTGTCGAGACCTGTGCCGGCAACGATGCGGTGGACGATAGCGTAGCGATCAACGCCGCGATCACCTACGTAGCGATCCTCGGCGGCGGCAAGGTCACGTTTCCGCAGAGCGCGGACTGCCGCGTCGCCAATCCGGTCTATCTCAAAGATAAGGTGCAACTCTGGGGCCACGGCGGCGTCGGCCCAGATGGCGGCGGGCAGACGAGCAAGATCAGCCCGTCCGTCAGTATGGATGCGGTGGTCACGCAACCGGCTTCGCCTGTGCTCTTGGGTGCCGCTGGGATATTCAACTTGACGCTTGACGGGCGCCGTCCAGGGTCTCCCAATGCGCCCTCTGGCCGCACCATCAATGTTGGTCGGCTACTCGATGTAACGCCAATCGGCATTCGCATTGAGCATAGTGGGTTCTTCTACTCATCTGGTGATGGCGTCTATCTGCGCAACATCCCGGAGTCATTCGCCTGGATCAACTGGATTACAAACAGCCAGTTTTCTCAAAATCTCGGTTGGGCGCTCCGTATGGAGAGCACCGACAGCATTGTAGCGATGAACTACATCGGCGTGAACGGCGTGAAGGGGGTGGCAGGCGGCGGCAAGACTGCCACTGAAAACGGATCGGGTGGCTGCATCTTCACGCAGAACTACGGTAATATCCGCTTCTTCGGCAATCAGATCGAAGTATGCAACACGGGTGTTCTTGAAAAGAGCGTCGATAGTGGTATCGCTTCGGCCTACGGGAACAATTGGACAGGCAACTTTTTCGACCTAAACAACACGGCATTTGAGTTTCGCCGCGGCCTCCTCGATGCAGGACAGACCATCCGATACAACGGCATTTTCACCGGCAATCGGTTCGGCGGCTCTGAAGACAACGACATCCTGATCGATGACCGGCTGGCTGACGTCGCTATCGAGAACTCGCTTTTCGGGCCGATGGGTGCGGGAAAGTACAACGTTCGGTTCAAGGGCGCCAACGCCTCGGGCTGGTCTTTTTCGGGCCGCTTTCTCTCGCCGACCGCACAGCGTTTCCAGAACGCGCCGCAGGATACCGTAGTCCGCGTTTCCGGCTACGAGGCACAGAACAAGCTCGACCGCCTTACTGTTGGACCCGACGTGAACGGGGCGGGCGTGTTCGGCATCAACGCGGGGCCGGGCAATGTTCCGACGCTGGAATGGCAGGTACAGGGTGAGACCAAGTACCGCCAGCGCATCAATCCGGCGGATGGCTCCCTCCTCCTCTCGAACGTACAGTTCAATGCGGAGGCGTTCAGAGTGATCTTCGACGGCACCACGCAGTTTATTAAGCCGGCGATGCCTCCCTATGTCCCATCCGGAGCGCTTCCGCAGTGCGACACTGGCCATATCGGGGCTCAGATCACAGTCGCAGATAATTCTGGCATTCCGGCTCGGGGCGGCCCGCCGTCTTCTGGTGGCGCGACGGCATGGCCATTCTTCTGCAACGGGGCGAGTTGGTCCGCCCTCTAGGTAGCCGGCCCGCTCGCCGCGCCACCCGGCCCGAGCGCGACACCCGTCTCGGAGAAGCTCTTGCCCCGCATAGCCCTCACAGGCGGCGCCTATCAGTCGCGCAGCGTGATCGCGTCGGCCCAACGTTCGCTGAACTTGGTGCCGGAGACGAACCCCGCAAATGGCGACCAGCAGGTGCCGGTCACGCACTATCCGCGCCCTGGCCTGCGCAAGGTGGCAACGCCGCCGATCGCGGGGCAGGCGCGCGGGCTCTATGCGGCCTCGAACGGCGATCTCTACGAAGTGGTGGCCGGCCGGGTCTACTACGTGAACCGGGATTGGGCTTACACAGAGGTGGGGCGCCTACCCGATGGTGTCGGGGCCATCTCGTTCGCTGACAACGGCGACGTGATCGCGTTCTGCGACGGCGTGCGCGGCTACGCCATCGACATGAAGACCCGCCAGTTCGGGCAAATTGCGGACGCGGCCTTCCTCGGCTCAGCCTCCGTGGTCGGCTTGGACACGTACTTCATCTTCCACGAGCCCGGCACGGCGAAGTTCTACATCAGCCTATCGCAGCCGTCGTTCGACAATCTCGTCAACGGCGTGGTTGAGCAGACATCGACCTATGCCGCCTTCGATCCGCTCGACACGTCCCGCAAGGCCGGCGCTGGTGACAGGATCGTGGCCCTGGCCGCGGTTCACCGCGAACTCTGGCTGATCGGCGACCGCACATCTGAGGTTTGGAGCAACACGGGTGCGGCTGACTTCACGTTCGGCTCGGTGCCCGGCGCCTTCATCGACCATGGGTGCGCGGCGCCGGCCTCCGTGGCGACGCAGGACATCTCGGTGTTCATGCTGTCCCGAGACGCGCAGGGGCAGGGCATCGTTGTCCAGGGCGCCGGCTATTCCGTCACTCGGATCTCCACGCACGCCATCGAGGCCGAGTTCCAGTCCTACAAGCGCATTGATGACGCGCAGGGCTACACCTTCCAGCAGCAGGGCCACGTCTACTACGTCCTGACGTTCCCGACCGCAAACCGCACGTGGGCCTACGATCTCAACACGAAGCAGTGGGGAGAATGGTCTTGGACGGACGATAACGGGGGGCAGAACCGGCACCGTGCTCGGACAGCGGCCTTCGCCTACGGTATGAACCTCTGCGGCGACTGGCAGAACGGCACGCTCTACGCCTTTGACGGCAACGTGTTCACGGACGACGGCAAGCCGATCCTGTGCCTGCGCACATTCCCGCACCTCGTTCAGGACGGCAATCGCGTCTTCTATCAGCGGTTCATCGCCGACATGCAGGTTGGCACGCTGGAAGGCACGACGACCGACGATCCTCCGATGGTCTCGCTGCGCATGTCGGACACCCGTGGCGCGTCCTACGGCAACCCGGTCGTGCAATCACTCGGCGCGGCTGGCCAGTACGATGCCACGCCCACGTGGAACCGGCTCGGCATGGCGCGTGATCGAGTGTTCGAGATCTCGTGGTCCGTCCCGATGCGGACAGCGCTGAACGGTGCGTTCGTGGATCTTCAGGTGGGGCAGAGCTGATGGCGCAGCCTCCGAACAGCAATGTGCCGATCGCCGAGCCGCAGTCAGGTCGCTGCACCATCGCTTGGCAGGCGTTCTTCGCCGCGTTGTCGGGGCAGGGGGCGGCAAAGAGCACCATCATAGCCCCGGACGGCAGCCCCTACACATACACGGCGCCTTCGGGCGGGCACTTGGTGGTTCAGGGCGAGATCACGGGCCTGGCCCTGATCCGCGGACGCGATCCCATCGCCCTAGCGCCATCCCTGTCGATGATCCCGCTATCCAAAGGGGATCGGGCGGTTCTGACCTACACGGCCGCCCCTGGCTTGGTGTTTCTGCCGGCATGATCCGCTTCGACGTGGAGCCGCTGGCGTCGGTGGCGGACGAGATCGCACCGCTATGGGAGCGCCACTACGAGGAAGGCGCCGAGGACCGCGAGATAGCGCCGTTCGCTCCGGACTGGCGGCGCTACTTCATGTTGGAGGAGGGCGGCAACCTGCTCCTCCTCACGGCTCGGACGGATGACGGGACGATGGTCGGCTATCTCATGGCGATCATCGACACCCATCTGCACTTCTCCCGCACCGTTTTCGCTGGCGTCGATGTCTACTGGCTTGCCCCGGAGCACCGCGGCGGCAGGACCGCGCTTCGGATGCTCAAGACCGCGGAAGCCTGCTTCAAAGCCATGGGCGCACACGTCGTCCTTCAGCACGCATGGCACGTCCGAGGGCAGGAACGACTTCTTGCCCGCATGGGATACGCGCCGATGGAAACCGTCATGAAGAAGGTGCTCTGAGATGGGAGCAGCAGCAGCCATTGGGCTGGGATCTGCCGCGAGCGCAGGCGCGTCGCTGTTCGGCGCCAACTCAGCCGCCAATGCGTCCAAGAAGGCCGCACAGATCGCGGCTGCGACGCAGATGCAGATGTACAACCAGACCCGCACGGATCTGGAGCCGTTCCGTCAGGTTGGCGAGTACGCGGGCGGCCAGCTTACCAACCGCCTCACCGAATTGACCTCGCCCATCGTCATGGATCAGGCCGCGCTTGAGGCCACGCCCGGCTATCGGTTCACGCTCAATCAGGGGCTCAAGGCGGGGCAGAACTCGGCTGCGGCCCGCGGGCTCGGCCTGTCAGGGGCTGCGATCAAGGCGGCGACGAACTACGCCGCGGGCCTCGCCGATCAAACGTACATGAACCAGTTCAACGTCGCGAATACGAACCAGTCGAACGCCTTCAACCGGCTACTTCAGGCGACGCAGCTCGGGCAAGGTGCCGCGGCTCAGACGGCTGCGGCCGGCACGACGACTGGCCAGGGCATCGCCAACAACATGATCCAGTCGGGCAACGCACAGGCGGGCGCTGCCATGGCCGGCGCCAACGCGATCGGCGGCGCGGCGAACAACCTCGCCAGCCTCTATGCCTACTCGCCGCTCATCAACAAGCTGACCGGCTCGGCCGGCGGCGGGGGCAACTACTTTAGCAACGCCCTATTTGGCGGCGGCGGATGGGGGGGCGGCTGATGGCTGCGGGCTTCGACACGTCCATTTATAAGGTGCCCGAGCAGCCTGACCCGCTGAACCGGCTCACGGGGCTCCTTCAGATGCAGGGCGCCCTTCAGAGCCAGGAAATCCAGCGCGAGACGCTGAACCGACTTCGCTCGGAGCAGGCGGTAGGGCAAGCCTACCAGCAGGCTGTCGGCCCTGACGGGCAAGTGGACATCAACAAGCTGGGTGGCATCATCGCGAAAGACCCGCGCGCGGCCTATGGCGCGTCGGCGGGGCTTCGGGATGCGATCACGGCTCGGGGCAATCAGATCGGTAATCAGCAGGCCGGCACCAGCCTCGGCATCACGCAGCAGGGACAGATTGCCAATGGCCTCGCCGGCCTCGTGACGAAGCCCAACTTAAGCCTCAACGACACCAATCAGTTCGTGGACCAACAGGTTGCGGCTGGCGTGATCCCGAAGGAGCGAGGCGACCAGATCAAGGGCGAGATGGCGGGTCTCAACGGACGCCAGTTGCGCCAGTACACCCTAAACCACTTCAACACCGTGTCCGGGATTAAAGCCGCTGATGCAGCGACTGTCGGAACGACGCCTGAGGGAGCCCCGGTCGTTGGTACGCAGGGCCAGCGGCTCGCTAAGACGGTGGAGCAGGGCGGCATTGTGCCTTCACTGGCGCCGGGGCAAGCCGAAGCGCAGGCGGTTGATCTGGAGGGTGCGGCCAAGCGCGGTCAGGCGCTCAATGAGCAAGCCGATCAGGTGCCGCAGCGCAAGGCAACGCTCAACAACATGCTCGGGCTGCTCAACGAGTTCAGTTCGGGCAAGGGGGCCAAGACGGAGGCGAACTACCGCTCTGCACTCGGCCGCTTCGGGCTCGACCCTGGAGCGAGCGTCACGGGCGCAACGGAGGAGTTCGCTAAGCTCGCCAACCAGATTGCGGCGCAGCAGGCGAGCCAACTCGGCACGACGGACCAGCAGCAGCGTACCGTCATGGGCGCCAATCCCTCGACCGAGTTCTCAAAACTCGGCAACGAGCGCGTCATCGCCGTGCTGAAGGGCAACGAGGACGCCATCGCGGCCAAGCGGGATGCGTTCCAGCGGTTTAAGGCTGCGAACCCGCAGGGCTCCTACGACCAGTTCTCCGCAGCCTTCAACCGCGACTTCGACCCGCGCGTGTTCCAGTACCTGAACATGGGGAAGGCGCAGCGCGAGGATTTCCGCAAGAGCCTGTCTCCGACGCAGCAGGAGGTGTTCTCCCGCGCGGCAAAGACGGCGATTGCCAACGGCTGGATCGGTGCCCCGAATGGCCAGTGACGACATGGATCGCGATTTCGCGATCCGGACCATGCTCGGTGAAGCGCGCAACCAGGGTGATGCCGGCCTCGCAGGCGTGGCGAGCGTCATCCTGAACCGTGCGGCCTCGGGCAAGTACGGCGGCTCGACCGCGACCGACGTCGTGCTCGCGCCTAGCCAATTCGAGCCGTGGCAGACGCGCCGAAGCGAGCTGCTGGCCATCAAGCGCACAGACCCGATGTATCAGCGGGCCGGGCAGATTTACGACATGGTGTCGTCAGGCGAGATCCCCGACATCACGGCCGGCGCGACACACTTCCTCAACAAGAAGGTCGTCATGGACCGCTCCGGCAAGCTGCCGAAGTGGGCTCAGGGCGAGGGTCAGGACATCGGCGCGCACACCTTCCTCAAGCCGAACGGCGCGGTGAAGCGCGGGGCCTCCGCGCCGACTGCGGGCGACCTGTCGGGCTTCGACGCTTTGGATGCGCTTGCTGGCGGCGGAGAGAAGCCTGCTGCCCCTGCCGCTCTGGCTGCGACTGGTGGCGTACGGGTCTCTCTGCCGAACGCACCGACCGGCGAGAGCGGCGGCCTGGACGGGTTCGACGCGCTCGACAAGATCGCGACGGCCGGCGAGACGATCACGACCAAGCCGGAGCCCGGCTCATCGGCCGCGGCGGTCGGCGCTGGCATCATCAGCGGCATTCCGGTCGTCGGCCCGACTGTCATGGACAAGGTGCAGCATGGCCTTGCTCATGTCCGCGCCTATTCCAGCGGCAAGCCCTACGATCAGGAGCTTGAGAACGTTCGGCAGTTCACGCAGGGCACCGCCGCAGAAAGTCCAAACGCCGAGACCTTCGGCAAGGTGCTCGGCGGGGTCGTCGGCCTCGCTCCTATTGCCTCGACCGGAGCGGGCGCGGCGGCTCTCGGCATGCGCGGCAACATGCTGACGCGCGCTCTGGCTGGCGGCGCGAGCGGCGCGGCTATCGGCGCAGCGGATGCTGCGGCACGAGGTGAGGATGCCGGCCGAGCAGCCGCAATGGGGTCGTTCATTGGCACTGGCACGCCGATTGTCGGCCGCGCCATTGGCATGGCTGCGGCGCCGGCCATTAACCGCCTTACCACCGCGGCTCAGAATACCTTCGGCGGCACCTCGCGGGCGAACAACGCGCTCTTGGCCGCGGTAGAAGCTAGCGGCCAGGACATCAGCGCGCTCCGTGCCGAGCTGGCCCGCAATCCGAATTTGGCGCTCGCTGATCTTAGCCCCGCTCTTCGTGAACAGGTCGTGGGATTGGCGCAGGGCGGTCCTCAAGCCGCAAAAATTCAGAACTGGGTTGCTGCTCGTCGGGGGGCGCAGGCAGGCCAACTTCGCGACTCCTTTGACGACGCGATCGGTGCCGCCCCAGACCCCGTTGCGCTCCGCGAGCAACTGGCCGGCGTCGCGAAGACGAACGCCGATGCGGCGTTCCGGCCGATCCTGAAGACCGCCAAGCCGGTTGATCTTGAGGGGCTGTCAGAGTCCACCCGCGCCCAAATCGCTCAAGCTCGGGAGCGTGTGCTGGCCCCCATGACGGACGATGCGCGAGCGGCACTATCTGAGGCTGAGCAACTTCACCTCACTCAACAGCAATTGCGCAAGGAGGCGACTACGCTCGCGAGCAGCTCTACCGGCTCGGATCGTCTGGCGGCTGATGGCATCCGGACCGTTCGCCAGCAACTCATCGACAGGATCGATACGGCTACGGGAGGCAAGTTCCGCCCTGCGCAAAAGCAGTTCGCCGACGACACGGCTGTACGCGAAGCGTTTGACGACGGCATGCAGGCTCTTGACCGTGTCAGGAGCGGTGCAAAAGGGCTTGAAAGCCGGCCAGAAGCGCTCCGCCGTGATTGGGCGGGAATGAGCGAGGCGCAGCGCGAAGCCTACCGAGAGGGCGTTCGGACGCAATTGGCGGCCACCATGAGTGCCAATCGCAACCCCGCCCGAGCCGGCGAGGCAATCACCGACGCCGATTTCAGCCGGCAGAAGCTCGCCATCATCTTCGGCGATGACGAGGCTGGCCGGCTCCTCCGAGCGGTGGAAGACAGCCGTCGCATCGCGGATACGAACAACCGAGTGTTCAGCGGGTCTGATACGGCACAGCGACAAGCCGCGCGTGAAAGCGTGCGGGTGCGTGGTGATAGTGCCCCCGCGGCTGGCCTTGAAATGCCGGCGCTCGCCGGGATCGTTGGCGGACCGCAGGCCGCAGGTGTTTCCCTCTTGGCGAAGGGAGGCAACAAGCTGCTCGGCGCGATGGGAAGGCGCTCAGATTTGGCGCGTAACCGGATGCTAGCCGATGATCTGACGGCGGCCGGGCAGGGCGGTGAGGATGTGCTGAACCGCCTTGAAGCCTTCCTTGCCTCGCGTAGGGGCAACCCGATGAGGGTGCAAGGCGCCATCGAGCGCAGCGCGCCGCTCAATCTGTTGGTTCGGTCGGCGTCGCCGCAGCTAATCACCGTACCGTAAGGTTATGTAGGCGGCGCTGATGATTGCCATGACAGCGCCGCCGACACCAAATCCGATGCCGAAGTCGCGGCTGTAGCCATAAACCATGTGGTGCGCGAACCAGACGAACGCACCGAAGCCGGCAAGGCAGAGCAGGACGTAGAGAACGCGCATTATAGCTTGGAAAAAATTGCGTTGATTAAATACAGCGCAGTCATAAGCGTCGAGTGCATGACCCATAATACAACGCCGGCGATGACTATAGCGTAAGCTGTCCGCCAAATGTCGGGGTCGGTGATCCCGCCCCATGTCGCGACCGTCTGAACGAAACCCGCGATCACCTTGAGGCCCCCATGAACCGCATCTTCGCGGCGCTCCTCGCGCTCGTGTGCTTCTGCACGCCCTCATATAGTGCGACATTGCTGCCTCCTGGCAAGGTGACGTTCACCGACGCCAACGGCAAGCCGCTCTCCGGTGGAACCGTCGCCTTCTACCTGCCGAACACCACCACGCCGAAACAGACGTGGCAGGATGCCGGGCAGACGGTGCTCAACACCAACCCGGTGAGGCTCGATAGCGCTGGCCGAGCCACTGTGTACGGCTCGGGAGCATATCGCCAAATCGTCAAGGACGCCGCTGGCAACCTGATCTGGGATCAACTGACGGCCGACACGTCGTCCTCGCAAATCGCGTGGGGCGGCACGAGCACCGGGACGGCCAATTCGCAGTCGGTCTCGGCGACGAACTTTACCTCTGCCGATGGGCAGATTGTGGGGTTCATCGCCGGCTTTACGAACACCGGCCCGATGACGGTTGTCGCGAATGGGTCCGCTCCGATCCCGGTACTGGTGGACGGGCAATCAGGCTCCGTCAGCCTCTCGGGTCAAGAGATCCGCCAAGGCGCCGCAATTCTCTTGATCTACGATGCGAGCCGTGGCGCTTTTCACCTTGCAACGGGAGCCGGCGGCTCATTCGGCTTCGGCGCACGCCAAAATTTGCCCGCCGCCAACGTCACGGATTTGGGGCTCATTCCGACCCACAACGTGCTGATTACCGGCAGCGCGACGATCACCTCCTTCGGCTCGTCCGCAGACCAGAACATCCCCCTGTACGCCCTGACTTTCGGCGGGCCCTCAACCCTTGTTGGAAGCAACAGCCTGATCGTTCCGAGCGGTCGCTTGAGCGTCAATCAGGGCGACACAGCGTTCGCGATGTACATTGGCTCGGGCTTCTGGGTTTTGCTGGCCTATCAGCCCGTCATCGACACCCGCAGCCCGCCGGGGATGATCATGGCCTATGGTGCGCAGAGTTGCCCTGCGGGCTGGCTCAACGCCGATGGGTCCGCACTCTCGCGCAGCACCTACCCCGCCCTCTTTGCCGCTATTGGCGGGGGATGGGGCGGCGGCGATGGCTCCACAACCTTTAACGTACCCGATCTACGCGGCTACTTCCTTCGGGGGCAGGATGGGGGCGCCGGCCGAGATCCGGGCAGAGACTTCGCCTCGGCGCAGGGCGATAGCGTCGGGCCGCACCAGCACGCCGTCCCGATGGCGACCGCAACGGCCGGATCGGGAACCACAAACGTGTTCGCCTATCCCCTAACCGGTGGGACGCCATCCATCACAACGGTGGGTCAAGATCCCGTGTCCCTAGGCGAAACACGCCCGAAGAACGTCGCCGTTTGGTACTGCATCAAGTCATGAGGATGAACATGGTTTTCGCCCGCCGCGGAGTCCTTGCGGCCTCCTTTGCGCTCGGCTTGTCCGGCTCTGCTCTGGCGCAGTCCAAGGACGACGTTGCCGAAAGAATTAATTCAACGCTTCCCGACAACGGGCGCGGGCAAATCACGGCTGCTGGCCTGCGGGGGCTTCTGACCTCGTTTAACGGGGCGAGAGGCGTTCCGAACGGTATCGCTGAGTTGGGGCCGGATGGGCGCATCGTGCCGTCGCAGGGGCAGAGCACCTTCGCTCAGATGAAGCTGGGGCCGTCACTCTCGCCGCTCGATATGACGTTTGCCGGCACTCAGAACCCCAACGCCATCATGCTGGGCGTCGGCAATCAAGTTTCCTTCTGTCCGGCTCTGTCGTGCATCAAGGGCTCTTCCGACGTAGCGGACGTGCCGTCGTTTTACGATCATCAGCGCGCGTCGCTGCTTGTCTCCGCCCAGACGCAGGATGACGCCCACAGCGAAGAGCAGACCCTAGCCGTCACGACGACGATCAATAAAGGGTTCATGAAGGAATACGCCGCGAACACGGCGTATTCGTTGGGCGACAACGTGAAGGTCGGCTCGGTCGTTTACCGCGTGGTTCAAGCCGGGACTACGGGCGCGAACTCGCAGCCTCAAGGCACCCGCCCCAATGCGGCCCAGAGCGGCCAGTACCAAGCGCAGGACGGCTCGGTCCGCTTCCTCTGGATCAACGACATCCCCATTGCGGGGAAGGTCGGCAGCTACTTTGAGACGAAGGTAGACGAGGGTGCCGGCGGCGCTTGGGGTGCGGCCTTCAACTATCACCTGAACGCGGCGCCGAAGCCCGGCAACTTTTTCCAGGGTGTCGAGATCGATTATACCAATTCGGGTGGCAACTGCCCGATTGGCATTGACTGCACGGGCGTTCGGCTCGCCCTCGGCGGCAAGCAGATCACCCACGGCTTCTACCTCGAAGGCAGCACAACCGAGAACCCGACCTCAATCTGGGGCTTCCGGACAGCCGGCAGCAACCTTGCTCAGTTCGCGGCCATCGCAGAGGACAGCGGCTCGCCTGTCGGCCTCGGGTTCAACATTGGCGATTACGGCAGTCGAGCGAAAAACACTCCGAGCGTGCATCATGAAGTTGCGGCTATTCAGGACAACTCCATCAGCCCGTTCGGGCTTTGGATCACAGGAAACAAGACCAACGCTGAAATCAACCTCAATGGTGCCAGCCCGAAGGGGCTGACGATTTCGAACACGAAATCGTCCTCGGCTATCGAAGACACCAGCACCGCAAACGTTGGTATTCTCGTTGGTGGAACTAAGTCCCTCTCGGGCTTTCGTGACAGCAGCACGGCCCCGGTCGGAATGGCCCTCGCCGGCACCTACAGCACGGCGCAGATTGCGGGGAACGGCTTTTCCATCTCTCCTGATGGTTCCCTCGTGGTGCCGCGGATCAGGGAGACGGCACCACGAACCATTGCCTCTGCGACAACCGCTTGCACGCAAGGTGAGCGGGCCTATGACGCAAATTACGAATACCGCTGCGTCGATACAAACACTTGGAAGCGCGCCGCCCTCTCAAGCTGGTAGGGGCGCGCTCCATTCGCACTGCTTCGTCAGGGCAGCGGCGAACACCGCATTGAGGCGCAGCCGTTCCGCTTCAACGGGCGGGCCGTGGACGGCTACCGGGCGGCAGCGGCCCTTCATCTCTCGCTCGATGAGATCTGGGCTGACCAGCGCGCCGGTCGCCCCGTCGAACCAGGGGCGGGTGCCGAGATCGATGTAGCTTTCCGCGGGCAGGCCTTCGGCGAGCAGGATGTCGTGGGCGTCGAGTTCGACGTGCCAGTAGGTGACGCTCGCCACCTCGATGCGGGCGATGGAGGTGCCGTTGATCAGGCACATCACCGGCACGAGCACGCCGCCTTCGTTCTTGGCATCGGCTCCTACCAAGACGGGGTGCCCTGAGGAGAGGAGAAGGCCGCGGGCAGGAAGCCCGCCGCCGAAAGCGCCTGCACGGACGCGCACCGGCCGCTGATCGTATCCCGGTTCGTTGAGATGGCGACTGCCGATCCAAACGATGGGGCGGCAGCTACCCGAGGCCGTCACGGCGATGTCGCCTATGCGCAGGCCCTCAACGGCAACCTCGCCGCGCACGGTGCGGATCATCGTTCCGGTTGCGAAACAGACGCCGATGATGGTCAGATCGGTAAAATCAGCCGCCTCGGTTCGGTTGCCGAAAGTGCTGGACCTGAGAGTGGACACGCCATCGTTGCGACTGATGTTGTAGTTGGCTCCGCCCGCTTCAAATCCGATGCCCGCCCCACTGGCGACGTAGGAATAGACATTCCGCAATTGCGTCGCGAACAGAAGCCTGTTGTCGGCGCCGCCGAAGTTGGACAGGCCCGTGATGGGCTGGCCATTCACCGTTCCCGTGACGCCCGTGACGAACTGCTCGTTCAGCGTGCTTGTGGTGTCATCAGTCGTGAACGCTCCGGCAGCCGTAACAGTCGGCGTCGAGATCGTGAACGTGTGCTGAGCCATCGCCGAGTCGCCTGATCCCGTCAGAGGGGATGCAGTCTCGGCGCGAATGCTCACTAGAGTCGATGACATAAGCGCCACACCTGCGCGCCTACCCTTCCTGACAATCCGGAGAACACGAATGGACCTGTCGCCCATCGGGCGCGCGGCTCTCAAGTCGCGCGAAGGCGAGGTGCTGACCGCCTATCTCGACACCGAGAAGGTTTGGACGATCGGCGTCGGGATCACGACGGCCTCGGGGCTGATCAAGGTGACGCCGGGGCTGACGATCACGGCGGCGACCAGCGACGCGCTCTTCACCGAAGCCGTGAAGGCATATGCCAAGCCGGTGAGTGCCCTCGGGCTGAAGCTCGAACAGCACCAGTTCGATGCGCTCGTGTCGCTATGCTTCAACATCGGCCAGGGCGGCTTTTCAGGCTCCACCGTCGTGCGTCGGCTGAAGGCGGGTGACATCTCGGGCGCGGCCGAAGCGATCCTGATGTGGAACAAGCCATCGGCGATCATCTCGCGCCGGCAGGGCGAGTACGACCAGTTTCGCACGCCCTATGCCGTAGCCCTGCCGAAAGCCCGGCGCGGAGACTGGTCGCCCGTGAAGGCGCCGAACTTCATGGCGCCCGTACCTGCCCCGGCGCCCGCTGTTCTTCCGAAGCCCGTCCCGCCTGTCGCTGAGGCGACCGTGAAGACCGGCGCCCTCGGCGGCTGGCTGTCCTCGCTGTTCCGGTGGGCTTCGTAATGGGCTGGGCTGCTCTCGTCCTTCTCGTCATCGGCTGTGCTCTGTTTTGGATGGCATGGAGCAACAACGCTCGCCCCACCAGTGCAGACGAACGGCTCGGGTCCGCGATCTTTGCCATCCTCGGGGCCGCCTGCCTCGGCTTGGCGTTCCTACTCTGGATGGCGTGGGTATCGTTTCGCTGAGCCTTTGCCCCTCACCCGCTGAACACAAGCGGGCTTGCCTCTCACAAATCGGCTTTCGTTGAAGACAAGCCCCGCCGCCGGCCGGTTGCCGCGCACCTCCAGAACGAGACAACGACATGACCCGTTTGCTTCTCGCGGCGCTGGCGCTCGCCTGTGCCTGCTTCCCCGCTCTCGCCGCAGAGGCCGCAGAGCCCGTCACTTGGGGCGCGCTGGGCGCCATCTTCGGCTGGATCGGCCTCGGCCTGATTGCGCTCGTGGTGGGCGGCATCGCTCTCGCCGTGATCGGCGGCATCATTCTTAAGGCATGGAGTCACTGACATGCCGCAGGAGCAATTGCCGCCTATCACTGTTGCCACGCCCGCCGCGGCTGCGACCGTCACAACGACCATCGTCAAGCGCCGGCCGTTCAAGATCGTCCTGCTGAACGCCGTCAACGCGGTTGCGACGACCGCCCTTGCCGTGCTCGGCTATCTGCAAACGATAAATCTCAACGGCATTGTCTCGGCTGAGAACGCCCTGTGGTGGATGGTCGGCGTCAACGTTCTGACGATCATCTTGAGGCAGTGGTTCTCGCCCTCGGAGACCGTGCAGACGACGGTGCAGCCCTCGCATGAGGGGCCGTGATGCTCGCGCTGATCGGAAGCTTCCTCGTCAAGCTGCTCGGCTCGGGCATCGCAGAGCCCGTACTGGCCTACTTCCGCCAGCGTGACGCGAGCGGCAGAGACATCGCTGTCGCCGGCATCGAGGCTGACAAGCAGCGCGACCTAGCGACCCTTCAGGGCGTCGTTGATGCCAACCGGTACCGGGTCGCTCAACAGACCACCTTCTGGCCGCTTGTCTACATCATAGCTCTGCCGCCAGCGATCCACGCTGGGGCCGTCTATTTCGATAGCATGCCGATTTGGCTCCCCTTCCTCGGCCAGCACGTCGTCGGATCATGGGGTGTCGCGCTACCGCCCGGCGACTATGCAAAAATGCAGACTGACGTGCTCACCAGTTTCTTCTACGTCGCGCCAGCGATTGCCGCCGCCAAGGTCGTAGGGAGCATCATTTCGCGGCGGTGACAGCCCGCGGCTTGCGAGGCCCGCTGTCCTTACGGCCCCTTGGCCGCCCGACCAGGACGCCTGATCTCCCCTCAAGCCCAAGGGCCTGTGCGACGGGCCAGCCCTTGGCGATGCGCTGATATGTACGGCTGTAAGGCAGCCCAAGCTCGTCGCACCATTGAGGCAGCGGCTGAGACTTTCCGCAAACCGTGACCAGCACGTTGTTGTGGCGGTTAAAGCTTTGCTCTTTCGCCGTGGCCCACCGAACATTGCTCGGCTCGTAATGCCCGTCATTGTCGATGCGATCTAGCGAAGGGCCAAGCCGCGGCAGGCGGGCAATGTCCTCTAGAAAGCACTCGAATGGCCGCTGTCCGCCTTCGCCGTGCAGCCAGCGGTCACACATCTGAATGCCGCGCCCGCCGTAGCGGTCATAGTGAGGGCTCGAAGGGTCTGTGACTCTGGTTTTGATGCCCTTCCAGATGTTGTATTCACGGCGAACGCCGCGCTCGACCAGCCAGCCCGCGCTTACCTTGGACATCGCCTCCCGGCGCAGGCATCCGCAGGATTGAGCCCGGCCAGTGCGTAAGGCCGATTGTTCTATGGTGGCTTCACCACCGCAATCGCAGACACAGGCCCAGAACGTTCGGCCATGATCGCGTCGTTCCGCTCGGCCCTGAACGGCTAGCCGCCCGAACCTTTGCCCCGTCAGGTCGTACCTGAAATGTCCTTTGAGCGGCATACGCCTAGTATGACGAAAACAGAAGAAAAAGCAATTATCTCGTTCTTTGTTGTCGCCCCCGTGGTCCAGGCCATCCGGACGGGTGCCGCCGCCGCTGCAAGGCGCTGAGAGATGGCATGCCGCATAAAGACGAGGTGCCGATTGATGTCGCACGCAGGTTGCTACGGTCCCTTGAGGCGCAGATGCCGGATCGGGTGCCGACTCCTCCGAACACCGTATTAGGCGAAACCTTTGATCGTCAGTTGATGGAGGCTCAGGGACGCCGCGACGGCCGGGACATCCACATGTTCCCGGCCCACCTGCGAACGTGGTTCGACACGCTCAGCGAAGCCGACGTGAAGAAGCTGCAAAAGCTGATGGATGTGAAGGCCGAGACGGTCGCGTGGATCGACGCGAAGAACGATCGCGAGCTGCGTAACCTCGATGGAGCGGTCGAATTCATCACTTCCTCGCGCACGGCCGCCAAGGTGCTGATGTGGATCGGCGGCACGGCTGTCGCCTTCGTGGCCGGCGTCGCAACCCTAGCCACGAAGGGGCTTGACCTGTTCGCGCTATTCAGAGGGGGGCGTTAATGGGCCTGCGGCTCTTCGGCTACGCCTGCCTTGGCATCATCTCGGCGGCTATCCTCACGACAGCGGGCACGCTGGCATGGTTCATTGCGGACCGCGGCTTGCCGGTGGAGGTGTCAGAGACGACGGTGCTGACCCCTGTCGTAAAGCCCGGCGGCAAGCTCGTGATTCGTCAGCGGCTCGTCTACATGCGCAATTGCAGCGCCTACGTGGACCGCGCCTTATTCGACGCCCATACGCATCGGGCAATCCTCCCGCCGGTCCGGTACGAGCGTCCGCCGCAAGGGCTCGGGCAGCGCACCATCACCTTTTCGGTGACGGTGCCGGAAGAGTTCGAGCGGGG
>Ga0233425_10002015_pt1 | contig 42221 bp, 36 predicted proteins | sample Watercolumn_Towu_2_FD_181712 | JGI IMG/M metagenome (GOLD analysis project Ga0233425, IMG submission 181712) | Freshwater microbial communities from Lake Towuti, South Sulawesi, Indonesia - Watercolumn_Towuti2014_140_MG | ecosystem: Environmental > Aquatic > Freshwater > Lake | place...
CCCGCAAGCCCAGGCCGCCGTCAAGGGCGTGGTGATGGAACTGGAAGACTGCGCGTTCCCGCTGCTGGCCGGCGTGGTCATCACCGATGATCCCAAGGTCGCCTTCAAGGATGCCGACGTCGCCCTGCTGGTTGGCGCCCGTCCGCGCAGCAAGGGCATGGAGCGCAAGGACCTGCTCGAAGCCAACGCCCAGATCTTCACGGTGCAGGGCAAGGCACTGGACGAAGTCGCCAGCCGCGACGTCAAGGTGCTGGTGGTGGGCAACCCGGCCAACACCAACGCCTACATCGCCATGAAGAGCGCGCCGAACCTGAAGCGCGAGAACTTCACGGCCATGCTGCGCCTGGACCACAACCGCGCCCTGTCGCAGATCGCCGCCAAGACCGGCAAGCCGGTGTCGTCGATCGAGAAGATGTTCGTGTGGGGCAACCACAGCCCGACCATGTACGCCGACTACCGCTACGCCACCGTGGACGGCAAGAGCGTCAAGGACCTGATCAACGATCCGGTGTGGAACAACGACGTGTTCCTGCCGACCGTTGGCAAGCGCGGCGCCGCCATCATCGAGGCGCGCGGCCTGTCGTCGGCAGCTTCGGCAGCCAACGCTGCGATCGACCACGTGCATGACTGGGTGCTGGGCAGCAACGGCAAGGTCGTCACGATGGGCATCCCGTCGAACGGCGAATACGGCATTCCCAAGGACGTCATGTTCGGCTACCCGGTGACCACGGCCAACGGCAAGTACGAAATCGTGCAAGGCCTGGAAATCGACGCCTACAGCCAGGAAAAGATCAACATCACGCTCAAGGAACTGGAAGAAGAGCGTGCCGGCGTGCAACACCTGCTGGGCTGATTCTTTAGAGCCTTCCGCTCGATGAAACCGGGGTCCGCATCGATTGAAGAATCGGCGCGGACCCCGGTTTTTGTTTGGGCAACCGGAAATTCCTAGCCACCTCCTTCGCTTCATCGCTATATCAACGTGCATCCATCCGAGGTCTTGTTCCAGGGCGAAGCCATCCCGGTGCAACTGCCGGTCTGCGACCACTATGCGGGCAGCGAAAAGCTGATGCGCAAATCGCTGGCGCTGCAACGTTCGCTTGGCCCCATTTTCGACATCACGTTCGATTGCGAAGACGGCGCGGCCGTCGGACTCGAACGCGAGCACGCCCAACTGTGCGCGCAGCTGATCAACAGTGCCGACAATGCGTACAACCGCGTCGGCGTGCGCATCCACGATCCCAGCCACGCCAGCTGGCGCGAGGACATCGACATCCTGGTGGCAGCCGCCGGCGCCCGTCTCGCCTATGTGGTGATCCCCAAGGTGACCGACGTGGTGGAAGTGGCGCGCGTGACCGATCACGTCAATCAGGTTGCTCGCACCGCAGGCATCGCACGTCACATTCCGATCCATGTCCTGATCGAAACGCATGCCGCGCTCGAGCAGGCATTCGATATCGCCGCGCTGGTCCAGGTGGAATGCCTGAGCTTCGGGCTGATGGATTTTGTTTCGGCACACCACGGCGCGATTCCGGGCGAGGCGATGCGCTCGCCCGAGCAGTTCGAGCACCCGCTGATCCGGCGCGCCATGCTGGAGATCTCGGCCGCGTGCCACCGCCACGGCAAGGTGCCATCGCACAACGTCAGCACCGACATCGATACGCCGCAGCGCGCAGGCGACGACGCGCATCGAGCGCGCGCCGAATTCGGCTACCTGCGCAAATGGAGCATCCATCCGGGCCAGATCGAACCGATCGTGGCGGCGTTCCGGCCCAGCGACCGCGAGATCGGCGCCGCCAGTCAGATTCTTCTGGCCGCGCACGAAAACAGCTGGGCGCCGATCCGGCATGATGGACAACTGCACGACCGCGCCAGCTATCGGTACTACTGGTCGCTGCTGCAACGCGCCCACGCCACCGGCACCCCGCTGCCCCCGCCTGTCGCCGAGCTTTTCTTCGATTGACCCGCCTCCCCTGGCCGCCATGCACGCGCACACTGCTCATTTCTGGCGCCAAGTGGCCGATGACGAACCGACTGCCGGCGATTGTGTAACCAATGGAAGTCAGACTTCGCCCAGTCAGACAAATCGTAGAGAATAGCGGCGGAAAGTTGCCGGGGCGTGCACGTAACATCCCAGCTTTACCCCCCGACGGTTTCACTATAACGAGCCCCCTTGATCATTTAGCAATCCGGAAGGAATCCACAATGAAACAACTCGTGCTGGCGGCCTGCCTTGGCGCCCTGACCCTGACCACTGCCGGCGCAGCGCTGGCCCAGGAACCTGCCAAGAAGCCTGCCGCCACCAAGACCAAGAAAGCGCCCGCCAAGAAATCCACCGCCGCAGCCGCCGCCGCGCCCGTGGAGCCGTCGGGCGAAAAGTGGCAATGCGAGCTGGGCAACGCCATCTGGATCAACGGCAACATGCTCCGTGACGAGGTTCTGACCGTGCACTGGCAAGGCAAGAACTACCGCCTGCCGCGCCAATCCACCGTCACGGGCGCCGACCGTTACTTCGACGCCGCGTCGGGCCTGGACCTGGTCGTGATCCCGTCCAAGGCCATGCTGTTCAACCGTAACCTGGGCCAGCGCTTGGCCGACGAATGCCAGAACACGGACATGCAGGCCGGCGGCTCCGCGCCGACGCAGGCCGGTGCGCTGCGCGCGCCGGTGGCCACGCCGCTGCTGGTGGCGCCGTCGCAGCCGGCCGCCCAGCCGGCGGAAGGCCAGCAGCCCGGTGCACAACCCGCGCCGAAGCAGTAAAGTCGAAGTCTTGCCTTACCCGCGCGGCGCCTGACCGATGGCGCCGCGCGGCCTGAACCGAATGTTTGTCAACGGTGTGCGACCGGGCCGGTCGGCCGCGCCGCATGGTCAGCGGCGGAACCCTTTCGCGTACCGGGGTATCAAGAAGAAGAGCATCTCCCGCGTCATCCCTCGATTGGAGTCAGGCAATGCCCCACAACCTCAATAACACCCTCAAGGAATTCAAGCTCGCCACCGGCGGCTCCGGCCAGTACTATTCGCTGCCTCAACTGGGCAAGGCGCTTGGCGTAAAGATCGAGCGCCTGCCGGTGTCGATCCGGCTGGTACTGGAATCGGTGCTGCGCAACTGCGACGGCAAGAAGGTCACGGAAGAACACGTCAGGCAACTGGCCCACTGGAAGCCCGACGGCGACCGCGTGGATGAGATTCCTTTCGTGGTGGCGCGCGTGGTGCTGCAGGACTTCACCGGCGTACCGCTGCTGGCCGATCTGGCGGCCATGCGCAATGTGGCCGAGAAAATGGGCAAGAACCCCAAGCAGATCGAGCCGCTGGTGCCGGTCGACCTGGTGGTCGACCATTCCGTGCAGATCGACTATTTCCGCGAGAAGAACGCGCTGGATCTGAACATGAAACTGGAATTCCAGCGCAACAACGAGCGCTACCAGTTCATGAAGTGGGGCATGCAGGCATTCGACACCTTCGGCGTGGTGCAGCCGGGCTTCGGCATCGTCCACCAGGTGAATCTGGAATACCTGGCGCGCGGCGTGCACAAGAAGGACGGCGTCTACTATCCGGACACGCTGGTCGGCACCGATTCGCACACCACGATGATCAACGGCATCGGCGTGGTGGGCTGGGGTGTCGGCGGCATCGAGGCCGAAGCCGGCATGCTGGGCCAGCCGGTGTACTTCCTGACGCCCGACGTGGTCGGCGTGGAACTGAAGGGCCGCCTGCGCGAAGGCGTAACGGCCACCGACCTGGTGCTGACGATCACCGAAATGCTGCGCCGTGAGAAGGTGGTCGGCAAGTTCGTCGAATTCTTCGGCGAAGGCACCGCCAGCCTGACCACGCCGGACCGCGCCACCATCGGCAACATGGCCCCGGAATACGGCGCCACGATGGGCTTCTTCCCGGTCGACGAAAAGACCATCGAATACTTTCGCGGCACGGCACGCACGGACGAGGAAATCGCCGCATTTGAAGGCTACTTCCGCGCCCAGGGCCTGTTTGGCGTGCCGAAGGCCGGCGAGATCGACTACACCAAGACGCTGACGCTGGACCTGGGCACCGTGGCCCCGTCGCTGGCCGGCCCGAAGCGTCCGCAAGACCGTATCGAGATCGGCCACGTAAAAAGCACGTTCGCCTCGCTGTTCAGCAAGCCGGTGGCCGAGAACGGTTTCAACAAGGACGCTGCGGACCTGGACAAGGAATACACCAACGCCGACGGCGTGAAGGTCAAGAATGGCGACGTGCTGATCGCAGCCATCACGTCGTGCACCAATACGTCGAATCCGAGCGTGCTGCTGGCGGCCGGCCTGCTGGCCAAGAAGGCCGTCGAAGCGGGCCTCAACGTGGCGCCGCATATCAAGACTTCGCTGGCGCCTGGCAGCCGGGTCGTCACCGAATACCTGACCGCCGCGGGCCTGCTGCCGTATCTGGAAAAGCTCGGCTTCGGCGTCACCGCCTACGGCTGCACCACCTGCATCGGCAACGCCGGGGATCTCACGCCCGCGCTGAACGAAGCGATCGTGCAGAACGACATCGTGGCCGCCGCCGTGTTGTCGGGCAACCGCAATTTCGAAGCCCGGATCCACCCGAATATCCGCGCCAATTTCCTGGCGTCGCCGCCGCTGGTGGTGGCCTACGCCATCGCCGGCACGATCACGCGCGACCTGATGACCGAGCCGGTCGGCAAGGGGAAGGACGGGCGCGACATCTGGCTCGGCGATATCTGGCCGACTTCCGAGGAAATCCACGCGCTGCTGAAGTTTGCGATGGACGCCAAGACCTTCAAGGGCAACTACGAGCAGGTGAAGAAGCCCAGCAAGCTGTGGGCCAATATCAAGGGCACCAAGGGACAGGTCTACGACTGGCCGAAATCGACCTACATTGCGGAGCCGCCGTTTTTCCAGGACTTCACGATGACGCCGAGCACCGAATCGGTGACCATCCGCGGCGCGCGTGCGTTGGGCGTGTTCGGCGATTCCGTGACGACCGACCATATTTCCCCGGCCGGCTCGATCAAGGACACCTCGCCGGCCGGCAAGTACCTGCTGGCGCATGGCGTGCTCAAGGCGGACTTCAACAGCTACGGCTCGCGTCGCGGCAATCATGAGGTGATGATGCGCGGCACCTTCGCCAACGTGCGCATCAAGAATCTGATGATTCCGCCAAAGGCCGACGGATCGCGCGTCGAAGGTGGGCTTACGTTGCACCAGCCGACCGGCGAGGAAATGTCGATCTACGACGCGGCGATGAAGTACGTCGCCGAAGGCACGCCCACCGTCGTGTTTGGCGGCGAGGAATACGGCACGGGCTCGTCGCGCGACTGGGCGGCCAAGGGTACGCAGTTGCTCGGCGTCAAGGCCGTGATCGCGCGCAGCTTCGAGCGGATCCACCGCTCCAATCTGGTGGGCATGGGCGTGCTGCCGCTGCAGTTCAAGGGCAGCGACAGCGCGCAGTCGCTGGGCATCATCGGCAACGAAACCTTCGACGTGGAAGGCATCGAAGGCGATCTGAAGCCGCAGCAGGACGTGGTGCTGGTGATCCATCGCGCCAATGGCGACACTCAACGCGCGCCGGTGCTGCTGCGCATCGACACACCGATCGAGGTGGACTACTACAACCACGGCGGCATCCTGCCGTTCGTGCTGCGCCAGCTGCTGGCCGCTTAAGCGTCCGCCAGGCCGGCGCGTGCCGGCCCGACTGGCTCACAGGCCGCCGCGCCCGGGTAACCGGGGCGGCGGTTTTTTCATGGGCGCGCGGCCGGATGGGCCGGCAGGCGCGGGTATTCCCCACCCCGGCGCGTAAGTTCCGCGCAAGCCTGCGCTGCCAGACTCGTCTCCACGCATCCAGCGCCAAACCAATACCTACTGGAGACATCACATGGCCAAGATTCTGATCGCATTCGTCGTCGTCGCGGGCGCCTGCCTTTACCTGTTGACCAAGGGCGGCGGCGAGGTGTCGATGGCCGGCGAATCGCACGGCACGGAAACGCACGCCCCAGCCGCACAAAAATAAACTCGCCAGACTCGTCGATTCGAGGGTTACGGTGGACTGCGGCTGTCAACGCAGCGAGTAGAATACCGTTTTACGAAAAAACGGACGTCCTCTACTTATGGCAGGTTTTCGCCCAAAGTCTTCTCCCCGACTCTCGCCAGACGCCGAGCGACTGGTGGCCGATGCGCTCGCTCTCGACGCATCCGGCAGCCGCATGGAGGATGGGTATTGGGAGCGCCGGTTGTCTCAACGGCTCCATCGCCTGCTGAAGAACGGCAGCCAGACCGCGCTCGATGCGGCGCTCGAACACCTGTTCAAGCACAATGCCGATGCATCCGACGTGCTGGCTGAACAGGCCGAGACGTTGGCCGAATCGGCCGCCATTGAGATCGACGGCGTGCAGCATGACGTACTGCTGATTGCCGCGCCGATCCTGGCCCATACCCGCTATGCCATCCCGTCTGGCGCGCTCAAGCCCGAGCTGGCGCAGTCGCTGGCGGTGCACCTGCAAGCGCACGTGCTGGCCACCGACACCAAGGTCGCGCTGTCGCCCTACCTGTACAGCATCGACCAACTGCCGCGCAGCCACAGCGACACCTTTGCGCTGACGCACAAACTGGCGTCGGCCGCGCTGGCCGGCACGGTGCCCAAGGTAGACCTGCGCGATCTGCCCGAGACGGCGCCGATCCTGGCCGATCCACGCTATCTGCTGGCCGTCGTGGTGGCGCCGCATGAAGGCGCGCTGTTCCGCTGGCAGGAAGACGCCAAGGAACACCACGCCGAGCGATCGACCTGCCTCGAACAATGGCGCAACCAGGTGCAGCCGACCGTTGCGGTGCTGTTGCCCGGCTGCGAGTTCGAACTGCTGCTGCCGGACGCCTTCTTCCTGTCGTGCCGCGAATCGGACAAGAGCATCCGTCCGCTGACCGTGCGCGCGGCCGTCAACTACCTGTGCGGCACGCTCGATGTACCAGCGGGCCAGCTGGCCGCCGTGGTGGCTGGCTTTGGCGAGGAAGTGGTTGAGGAATACCGCGTGGGATTTACCATGCGCGGCGAAAAGGAAGTGATCTACGGCATCGTCTGGCCCGTGTACGGCCGCGAATCCGGTGAGATCGACGCCGAAGAGAAAGGCAATCCCGTGGAACAGATCTGCGAGGAACTGCGCAACGCCGGCGTGGAGGATATCTTCCGCCACGCCGCACTGTTTGATCCGGAATACTGCGAGGATTGCGGCACGCCGCTGTACGCCGACCGCTCAGGTGAAATCGTGCATGCCGAGCTGCCCGAGGACGCGCCGACGCAGCAGCCGCTGTTCCACTGAAGCGCCGCGCCAGACAGAAAACCCGCCACAGCCCGGCGGGTTTTTTTATGCCCGCCGCCGCCCCCGCATCGGGCAACGGTCGGAGGGGCAGATCGACGGACACCTCCGTAGCGCAACGCGCCATTGCGCGGCGGCCCCTGACCTGTCAGAGCCTTCAAAGGTATCGGGCATTCAAGGACATTTGACGGCACAATAGCGCGCATATTGCGTACCACCGCGACCCACACCGTACGAGGAGCCCGCTTATGATCCGCCGCACGCTGCTGCAAGCCACCCTATCCATTACGCTGGGCGCCGCCGCGCTGATGCTGTTGCCGGCGCAGGCCGCGCATGCCGAAGACTTGCGCATCGGTCTGGCGGCCGACGTGACCTCGATGGATCCGCACTGGAACAACGCGGGTCCCAATAACGCCATCGCGCTCCACATCTTCGAGTCGCTGGTGTTCATGGACAAGAACGCGCGCTACATCCCCGGCCTGGCGTTGTCGTGGAAGCCCGTCAACGCGATCACCTGGGAAATCAAGCTGCGTCCCAATGTGAAATGGCACGACGGCTCGCCATTCACCAGCGAGGATGTCAAGGCATCGCTGGAACGCCCGGAGAAACTGACCAACGCGCCGGGATCGTTCACCAGCTATACCAAACCCATCGCCCGCATCGATACACCCGACGCGCTGACGCTACGTCTGACGATGAACGTGCCAAATTACGCCAATCTGGCCAATGATCTGAATAGCGTGCCGATCATGCCGAAGAAGATCGCCGCGGACCTCAACCAGGCTGACTTCGATTCCGGCAAAGCGATGATCGGCACGGGGCCGTACAAGTTTGTGCGCTTTGCGCGCGGCCAGGAAATTGTGATGACGCGCAATCCCGACTACTGGGGACCCAAGCCAGAATTCGACCGCGCAGTATTTCGCATTCTTACCGACAACGGCGCGCGGACCGCCGCACTGTTGGCCGGCGATGTCGACGTGATCGAAAGCGTGCCGGCCGCCGACGTCGCCAAGCTCAAGCAAAACAACAAATTCAAGATCGAGCAGACCGTGTCGTGGCGCACCATTTTCTGGCAGATGGATCAGTGGCGCGACAATTCGCCGTTCATCACCGACAAGGCCGGCAAGCCGCTCGGCAAGAATCCGTTCAAGGATGCACGCGTACGGGCGGCGATCAGCAAGGCGCTGAATCGCGATGCGATCGTCAAACGCATCATGGAAGGCCTGGCGGTACCGGCATCGTCAATCGTCTCGCCGCAGATTTTCGGTCATCCGGGCACCAAGCCGGACGCATTCGACGCGGAAGGCGCGAAGAAGCTGCTGGCCGCGGCCGGCTATCCCGACGGCTTCGGCCTGACGCTGCACGCCACCAACAATCGCTATCTGAACGATGCACAGGTCGCGCAAGCCACGGCAGGCTTGCTGACGCGCATCGGCATCCAGACCAAGGTGGAAACGCTGCCCGTCGCCAGCTACTTCACGCGCGCGCGTCAGGGCGAGTTCTCGTTCCAGATGCTGGGCTGGGGTTCGGCCGCAGCAGACGTTGCACTACGCTCGATCACCGGCACGCCAGACCCGAAGACCGGCTACGGCACATGGAACTGGGGGAAGTACAGCAATCCCAAGCTTGACCAGTTGATCGAGAAATCGCTGACCACGGTGTCGAGCGAAAAGGACCGCGAAGCCAACGCGCGCGCCGCCGCCAGGTTTGCGCTGGAAGATCACGCGATCATTCCGTCGCACAGCCAGTTGGCGATGTGGGCGATGCGGCGTGGGCTGCGCTATGAGGCGCGCACGGACGAATGGTCGCTCGCGCAGTTCTTCCACAAGGAGTGAGGGACGGGGCGGCAATCGGAGGAAATTGAGCGCACCTTGCGCGACGCATGGGTAACTTCGGCAATTAGCCGTACAGCGATGTCATGGCGACCAACCTGTGATTAATCTTCAGGAGCTTTCAACAACTCCTCAAAGGTTGTCACAAATGAAATCTGCATTCCGAATTGCCGCTCTTTCATCGCTGCTCGGCCTTGCCTCGCTTGGGGCTCATGCCGCGGAGACCGCAGACCTTACCGTCAAGGGGGTCATCCGTCCGTCCGCGTGTTCGATAACACTGTCCAACGACGGCAAGATCGACTTCGGCACCATTGCTGCCAGTTCGCTCAACGAGACAGGCGGCACAAACCTAGGCGAAAAGACCGGCACCGCCACCATTACCTGCGAGGCGCCCACGCTGATCGGGCTAATGGCCACGGATAATCGCGCGGGCACGGTCAATCCCAATGCCAATCCCATTTCTTTGGATAGCAGTTGGTCTGACACATTCTTTGGGGTAGGAAGCGTCGATGGCAAGAACGTCGGGGCCTATACGCTTGATCTGGTGCCGCCTACTGCGGATGGCGCCACGATCTCCCCATCCAGGTCGTCAGACCAAGGCGCCACGTGGGCCGAAGTAACGGCCTACGGTGGCAACTCTCTGGTCAGCCCACAGAGCACGCTAATCAGTTGGTCACCCAGCGGCCAAGCTACGCCAGAAGCCTATACCGTCATTTCGCAGCCGTTCAAGATCGGACTTGGCGTGGCCCCAAAATCCGAACTTCCCGACCTGACCACGGACATCCCCATCGACGGGCTGGCCACATTTACACTGGTCTATCTGTGATGTAAATCGCGATTTCGAGGCGCGCCAGCGCCCCGGATTCGCGATTGCCCGGAAGGCTTCTGCCATTCAAGAACCGGCCATGTTTCCATGCCGGTGCAGTGACTAACCTTCCGGAGACTCAACGCAAATAAGTAGGTAGTCAAAATGAAATCAACTCTTCGCATCGTCGCCCTCTCAACGCTGCTCGGCCTCGCCTCGCTTGGGGCTCACGCCGCCGAAACCGCAGACCTTACCGTCAAGGGCGTTATCCGCCCATCCGCCTGTTCGATAACACTGTCCGACGACGGCCAAATCGATTTCGGCAACATTCGCGCCAGTTCGCTCAATGCGACAGGCGGCACAGATATTGGCGAGAAAACCGGCACCGCCACCATTACCTGCGAGGCGCCAACACGGGTCGGGCTGACAGCCACCGATGATCGCGCCGGCACGGCCAATCCCGATGCCAATCCTATTCTTCTGGGTCGCGGTTGGTCTGGCAATTTCTTTGGAGTAGGGAGCGTCGATGGCAAGAAAGTCGGCGCCTATGTGCTCTACCTGACCGAGCCTACCGCGGACGGCGCCTCGGTCTCCCCCTCCAAGTCGCTTGACCAGGGGGCAACGTGGGCAGACGAATCGCGCTACGGAACCGATTCACTGATCACCCCACAGAGCATGCTCGTCAGTTGGTCACCGATTAGCCAGGCTGCGCCAGAGGCCTACACCACCATTTCGCAGCCCTTCAAGATCGGACTTGGTGTGGCTCCCAAATCCGAACTTCCCGACCTGACCACGGACATCCCGATCGACGGATTGGCCACCTTCACGCTGGTCTATCTGTGACGTGACGCCACGCCCCTCCGGGGCGGAAGCGTCAGATCACCAGCCGCTCTTCCTGCCGTGCGTTTGCCGCGCGCAGCTTCTTCACCCAGTCCTTGGCGGGCAGCTTGGTCGATAGTTCGATCACATCTGCCCGCGCCTGCAGCGCTTCCCACGACACGTCGATGGCCGGCCCGTTAAAGGCCAGCGCGATGATATTGCCGTCGTGCACCTCGGGAAAGACCAGCACCCGATTGTCGAAGGCATCGCAAATGCGCTCGATGTTTTTCGGGAAGCTGTCGTGGTCGCCAAACAGGTTGATCGTCATGACGCCCGGCGATTTCAGCACGCGGCGGCAGGCACGATAGAACGCCGTCGTATCGAGCACCGGGCCCCGCGCGGTGGCGTCGTACAGATCCACCTGCAAGGCGTCGATCGATTCCGTGCTGGCGGCGTCCATCACGTAGTCCCACGCATCCTGCTCGCGCACCGTCAGGCGCGCATCGTCCTCGCGCAAGCCGAACATGCTGCGGCCCGCCACGATCACAGCCGGATTCAGTTCCACCGCGGTGACCTTTGCCTTCGCAAAATGGCGATAGCAGAATTTGGTCAACGCCGCGGCGCCCAGCCCCAACTGCGCGACGTGGAAACCGGCCTGCGCGGGCGACAGGAACAGCAGCCACGCCATCATCTGCTGTGCGTATTCGAGTTCGATGGACTCGGGCTTGCGCAGCCGCATCGCACCCTGCACCCATTCGGTACCGAAATGCAGATAACGCACGCCATCCATTTCGGAAAATGTCACCGGCGCGAAACGCGGCGTCATGCGCTTTTCTTCGGCGTTCTTGGAAATATTCTTACGCGAGGATTCACGGTCACCACGCGCGGGACGGCGCGAAGCCGCGGCCTCGATCGATTTGCGTTTCAGAAGCGTCATAGATGAAAGAAGGGCGCCAAGGGCGCGAATCATTGGCCCAACGCGGCTTGCGCGCGCTGCAGCCATTCAAGATTGTGTTCGCGTGCGTGGCGCGGCCAATGGCGCGCATCATGCACGATCTCGGTATAAAGCGCCGTGGCGCGCTCGCGATCGGCAGCGTCGGGCTGGCGGCTCAGCCAGTCGGCAAACAGACACCGCGCCGCGGCATCGCTGGCGCAGGTCAGCGCGCGCTCAAACGCTTCGCGCGTGCCCGGCGCGCCGAGGGCGGACAGCGCGCGAGCATACAGTAACGACGGCTCGGCCTGATTGCGCGCTAGCGGATGGGCCGCAAACAGGCGCTCCAGCGTGGCTTGAGCATCGGCATGGCGGCCGGTGACCACCTGCGCGCGCGCCAGCCCTTCCAGCAGCGCCGGGTCCGAGGCAAACGGACCGTTGGCCGCTGCCTGATAGTGCTCCAGCGCCTCGGCAGCATTGCCGGCATCGAGCAGCGCCGCGCCCAGGCGCATGCGGTGATCCACGGTAGGCGCCCGGTCAAAGGCCTCGCGCGCGTCGCGCACGGCGCGATGCGGGTCGACAATCTGCTGAATGGCCCGCGACGCCGCACGCGCACCGCGCGACTGGCGCAAGCCCGGCAAGTAGATCGCAAAGAAATAAACGATGCTGCCGAGGCCGGGAAACACGAACAGCAGCAGCAGCCAGTACATGTTCTGGTGCGTGCGCACTGCATGCACGGCGAAAAAGATCGCCACGATCACGTGCAGGCCAATGCCGCCGATACCAAGAGAAGACATAGCAGAACGATCCGATTGAATGGACGGGATGCAGGACGACGCCAACAACCTTTGGCAGCGCCGGCCTGGCCGCGATTGTGACAGAAGCCGGTAAGACCCCGGCTACAGCACTAAAGTTTTTGCGCGGCCGGCCGAAGAAGGGGGTGGGCTCTTTCTTCGAATGGACTAACAACATGACATCCATCAGCAGCGTGACGCCGCAGGTGACCGTAGCCAGTGACGCAGCAATCACCAGCATGCGCCGTTTCAGCGCACCCACGGACGCCACGCAGGCCGCCGACGCGCAGGCCACCGGCGTAAACGCATCGTCGACCTCTTCCGACTCGTCCACCGCGTCGGCCGACTCAAGCGGCCGCATTGCCGCGCCGGCCGGTGCGGGCAAGGCCGGCGGCGCCGGCGGCACGGGCACGGGCGCGGGCGACAGCAGCAGCAGCGACAGAGAATCGGCCGTTATCAAGGCGCTGAAACAGCAGATCGAGACGCTGCAGAAGCAACTGGCCGTGCAAATGCAGCAGTTGCAGGCCGCACAGAGCGCCAAGACCGACGAGCAGACCAAGGCCGCCCGAGTCGCCACCGCGCAGGCCGCCGTCTCCACCACCCAGGCGGCCCTGTCCGACGCGATGGTCAAACTGTCCGAAGCGTATCAGCAGGAAACCGGCTCCAGCACCGGCAACATGGTCAACACCACGGCCTGACGATTCGGCGTTTTTTCCCTCGGGACCGGCCGTTTTGGTCGGTCCCTGCCCCGGCGCAATCCGCCCTCCGCGCCCCCGTCCGATTCCCCTCCGATCCAAGTTGTAACAGCGCTTGCGTGTCATTTAACCATTGCGTTAAATGACGGCATGCCCCTCGACGACGACTCACTATCGCCAATCTTCGCCGCCCTGGCGGACCCGACGCGCCGCGCGATTCTTGCGCGCCTGACGCAGGGCGAAGCGCCGGTCAGCGAACTGGCGCGGCCCTTCGACATGTCAGCGCCGGCCATTTCGCGCCACTTGCGGGTGCTGGCCGATGCCGGACTGATCGAGCGTGAAGTGAACGCCCGCTGGCGCATCTGCCATCTGCGTCCCGGCCCGCTGCGCGATGCGTACAGCTGGCTGGAAACCTACCGGCGGTACTGGGAGGACAACCTCGACAGGCTCGTTGCCTTTGTCGAGCAGGCGCAATCCGACACCGATGTCACATCGAAGCAAGGGAACAAGCCATGAGCGAAGCCGCGACCTTTCATCTGGAAATGACCCGTCAGATCCGCGCCCCGCGCGATCGCGTGTTCGATGCCTTCACCGATCAGGCCGCGCTGGCCACCTGGCATTGCCCACGCGGCATGAGCGTGCTGGAAGCCCGCGCCGACGCGCGGGTGGGCGGGACCTACCGACTGGTGATCGGCGCGCGGGATGGCGAAAAGCACATCGTCAATGGCGAATACCAGACGCTCGACCGCGCCAATTTCCTGGCCTACACGTGGGAATGGGAAGGCGGCGCGGAGTTGCCGCCCGGCATGCGCACGCTGATCGAAGTGACCCTGACCGACAAGGACGGCGGCACCCACATGCACATGCGTCACAGCGGCTTCCCCGACGCGGCGATGCGCGACTCGCATGTCAGCGGCTGGCAGTCGGTGTTCAACAACCTTGTCGATTATCTGGACTCGGAAGGCAGCGCCGCCACGTTGACCGTCTACGGCGATGCGCGCAGCACCTATGTGCGCACCGTACGGCTGGCGCTGGAGGAAAAAGGGCTGCGCTACACGCTGGATCCGCTAACGCCGCGCGATGACGCCCTGCTCGCCCACAACCCGTTCGGCCGCATACCGGCCTTCGCCGATGGCCCGATCGAGTTCTACGAAACGCGGGCGATCCTGAGCTATATCAACGAAGTCTTCGGCGGCACCAACCTGATTCCGCAGACCGGCCCCACCGCCCGCGCACGCTGCGAGCAATGGATCAGCCTGATCAACTGCCACGCCTACGACACCATGGTGCGGCGCTACGTGCTGCAGTATGTGTTCCCGAAGGGTGAAAACGGCCAGCCCGACCGCCAAACCATCGACGCCGCCGTGCCAGAAATGGCCAAACAGCTAGACGTACTGGAGCAGGCGTACGGTGGCAGGGATTTCCTGGTGGGCAATGCGTTGTCGATGGCCGACCTGTTCTTCGCGCCGATTGTCGAGTATCTGGGGATGTTCCCGGAAAGCCAGGCCTTGCTGGAGACGCGGCCCAATATCCGGCGCGGCCACGCGGTCATGCGCGCACGGCCCAGCTACGCCGCCACGCAGCCGAAGGCCGGTTGAACCTGCGACGGCCAGGTCGGCGCGCGCTCAGGCCAGCCACTCGCGCAGTGCCTGCCATGCCAACAGCTTGTCCGCATACGCGAGCGTGTAGGCGGGACTGCTCGATGGCAGCTTCAGAATCGCATGCTGGTCGCCATGGTCGCCCAGCGCGCGCTCACCAATCTTCGCCGCCGTCCCGCCATTGAACGCGATGGCTCTCAGCTTGGGCAGCGTGGCGATCAGCCCAACCAGATCGTTGCCCTGGTGGTCGCGGATATTGCTGTCCAGGCTGCCATCGCGGCGCGCTTCGGCGACCACATCCCAAAGCCCCACGCGATGCCTGCGCAGCGCCGCCAGGCGCGCGTCGTAGGCGAGCCCGACCAAATCCACGCCGAGCACGTCGCCCATCAGATGCCAGAAACGGTTCTGCTTGTGCGCGTAATACTGCGAGTGCGCCAGCGAGACTTCTCCGGGCAAGCTACCCAGCACGAGCACGCGGGTGTGGCGGTCCACCACCGGGGGAAAGCAGCGTTTCGTGGACATCGGTGATTCCCAAAAAGCCACGAGGCGCCCGCAGGCGCCTCGTGGTGGCGTCACGGTCGTCAGGCAAGCAGACGATTCACGCGCTGCACATAAGCCGCCGGATCATCAAGCATGCCGCCTTCGGCCAGCAGCGCCTGATCGAACAGCACGCGCACGCGGTCGCCGAACGCCGCTTCGTCCGACACATCGCGCAGTTTCCTGACCAGCGCATGCTCCGGGTTCAGCTCCAGGATCGGTTGCGCATCGGGGCTTTTCTGGCCGGCCTGCTTGAGCAGCCGCTGCAGGTAGCCGCTCATGTCGCCTTCGTCGGACACCAGGCACGAGGCCGATTCGGTCAGTCGCAGCGTCACGCGCACATCCTTGGCCTTGCCTTCCAGCACCGACTTGGCGCGCTCGACCACATCCTTCCATTCGGTGCTGGCCTTTTCCTGCTCGGCCTTTTCGGCCTCGTCGGCCAGTGCGCCGAGGTCCAGATCGCCGCGCGCCACCGACACCAGTTCCTTGCCGTCGAATTCGCGCAGGTACGACAGCATCCATTCGTCGACGCGATCAGTCAGCAGCACCACCTCAATGCCCTTCTTGCGGAACACTTCCAGGTGCGGGCTCGACTTGGCCGCCGCCCAGGTGTCCGCCGTGACGTAGTAGATCTTGTCCTGGCCTTCCTTCATGCGCGCCACGTAGTCGGCCAGCGACACCGACTGCTCGGCCGTGTCGTGGTGCGTGGTGGCAAAGCGCAGCAGCTTGGCAATCCGCTCGGCGTTGGCGTGATCTTCGCCCATGCCTTCCTTGAGCACCTGGCCGAACTGTTCCCAGAACGTCTTGTACTTGGCACGCTCGGCGTCGTCCTCGCTATCGGCCAGCGTCTCGAGCATCGACAGCACGCGCTTGGTACAGCCTTCGCGGATGGCCCTCACGTCGCGGCTTTCCTGCAACAGTTCGCGCGACACGTTCAGCGGCAGGTCGGCGGAATCGACCACGCCCTTGACCCAGCGCAGGTAGGCCGGCAGCAGTTGCTCGGCATCGTCCATGATGAACACGCGCTTCACATAGAGCTTCAGCCCGGCATTGTGATTGCGGTCCCACAGGTCGAACGGCGCATGCGCGGGGATGTAGAGCAGTTGCGTATATTCGCTGCGACCTTCCACGCGGTTGTGGGTCCACGCCAGCGGCGCGTCGTGATCGTGCGCGATGTGCTGGTAGAACGCCTGGTATTGCTCGTCGGTGATATCGGACTTGTTACGTGTCCACAGCGCGCTCGCCTGGTTCACGCTCTCCCACTCGCCAGTCTGCTTCTGCTTCTGGGCTTCGGCATCCCATTCCTCCTTGGGCATGCGGATTGGCAGCGAGATGTGGTCCGAATACTTGCGGATGATGTGCTGCAGGCGATACGACGACAGGAAATCGTCCTCGCCCTCGCGCAGATGCAGCGTGATCGTGGTGCCACGCTCGGCGCGCTCGATCGTGTCGACGGTGAATTCGCCGTCGCCGGTGCTTTCCCAGCGCACGGCCTCGTTGGCCGCCAGACCCGCGCGGCGCGTTTCCACGGTGACGCGGTCGGCCACGATGAAGGCCGAGTAGAAGCCCACGCCGAACTGGCCAATCAGCGCGGCGTCTTTCTGCTGGTCGCCCGACAGTTGCTGGAAGAATTCCTTGGTGCCCGAGCGCGCGATGGTGCCGAGATTGCGGATCGCTTCGTCGCGGCTCATGCCGATGCCGTTGTCGGTGATCTTCAGCGTGCGCGCGGCGGCATCGGGCTCGATGCGGATCGCCAGGTCGGCATCGTTTTCGAGCAGGGCAGGATTCGCAATCGCCTCGAAGCGCAGCTTGTCGGTGGCGTCCGAAGCGTTGGATACCAGCTCGCGGAGGAAGATTTCCTTGTTGCTGTACAGCGAGTGGATCATCAGGTGCAGCAACTGCTTCACTTCCGCCTGGAAGCTCATCGTCTCGTGCGGTACGGTCATGGTTCTCTCTCTTGAAACGGATCTATGGATCGATGCGCAACAGTGCCCGGCGCGCGTCCGGCGCCGCAGCGATGGCGCTAGAAATCGGGACGACCCGGGAGCTTTTCAAGCCCCCGCGTCGCCGGGACTGGCGGGCGCGCCGGACAGGCGGTCCATCTGTTCGGCCAGAAAGCGCAGCATGCCCGGATCGGCGCTGCTGGCCACATTGAAGCGCGTCCAGGTGGACGGCATCTGCGACGGCGAAAACAGGCTGCCCGGCGCAAACAGATAGCCCTCCTCGTGACCGGCGGTGGCGATGACGTTGGTGTCCACGCCGGTATCGGCCCACAGATACATCCCCGCCAACTGGCCGGGAAAGATCCGCACGCCCAGCCGTTCCAGCCGCTCGCGCGTCTCGTCGCGGGCGCGGTCCAGGCGCACGCGCACGCGCTCGGTGTGCTTGCGATAGTGGCCTTCGGTCAGCACCTTGTAGACCACGCGCTCGTTGATTTCGGGCGTGGCCATGCCGGTGACCAGCTTACTGTCGGTCAGCGTGACGGCCAGTTCGGGGCTGGCGGCGATAAAGCCGACGCGCAGATTGGCGGCCAGCGTCTTCGAAAAGCTGCCCAGGTAGATCACGCGCCTGAGCTGGTCCAGGCTGGCCAGGCGCGTGGCGGCGTGCGCCGGCGGGCACAGATCGCAGTAGATATCGTCCTCGATGATCGTGAATCCGTACTGCTCGGCCAGTTGCAACAGCCGGAACGCGCGCGCAGCCGACAGCGACGTGCCGGTCGGATTGTGCAGCACGGAATTGACCACCAGCAGCTTCGGGCGATGCGCCTGCGCGATACGCTCCAGCGCCTCCAGATCGGGGCCGTCCGCCGTGTAGGGCACGCCGATCACGTTGGCGCCCTGGGTGGCAAAGCGCGCGAACATCACGAACCACGCCGGATCGCCCACCACCACGGTGTCGCCGGGATGCAGAAACTCCCGGGCGATCAGGTCGAAGGCCTGGGTGATGCCCGACGTCATGACGATCTGCTCCGGCGTCACGCCGATTTCCAGTTCCTCCAGGCGCGTGCGCAACTGCTGGCGCAGCGGCAGGAACCCCATCGGCGTGCCGCTGGACAGGAAATGTCCGCCGGGCTGCCGCCCCAGGCCGCGCATCGCGGACGACAACAGCTCGCCGTCGAGCCAGTCGTTGGGCAGAAATCCCCAACCTGGCGCCTTGTGGCTTTCGGCGGAATGGAACATGCTGCGCAGCAGCCATGTGACGTCGACATTGCGCATGGACGGCGACGCGGGCGGCGTCACCACCGCAGGATGCGGCACGCGATCCCGCACGAAGAAGCCCGAGCCGCGCCGCGATTCCAGATAGCCCAGCGCCACCAGCCGCTCGTAGGCTTCCACCACGGTAAAGCGCGAGATGCCCTTTTCGGCGGCCAGCTGACGGATCGACGGCATGCGCATGCCGGCGCGAAACACCCGCTCATCGATCCGCAGGCGCGCCCATTCGGTCAACTGCTCGACCAGAGTCATCTGCGCCGACGGAATCGGGTCGGGCAGATGCGGATGGCCCGCTGCCGGCAATACCAGCCGCAGCGGCCTGGTACCGCCGGCCGCGCCTTCCTTGGCGTCTCGATTATTCTTCTGGCTGCCTTCCATGTGGCGCTCCCGCAACTGTACTGAAGACGATCTGATCAACTGTATCGGTACTGTACCGACAAGCTTGACTACCATCAACCAACCATGACGCTTGCCATTGACCACCTCGTGATTGCCGCGCCCGACCTCGATACGGGCGCCGAGTATGTCGCCGACGCGCTCGGCATCGCGCCGCAGGGCGGCGGAGCGCATCCTGGCATGGGCACGCACAATCGCGTGCTGGGCATGTTTGGCCAGATGTACCTCGAAGTGATCGCGATCGATCCGTCGGCCCCCGCGCCACAGCGGCCGCGCTGGTTCGCCCTCGACACCGAGGCGATGCAGCAGCGGCTGCGCGACGGCCCGTTTCTGGCGCACTGGGCCGCGCGCGTCGAGCGTCCCACCGATCTGTCGCGCTGGCAGGCCCAGTATCCGGACCGCATCGCCCCGCCCGTGCCGATGACGCGCGGCGCGCTGCAATGGCGGCTGACCGTGCCGGACGACGGCAGCCTGCCCGCCTGGCGCGGCGAGGCGGCCAGTGCGGGCGATGGCGTGTTCCCCACGCTGATCCAGTGGGACGTGGCCGATCACCCCGGTGTCAGCCTGCCGCGCCACGACCTGGCGTTGCGCAAGCTGCGCGGCAAGCATCCGCAAGCCGAGCTGCTGCGACAGGGACTGGCCTGGATCGGCGCCACGGGCGCAATCGAGATCGAACACACCGATGGGCCGCCGCTGCTGGAGGCCGAGATCGAAACGCCAGCGGGGCTCAAGACCCTGCGTTGAAACCAGAAAACACCTACAAGCACCAAGCACACCGAAGGAGCTCCCCAATGTCCGCCATCACGCTCAAGCGTTTCGACGACGACGCTTACCTCGATCACTGCCACGCCACGGTGGTGGCCGCAAGCGCGGCGGGCATCGAACTCGACCAGACCGTTTGCTATGCGCGCAGCGGCGGTCAGGCCGGCGACACCGGTACGCTGACCGCAGCCGACGGGCGCGTCGTCGTGCTGGCCGACACCATCTACGCCGACGACCGCACGCGCATCCTGCACGTGCCCGCCGAAGGACCGCACGCCCTGCAGCCCGGCGACCGCGTGGAAGTGAAGATCGACTGGCAGCGCCGTCACAAACTCATGCGGCTGCACACCTGCCTGCATCTGCTGGGCTCGCTGATTCCCGTGCCGGTGACCGGTTGCAGCATCTCGCCCGATTCGGCGCGCATCGATTTCGATCTGCCCGAATCGACGCTGGACAAAGCCACGCTGACGCAGCAACTGAACGCGCTGATCGACGCCCGCACGCCGGTCGGCATCGACCGCATCACGCCGCAGCAGCTGGCCGCCCAGCCCGATCTGGTGCGCACCATCGGCGCCGCACCGCCAGCCGGCACATCGACGATCCGCATCGTCGACATTCCGGGCGTCGACCGGCAGCCTTGCGGCGGCACGCATGTGGCCAACACGGGCGAGATCGGCGCGGTGGTCGTCACCAAGATCGAAAAGAAGAGCCGCACCAACCGGCGCGTGGTCGTCAACTTCGCATGATGCCGATGCAAGAGGCGTGGCTCACCGGGCTGTCCACGGCACAGTTCCTTGCCCTGATCACGCTGCTCGCGGTCGGCGCTTTCACGCCGGGCCCGAACACCACCATCGCGGCGGTCACCGGCGCCAACTTCGGCCTGCGCGCCACGCTGCCGCACTGCATCGGCGTGTCGCTGGGATTTGCCAGCATCGTCGCGCTATGCGCCACTGGCGTGGGCGCGCTGATCCTGGCAAGCCCCATGCTGGCGGCGGCGATCCACGTAATCGGCGTGCTGTATCTGCTGTGGCTGGCGTTGCGCATCGCGCGCAGCACGTCGCTGGCCGAAAAGACCGTGCTCAGGCCGATGAACATCTGGCAATCGGTGGCGCTGCAGTACGCCAACGTCAAGGCGTGGATGCTGGCGCTGGCGGTGGCCGCGTCCTATATGTCGGGCGCGCCGTCGCCGGCGCAGCGCATCGTGCTGGTCAGCGTGCTGTTCGGCGCGTTCGGCTTCGTCAGCAACGGCGCATACGGCGTACTGGGCGCGTCGCTGCGCCAGTGGCTCATGCAGGGCAATCGCGTGCGCTGGTTCAACGGTGCGATGGGCCTGGCGCTGGCGCTCACGGCGGCCTGGATCGCCGTGGCCGGACAACCGCATTGAGACCATGACCCGCACCTCTCATCCCCAATCGGGCGGCATGCTGCTTGGCTTTATCGGCGTGGCAATCTTCAGCCAGACGCTGCCGTTCACGCGCATGGCCGTGATGGAGCTCGACGCCACTTTCGTGGCGCTGGCGCGCGCGATGATCGCGGCCGTGCTGGCGCTGGCGCTGCTGGCCGTGCGCGGCGCGATGGCCCCGGCGCGCCGCCCGCGGGGCCGGCAATGGACGCGCCTGGCCTTGACGGCGCTGGGCGTGGTGGTCGGTTTTCCGCTGTTTTCGTCGCTGGCGATGCGCGAGGTGCCCGCCGGCCATGGCGCGATCGTGATCGGCCTGCTGCCGCTGGCCACCGCGGTATTCGCCGCGTGGTTCGGCAACGAACGCCCTTCCCCGGCGTTCTGGCTGTCGGCGGTGGCCGGCAGTGCGCTGGTGGTCGCTTTCGCGCTCTGGCAGGGCGCGGGCGGACTGCAGCATGCCGACTGGTATCTGTTCCTGGCCGTGGTGCTCGGCGCGCTGGGCTACGCCGAAGGCGGCAAGCTGTCGCGCGAACTGGGCGGCCTGGAGACCATCAGCTGGGCGCTCGTGGTGTCGCTGCCCGTGCTGGCGCCGGTGGTCGCATGGCTGGCGCTGGCCAACGGCCCCGCGATTGCCGCCGCTTCGTCGCACGCGTGGGTCGGCATGGCGTACGTGTCGGTGTTCTCGATGTTCATCGGCTTCCTGTTCTGGTACGCCGGCCTTGCAAAAGGCGGCGTGGCGCGCGTAGGCCAGATACAATTGCTGCAGCCGTTCCTCACGCTGGCGGGCGGCGCCCTGATCCTGGCCGAGCCCCTCGATGCCGCCACCGTCGCTTTTGCAGTGGCGGTGATCGCCGTGGTAGCCGCCGGCCGGCGCGCCTCCGTGCGCAATACCGCACCCGCCACGCCACCAGTCCCCGCGACTGGAGAAACGCCCCCGATTCATCCAGGACGCATTCACTGACAGGAGTCACGCATGTCCGTCTACGACACCCTTGCCCGCCTCGGCGTGGAACTGCCGAGCGCCGGCGCCCCGGCTGCCGCCTATGTGATGGCCGCCACCACCGGCAACACCGTATTCCTGTCGGGCCACATCGCCCGCAAGGACGGCAAGCCCTGGGCCGGCAAGCTTGGCAAGGATATCGACACCGAGACCGGCAAGCAGGCGGCGCGCAACATCGCCATCGACCTGCTGGCCACGCTGCACGGCCATATCGGCGATCTGAACCGCGTCAAGCGCATCGTCAAGGTGATGAGCCTGGTGAATTCCACCGAGACCTTCACCGAGCAGCATCTGGTCACCAACGGCTGCTCCGAATTCCTCGTCGAAGTGTTCGGCGAAAAGGGCAAGCACGCACGCAGCGCTTTTGGCGTGGCGCAGATTCCGCTGGGCGCCTGCGTGGAAATCGAAATGATCGTCGAGATCGCCTGAGACAGAATCCAGAAGAATTGCCGGGCCATGTCGGTCCGGCGCACGACTTACCCCACCACGAGACCAATCATGAAATGGGCCATCTCCCGCCGGGCGCAGCAACTGACCAGCTCGGCCATCCGCGAAATCCTCAAGGTCACCGAGCGTCCGGAAGTCATCTCGTTCGCCGGCGGCCTGCCGTCCCCGGCGTCGTTCCCGGTAGCGGCCATGGAAGCGGCGGTGGCCCGTGTATTTGCGGATAACCCCCAGGGCGCGCTGCAATACGCGGCCACCGAAGGCTATCTGCCGCTGCGCGAGTTCGTGGCAAAGCGCTACAACGTCGAGGTCGAGCGCGTGCTGATCACCACTGGCTCGCAACAGGCGCTGGACCTGATCGCCAAGGTGATGATCGATCCGGGCAGCCCGGTGCTGGTGGAAACACCGAGCTACCTCGGCGCACTGCAGGCGTTCTCGCTGTTCGAGCCCGAATTCGTGTCGATCCCGACCGACGAGCACGGCCTGATCCCCGCGGCGCTGACGCCCGAGCTGACCGCCGGCGCGCGCTTTCTCTACGCGCTGCCGAACTTCCAGAACCCGACCGGCCGCCGCCTGCCGCTGGAGCGCCGCCAGGAGCTGGTCCAGCGCGCAAAGGACCTCGGCGTGCTGCTGGTCGAGGACGATCCGTATGGCGAACTGAGCTATTCGGGCAGCCAGTTGCCAACGCTGCTGTCGATGAATCCGGACGGCGTGATCTACATGGGATCGTTCTCGAAGATCCTGGCGCCCGGCATGCGCCTGGGCTTCGTGATCGCCCCGCCGGATCTGCATTTCAAGCTGTGCCAGGCCAAGCAGGCGTCCGACCTGCACACGCCGACGTTCACGCAGCGCATCGCTTACGAAACCGTCAAGGACGGCCTGCTCGAGCGCCATATCCCGACCATCCGCGAGTTGTACGGCAAGCAGTGCGCGTACATGCTGGACGCGCTGAAGCGCCACATGCCCGAAGGCGTGACGTGGAACGCGCCGGAAGGCGGCATGTTCATCTGGGTGGAATTGCCCGAGGGCCTGAACAGCATGACGATCCTCGAGGAAGCGGTGCGCCGCAACGTGGCCTACGTGCCGGGCGCGCCGTTCTACGCCACCAATCCGCGCATGAACACGCTGCGCCTGGCGTTTGTGACCGTGCCGGCCGAGCGCATCGAGCAAGGCGTATCGATCCTTGGCGCGCTGTTCCGCGAGGCCATCGCGCAGCACGCCCCGCAGGCCCGCGCCGCCTGAGCCTGCGACATTCCCACAGGAGACCCTTGACGTGATGGAAGCCGAGGAGCCGCAAACGATGCTGCGTATCTGGGGCCGACTGTCGTCGATCAACGTGCAGAAAGTGGTCTGGTGCGCGCGCGAGCTGCATCTGGACCACGAACGCATCGACATCGGCAATCAGAAAGGCGAGCTGGACACCGAAGCCTATGTCCGCCTGAATCCGAACCGGATGATTCCGGTGATCGAGGATTTTCGCGATACCGACGTGGCCGGCGAGCCTTTCGTACTGTGGGAATCGAACGCGATCGTGCGCTACCTGTGCGCGCGTTATGGCGAGTCCACGCTGTGGCCGTCCGACGTCAAGGCGCGCGCCTCGGCCGATCGCTGGATGGACTGGCAGACCACGGCGTTCAGCCCGGCGATGGTCCAGGCTTTCCTGCAATCGGTGCGCGTGCCGGCCGACCAGCGCGACGACGCAATCATCGCCCGTTCCTGCGAGCGCACCGAGCCGCTGGCGAAAATGCTCGACGACGCACTGGCCGACCGCGAATTCATCGGCGGCGACCGCTTCACGATGGCCGACATCTCGCTGGCCTGCGCGGCGCATCGCTGGATGGGCATGCCCGTTGCGCACACGCCGCGTCCCAACCTGCAACGCTGGCTCGACGCCATGCGCGCGCGGCCTGCGGCGATGGGTATTCTGGTATTGCCGTTGAAATAATCCGGTAGGCGCCCGCAGCCGCGGGCGCCGATCGGGCGCCATATTGTCGGCCATCCGCTGCGCCAACCCGGCGCAGCCTACATCAGCCCGAGCAGCCCTGCCCCCGCACCGAGCCCCACCAGCAGCAGCGGATGCACGCGCGTCTTCAGCATCAGGCCGATGGTGACCAGCGTGACCATGGCCGCGGTCCATCGATGATCGACGCTGCTTGCCAGCACCCATCCCGTCGACATCAGCAGGCCGATCGTCAACGCCGACAAGCCGCGCCGGATCAGTCCGGGCCACACTGCATGCGGCGAGCGCCCCGCAAAGTACTCAAACCCCAGCGCGATTACGCTGGACGGGCCGCAGATGCCGACCATCGACGCAAACGCGCCGGCGGCGCCCGCCACCTGCCAGCCGAACAGCGCCACGAACAGGATATTGGGCCCCGGCGACGCCTGTGAAATCGCATAGAGCGCCGCAAACTGTTCGTCTGTCATCCAGTGACGGGTCTCTACCAAATAGCGATGCATATCGGGGATGACCGTGCCGCCGCCGCCCACGGCGAGCAGCGACAGCATGCCGAAATGCCCGAGCAGATCGCGCAGGATTTCGGGCGATGTCATGGCTTCTCCCGGCGCGCGGTGGCGCGATGTTCCAGCACCAGCGCAACCGGCACCAGCACCGCCATCACGGGCAGCAGCGGCCAGCGCAACAGCCCGATCGCCACGAACGCCGACGCGCCGACCATCACCGCGCGTACCGTGCGCGGCTGGCTCTGCGCCAGCTTCACGCCGGTCGACAGCACCAGCCCGGCGGCCACCGCGGTCATGCCCGCCAGCGCCTGCTGGACCTGCGGCACGTCCTGGTAGCGCAGATACAGACCCATCACGCACAGCACCACCACCATCGGCACGAATACCAGCCCGCAGAACGCCGCCAGCGCACCGCGCAACCCCGCGAAACGCAAGCCGAGCATCAAGGCCAGATTGATGACGTTGGGCCCCGGCAGCACCTGTCCCAGGCTGAGGATCTCCACGAAGTCGCGGTCGTCCAGCCAGCGATTGCGTTCCACCACCGAACGGCGCACAAATGGCAACACCCCGCCGAAACCGGAAAGGCCCATGCGGGCAAATTCAAAAAACAGCGTACGGGGCGTGGGCGGCGGCGCAAGCTCGGCCGCGTGTGACAGGGGCGTGGAGGACATGATCGTGATTGGGATCGCCTGCCTTGCGGATTGGGCAGGGTGCCGACATGGTAAGGCAGAACCGCACGCCGACGGACATGCGGGGCATCACGATTCGGCAAGAGGGGATCAGGGTTGACGATGTCCGCGCGGCATCGACATCGGCCGCGGGCGAAGTGGCGGTTGCCGCCGACGCTGCGGAAAGTGTGGGAATCGCCGGAGCTGCGCAAGCCGTCGCAGCGGCCCGGCCCCCGGGTGCGGGGTCGGCGGGCGGTGCGGCGGCCCGTGAGCATGCCCTGCGCCGCACCACATCGCGCGACATGCCGGGATTCAGCCGCCGCCGATGCCAACGGCAGCGTCGCGCACCACATTGCACACGACGGCCGCCGCTCCGCGCGTCGACGTTACGTCGGCGATTCCACCTTCACCGGCTCGATCTTCACTTCCTTGAGGCGCGGCTCGATGGCTTTGCCCTTGCGCGCGCGCTTGCCGACGTATGGCAGCAGCGTCTTGCCCGCCAGCTTTTGCGGCGGCACCTTGCCGCCACGGATGCCCGTACCCGAGATCATCAGGCCCGGCGCGCCAACGGCCACGGCCTGCTCGAGCGTTTCCTTCGCTTCGAGCTCCATCAGGATCACGCCGCGGCCGCCCGCGGACAGCACCTTGACCTCGTCCAGGCCCACCAGCAGCAGACGCCCGTTGGCCGAGAAGCACGCCACATGCGTGGCTTCCGTGCCGATCGGCGCCGGCGGCAGGATGGTGTCGCCGTCATCAAGCGTGATAAACGCCTTGCCCGCCTTCTGGCGGCTGATCATGTCGCCAACCTTGGTAACAAAGCCGTTGCCGCCCGCCGTGGCGATCAGCATGCGCTGCTCGGCGCCGCCCGCGAAGGTATGCGCGATCTGCGTGCCCGCGGCCAGGTCGATCAGCGTCGTCACCGGCACGCCGTCGCCGCGGCCGCCCGGCAGGCCCGCCACCGCCACCGAATAGACACGCCCATTGCTGCCGAACGCCAGCAGCGTATCGACGGTGCGGCATTCGAACGTGCCATAGAGGTTGTCGCCTGCCTTGAACGTGAACTGGGATGGATCGTGGCCGTGACCCTGGCGCGTGCGCACCCAGCCCTTGCCCGACACGATCACCGTCACCGGCTCGTCGATCACCTTGACCTCGGCGGCCGCGCGGCTGGCTTCCTGGATCAGCGTGCGGCGCGGATCCTTGTCCTCGGGGCTGTACTGCTTGGCGTCCTGCTCGATCTCCTTGATGATCTTGCGGCGCATCATCGTTTCGGACTTCAGCAGCACGTCCAGCTCGGCCTGTTCGTCGCGCAGCCGCGCCAGTTCCTGTTCGATCTTGATCGCTTCCAGCCGCGCCAGCTGACGCAGGCGGATTTCAAGGATGTCCTCGGCCTGCCGATCGCTCAGGCGGAACGCCTCGATCAGCGCGGGCTTGGGCTCGTCGCTTTCGCGGATGATGCGGATCACCTCGTCGATGTTCAGCAGCACCAGCATCCGCCCTTCCAGGATATGGATGCGGTCTTCCACCTTGTTCAGCTGGAAGCGCGTGCGGCGCGTCACCGTGGCGAAGCGGAACTCGATCCATTCGCGCAGGATGTCCTGCAGCCCCTTCTGGCGCGGACGCCCGTCGGTGCCGATCATCACCAGATTGATCGGCGCGCCCGATTCCAGGCTGGTATGTGCCAGCAGCGTCTGGATGAAGTCCTGCTGGTCGGTGTTCTTGCTCTTGGGCTCGAACACCAGCCGAACTGGCGCGTCCTTGCCCGATTCGTCGCGCACCGCATCGAGCACGGCCAGCATCGTGGTCTTGAGCTGGGTCTGCTCCGGCGTCAGCGCCTTCTTGCCGGTGCGGATCTTCGGATTGGTGATTTCCTCGATTTCCTCGAGCACCTTTTGCGACGACGTGTTCGGCGGCAGTTCGGTCACTACCATCTGCCACTGGCCGCGCGCCATTTCCTCGATGGTCCAGCGCGCGCGCACCTTCAGGCTGCCGCGGCCGTTCTCGTAGATCTGGGCGATTTCCGCGGCCGGCGAGATGATCTGGCCGCCGCCGGGATAGTCGGGCCCGGGCATGATCGACAACAGCTCGGCCAGCGAGATATTGGGATTGCGGATCATCGCCACGGCGGCGCCTGCCACCTCGCGCAGATTGTGCGGCGGGATCTCGGTAGCCATACCGACCGCGATGCCGGACGCGCCGTTCAGCAGCACGAACGGCAGGCGCGCCGGCAGCAGCTTCGGTTCTTCTTCCGATCCGTCGTAGTTGGGCAGGAAATCCACCGTGCCCTGGTCGATTTCATCGAGCAGCAGCCGCGAGATGGGCGTGAGGCGCGCTTCGGTGTAGCGCATCGCCGCCGCGCCGTCGCCATCGCGCGAACCGAAGTTGCCCTGGCCGTCGATCAGCGGATAGCGCAGCGAAAAATCCTGCGCAAGACGCACCAGGGCGTCATAGGCGGATTGGTCGCCGTGCGGGTGAAATTTACCCAGGACTTCACCGACCACGCGCGCCGACTTCACGGGCTTGGCATCAGCGCGCAGTCCCATTGCCTGCATCGCGTAGAGAATGCGCCGCTGCACCGGCTTCTGGCCGTCGGCCACTTCGGGCAGCGCGCGGCCCTTGACCACGCTGACGGCGTAATCGAGATAGGCCCGCTCCGCATAGCGGGCGAGGGTCAGCGAATCGGCCGGTTCATCGGCCTGATACGAAATGTCTGGTTGATCCATGTTTGGCAAGTTTTCGGTGCGCACAGCGCCAGGCGTGCGCGCGTGCCGAGGTTGCGATCAGCGTGGGATTCTAAAGGAAGTGGATGACGACGCCGCCACGGCGCGCACGCCGCTTTGCCGCCGTCAGGGCATGGGCCGGCGTCCGCCGATCACCATCCGCACCCGCTCGGCGGCCACACCCGTGCGCAGCACGCGTCCGCCCGATGCGCCATCCGGCTGGTACAGGCGGTAGAACTCGAGCACTGTGCTGACATACTGGCGCGTCTCGGGGAACGGCGGAATCTGGTTGTTATAGCGTTGCACCGCACCTTCGCCGGCGTTGTACGCCGCCAGCACCAGTTCAAGATTGTTCGGGAACAGCTCCATCAGGAAGCGCAGGTAGCGCACGCCGGCCGAAATGTTCAGCTTCGGATCGGCCAGCTTCTGTTCGACGCTGCGGCGCTTGTCGGCAGCGACGCCGAAGCGCGCGCCGGTGTCCGGGATCACCTGCATCAGCCCGATGGCGCCCTTGGGCGACACCGCCGACGCATTGAAACCGCTTTCCACGGCCATCACCGCCTTGACCAGCGCCGGGTCAACGTTCTGCGCGTCGGCCACCTGCTGGATGATCGGCTCGACCTGGCGGATGTTCGGGTGGTTCAGCATGTAGCGGAACAGCTTTTCACGCTCGGGGCTCGACTTGCCCTGCAGCGTGATGGCGCCGCGATGGCCCAGGTCCGCCGAATCGAGGTGGCCGCCGTCGCGCATGAACAGCGTGTAGCGCGCATCGAGCCGGGTGTCGGCAAAATGCGCCACGCCGTCGCCATCGACATAGCCCCACAGCTCGGCATGCGCGGGCGCCACGATGCAGGCGGACAGGGCCAGCGCGCACGCCAGGCGGGCGGCCCGTGCGGTCCAGCGCGATTGCCCTGTCGAATGCTTCATCGTTCTCGCTCCGGTGCAGGTGTCGGCCGTCAGATGTCGGCTTCCACCTCGTTGCCCTTTTCCTCGAGCCAGGTGCGACGCTGCGAAGCTTCGCCCTTGCCCATCAGCATGTTCATCATGCTGACCGTCTGCAGCACGTCGAATTCACCAAGCGCCACCGGCAGCAGCCGGCGCGTATCGGGATTCATGGTGGTTTCCCAGAGCTGCGCCGCGCTCATTTCGCCCAGGCCCTTGAAGCGCGAGATCTGCCACGCGCCTTCCTTGACGCCATCCTTGAGCAGCTTGTCCTGGATCGCCTCGAGTTCGCCCTCGTCCAGCGCATACAGCTTCTGCGCGGGCTTCTTGCCGCGCGCCGGCGCATCGACGCGGAACAACGGCGGACGCGCCACGCAGACGTGTCCCTTTTCGATCAGTTTCGGGAAATGGCGGAAGAACAGCGTCAGCAGCAGCACCTGGATGTGCGCGCCGTCCACGTCCGCGTCGGACAGAATGCAGATCTTGCCGTAGCGCAGGTTGGACAGGTCGGGCTCGTCGTCCGGGCCGTGCGGGTCCACGCCGATCGCCACGGCGATGTCGTGCACCTCGTTGTTGGCGAACAGGCGGTCGCGTTCGGTTTCCCAGGTGTTGAGCACCTTGCCGCGCAGCGGCAGGATGGCCTGGAATTCCTTGTCGCGGCCCATCTTGGCCGAACCGCCGGCCGAGTCGCCCTCCACCAGGAAGATCTCGTTGCGCTCGACATCGGTCGATTCGCAATCGGTCAGCTTGCCGGGAAGCACGGCCACGCCGGAGCCCTTCTTCTTTTCCACCTTCTGCGCGGCGCGCGTGCGCGCCTGCGCCTGGCGGATCACCAGTTCGGCCAGCTTCTTGCCGAAGTCGACATGATGATTGAGCCAGAGCTCCAGCGCCGGACGGCTGAAGGTCGACACCAGCCGCACGGCATCGCGACTGTTCAGTCGTTCCTTGATCTGGCCCTGGAACTGCGGATCGAGCACCTTGGCCGACAGCACGAACGAGGCGCGCGCGAACACGTCCTCGCTCATCAGCTTCACGCCCTTGGGCTGCAGCGAGTGCATTTCGATGAAACTCTTCACGGCCAGAAACAGCCCTTCGCGCAGGCCGGATTCATGCGTGCCGCCTGCCGGCGTGGGAATCAGGTTGACATACGATTCGCGCACCGGCGCACCGTCTTCGGTCCACGCCACCACCCACGACGCGCCTTCACCTTCGGCAAACCCTTCCTCGCCGGGGTTCTTGTCCGGATCGGCAAAGTGCTCGCCCTCGAACATCGGGATCACCAGTTCCGCGCCGCTGCCTTGCGCCAGCGCCTCGACCAGATAGCCCTTCAGGCCCTGCTCGTATTGCCAGACGGTCTGTTCGCCGGTTTTCTCGATCACCAGCGTGACCTTCACGCCGGGCAGAAGCACCGCCTTGGAACGCAGCAGCCGCTGCAGTTCGGCCATCGGGATGGCGGCCGAATCGAAGTATTTGGCGTCGGGCCATACCTGCACGCGCGTGCCGCTCTTCTTCTGGCCGCGGTCGAGCTTGCGGCTTTCCAGTGCGCGCGTGACTTCGCCGCCATGTTCGAAGGTCAGCGTCGATTCCATGCCGTCTCGCCATACCGTGACATCGAGCCGCGTGGCCAGCGCATTGGTGACCGACACGCCCACGCCATGCAAGCCGCCCGAAAACGCGTAGGCGCCGCCCTTGCCCTTGTCGAACTTGCCGCCCGCATGGAGCCGCGTGAAGACGATCTCGACCACCGGCACGCCCTCGTCGGGATGGATGCCCACGGGAATGCCGCGGCCGTCGTCTTCCACGCTGATGCTGCCGTCGCGATGCAGGGTCACCAGGATGGTGGTGCCGTGGCCGCCCAACGCCTCGTCGGACGCGTTGTCGATCACCTCCTGCACGACATGCAGGGGGTTGTCGGTACGGGTGTACATGCCGGGCCGTTGCTTGACCGGCTCCAGGCCTTTCAGGACCCGGATGGAAGATTCGCTGTACTGACTGGTTTTGCTCGCCATGGAGTCGATACGGATAGTAGGTCTCGCGGCCGTCGTCGGCCGGTTTGCGCTGCATTGTAATGGATGGCCGCGGCCGGCAATCCTTTTGGAAAACCACGAAAATCCGCGGCCGGCAGGAATCCGGCACGGGAGGTAAACTCGGCAGCCAGCGGGCGGCAGGCCGCGCGCCGCGCCGGCCACGCCTCGTCAGCGCCACAAAACAATAGAAACAATACCGAGCCCGACACCGACATGAACGACCGCAAACTGACCCTGACTTCCGTACTGGTGTGCGGCGGCCTGCTCGTCACCCTTTCCATGGGCATCCGGCACGGCTTCGGCCTGTTCAACCTGCCGATCACGCAGACGCATGGCTGGAACCGCGAGACCTTCGCCTTTGCGCTGGCGCTGCAGAACCTGATGTGGGGCGCCAGCCAGCCGATCACCGGCGCGCTGGCCGACAAGTTTGGCGCGATGCGCATCATGCTGATCGGCGTGGCGCTCTATGTGGCCGGACTGATCGTGATGGCGCTGGCCACCAGCGGCACGGCGTTTGCCACCGGCGCGGGCGTGCTGATCGGCATCGCGCAATCGGGCACCACCTACAGCGTGGTGTACGGCGTGATCGGCCGCGCGGCCAGCCCGGACAAGCGCGTGTGGGCCATGGGCATCGCCGCGGCGGCCGGTTCGTTCGGGCAGTTCCTGATGATCCCGGTGGAACAGACGCTGATTTCCACCGCCGGCTGGCAGAACGCGCTGTATATCCTGGCGTTCCTGGCTTGCTTCATGCTGCCGCTGGCGCTGATGTTGCGCGAGCCGAAGATCGAAGCGAACACCAGCGGCCCCCACCAGAGCATCGGCGAGGCCACGCGCGAAGCCTTCTCCAACCGCAACTTCCAGCTGCTGACGCTCGGCTACTTCGTGTGCGGTTTCCAGGTCGTGTTCATCGGCGTCCACCTGACGCCCTATCTGAAGGATCGCGGCTTTGCCGACGTCAAGATCGCCACCGTGGCGCTGGCGCTGATCGGCCTGTTCAATGTCTTCGGCACCTACACGGCAGGCGCGATGGGCCAGCGCATGCCCAAGCGCTACCTGCTGTCGGCGATCTACCTTGCGCGTTCGTTCGTGATCGCCGGCTACCTGATGCTGCCGTTATCCGCGTGGAGCACGTGGATCTTTGCCGCGCTGATGGGTTTCCTGTGGCTGTCCACGGTGCCGCTGACCAACGGCATCATCGCGCAAGTGTTCGGCGTGAAATACCTGTCGATGCTGTCGGGCGTGGTGTTCTTCTCGCACCAGATCGGCAGCTTTCTGGGCGCCTGGCTGGGCGGCTACCTGTTCGACAAGACCGGCAGCTACGACATGGTGTGGATGATCGCAATCGGCCTTGGCGTGCTGGCCGCGCTGGTCAACCTGCCGATCCGCGAGCACGCACTGGTGCGCACCCAGCCGGCGGGCGCCTGACATGTCCGCCATCCACTGGACCCGGGGATTGGCCTACGTGGCACTGGCGGCGGTGCTGACGCTGGGCTTCCTGGCCTACCTGCGCCCGGCGTTCATGGTCGACCTGACGAACATGGTGTTGGCGTGGTGCGGCTAGCGGGCAGCTAGCGGGCGAAGGTGCTCGCTGTGCGGGCGCGTGACGCGAATGTGCTGCCGCGTCGCTGACAAGCGCCCGGCGCGGCCTGGCGACAGCGAAAGAGGACGAGGGCCGGCCGGCGGACGATCGTCCACGCGCCGGATCTTCAGGCGCCCTCGCCGCTGGTTTTCTTCTCCAGCACTTCCCAGCGCTCGAGCGCTTCCAGCAGTTCCATCTCGATCTCGTCGTGGCGCGTCGCCAGTTCCGCAGCGCGCGCGGGATCGCTGGCATAGAGCGATCCGTCTTCGAGCTGCGCGCCGATGGTCTTCTGTTCGGCTTCCAGCGCCGCAATCCGCTCGGGCAGGCCGTCGAGTTCGCGCTGCTCTTTGTACGAGAGCTTGACGGTCCGGTTGGCGCCGCGTGCGTCGCGGCTGCTTGCCTTGGGCGCCTCGACGGGCTTCGCTTCGGCCTGCCGGGTGGCCTGCAGCGCCTGCGCGCGCGCCGACTGCTCGACCCAATCCGAATAGCCGCCCACCGATTCGCGCCATTGGCCATCGCCTTCGGCGGCGATCGTCGACGTCACCACGTTGTCCAGGAATGCCCGATCGTGGGACACCAGGAACACCGTGCCGCTATAGTCCTGCAGCAGTTCTTCCAGCAATTCGAGCGTGTCGATATCGAGATCGTTGGTCGGTTCGTCGAGCACCAGCACGTTGGCGGGACGCGCAAACAGGCGCGCCAGCAACAGCCGGTTGCGCTCGCCGCCGGAGAGCGATTTCACCGGCGAGCGCGCGCGTTCCGGCGCGAACAGAAAATCGCCCAGATAGCTCATCACGTGCTTGCGTTGCCCGTTGACTTCGACCCAGTCGCTGCCGGGGCTGATGGTGTCGGCCAGCGATTTCTCCAGATCGAGCGAGGTGCGCATCTGGTCGAAATAGGCCACCTGCAGGTTGCTGCCATTGCGCACGGTGCCGCGATCGGGCGCCAGCTCGCCAAGGATCAGGCGCAGCAGCGTGGTCTTGCCAACGCCGTTCGGGCCGATCAGGCCGACCTTGTCGCCACGCATGATCGTCGCCGTGAAATCGCGCACGACCACCTTATCGCCATACGACTTGGACACATCGACCAGTTCGGCGACGATCTTGCCGGAGCGCTCGGCCTGGGACACTTCGAGCTTGACGTTGCCCTGCACTTCGCGCCGCGCCTGGCGTTCGGCGCGCATCGTCACCAGCCGCTGCACGCGCGCCACGCTGCGCGTGCGGCGCGCTTCCACACCCTTGCGGATCCACACTTCTTCCTGCGCCAGCAGCTTGTCGAACTTGGCCTGCTCGACGGCTTCGTTGGCCAGCAGTTCGGCCTTGCGCGCCTGATATGCGGCGAAGTTGCCGGGGAACGACACCAGCCGGCCGCGATCGAGTTCGACGATGCGCGTGGCCACGCGGTCCAGGAACGCGCGGTCATGGGTGATCAGCAGCACGCTGCCGCGAAAACCCAGCAGCAGGTCTTCGAGCCAGCGGATGGCCTGCACGTCGAGATGGTTGGTCGGCTCGTCGAGCAGCAAGATGTCCGGATCGGCCACCAGCCCCTGCGCCAGCGCGACGCGCTTCTGCAGGCCGCCAGACAGCGCGTCGACGCGCACATGCGGATCGAGATCGAGTTTGGCCAGCGTGGTCTCCACGCGCGTGCGCAACTGCCATGCATCGGCCGCATCGAGTTCGGCCTGCACGCGATGCAGTTCGGCCAGCGTGGCCTCGTCGTTGTGCGTCTCAAGCCGGGCCAGCGCGGCGTCGTAGCGCAGCAGCAGATCGTGCGCGGCACCCATGCCCTGGCTGACCGCATCGAACACGGTCAGCCCCGGCTCGAACTGTGGCTCCTGGGCCACATAGGTAGACGTCACGCCGCTCTGGCGCGCAATCAGCCCGTCGTCGGGCGCGGAAAGTCCTGCAACGATACGCAGCAGCGACGATTTGCCGGAGCCGTTGCGGCCGATCAGGCCGACGCGTTCGCCTGCTTCGATCGAAAAATCGGTGTGGTCGAGCAAGGCCACGTGGCCAAAGGCCAGTTGGGCATCGGAAATGGAAAACAGGGCCATGGTGTCGGACGGGGTAAGCGGCGCCGGCAGCGAGGAAACCGGAAGGAAACTTCGCCGGCGCGCAGGCAGGCCCGAATTGTAGACGACTGTGCTGCGCGCCATGCTTCGCCAGTTTCGGCCGCGGCGCGCACCGCCCGAAAAAAAAAGATGGGCCCGTTCAGCCGAACGGGCCCAAGAGTCTCTCCTCGGTGCCCTGCTCGCAAGGCACGTCTGAAGCATAGCCACGCGCGACCTGCGCCAGAAGTCGGACAAATCCGTAAGGGAAAGTCCCCGTCAACCCGCAAGCCGCACGAGCGTTGCTCGCCGTGGACGTCGAAGCGGTCTTCCAGGACTTCAGGTTGTGCCGCGACGCCCCGCCGTGGAACAATCTGCGAACAACAATCTGCACCGGCAGATTGCTCCGAACGCACAACGACAGCAGCACCGCAGTACGAGAGCCGGATCGATCCGGCCATCGGCGGCCAACGCGCCGCCTGGGTTTTTCCTGACAATTTTCGACGGGTGTCTACATGATCAATTCGGGCCTGCCGCGCCGTGCCTTGTTCCAGGGCATGGCGCCTGTCGTATTCTCGCTTGCCGTCCTGCTCTGCCTGCCGCCTGCGCCGGCGCGCGCGGCCACGCCAAATCCGGTGGTCGCGCGCATCCAGCAGAGCGGCGTGATCCGCATCGCGCACCGCGAAAGCTCGGTGCCGTTCTCGTTCGTGGCGGACGGCAAGCCGATGGGCTATGCCGTCGACCTGTGCCTGAAAGTGGCCGACGCAGTGCGCAGCCAGCTCAAGCTGCCGCAGCTGCGCGTGGAATGGGTGCCGGTGACGCCGGCCTCGCGCATTCCCGCCATCGTCGATGGCAAGGCCGATCTCGAATGCGGATCGACCACTAACAATCGCGAACGGCGCGAACAGGTAGCCTTCACCATTCCGCACTACATTGCCGGCAGCCGCATGCTGGTGAAGAGCGATGCGGGCATTCGCAAATGGGGCGACCTGCGCGGCAAGACCGTGGTATCGACCACCAAGACCACGCCGCTGGAAATGCTGCGCAAGATGGACGAATCCGGCGCGATGGGCTGGAAGGTGGTGGAGGCCAAGGACCACGCCGAGGCGTTCGCGATGGTGGAATCGGGCAAGGCCGACGCCTTTGTGATGGACGACGTGCTGCTGTTCGGGCTGCGCGCCAACGCAAAAAATCCGGCCGCGCTGGCGGTAACCGGGGACCTGCTGACGATCGAACCGTACGCGATCATGCTGTCCAGACAAGACGCAGAGTTCAAGAAGATCGTCGACCGCGCGCTGATCGCGTCTATCTACGACCAGGAAACGCAAAAGCTGTATCGCAAGTGGTTCCTGCAGCCGATTCCGCCCAATGGGATCACGCTCGACATCCCGATGAGCTATCTGCTACGCGACTCGTTCAAGTTTCCGAGCGACAAGGTGGCGGACTGAGGCTTCGTACCGCGCGTGGCGGCGCCGGCCACGCGCGTTGCGCTGGCGGCATTTCCAGAACGCGCCGCCGTAACTTGCCGTCGGCGGTTTGGGCCAGCGGTGCGCTCGCCGTCGGCGCCGTAAAACTTGCCATGGCCTGCTGCGCCGTGCGCGCCGCCATCGCCATCTCCCCAACAGTGCCGCCATCGCGCAACCCTTGCCTGTCGCCGTCCTCCACGGCCGCCGGAACAAAACCGGCACCTGCGCCGCCGTCCCGTGCGAAGATACCGGCCGTGCCGCAACGGCCGCCCATCCTTGCCCGACGATAATGACTGCCGCCGCCTCCCTGAAGCTGTCCGACCTGTCCGTTTCCACCACCGTGGCCGGGTTGATCGCCATGCTGACCGGCTACACCAGTTCGCTGGTGCTGATGATCCAGGCCGGACAAGCTGCGCATCTGTCCGATGCCCAAATCGCGTCGTGGATCTGGGCGTTATCGATTGGCATGGGCGTGACCACGTTGGGACTGTCGCTGGTCATGCGCGTGCCGATCGTCGTGGCGTGGTCCACGCCGGGCGCCGCGCTGCTGATCGCCAGTCTGCCGGGCGTGCCCTACCCCGAAGCCATCGGCGCGTTCTTGCTGGCCGCGCTGATGATGACGGCCGCCGGGCTGACCGGCTGGTTCGACAAACTGATGAAGGCGTTGCCGGCCAGTATCGCGTCGGCGCTGCTGGCCGGCATCCTGTTCCGCATCAGCATCGATGTTTTCGTGCAAGCGCAACATCACACCGTACTGCTGCTGACGATGTTTGCCGCCTATCTGCTGGGCCGCCGCTGGTGGCCGCGCTATGCGGTGCCGGGCGTGCTGGCGATCGGCATTGCGCTGGCCGCCGCGCTGGGCCAGTTGCACTTCGACCAGTTCCACTTCGCCGTGGCGCGGCCGGTGTGGACCACGCCGGCATTTTCGCTGTCGGCGTTCATCAGCATCGGCCTGCCGCTGTTCATCGTGGCGCTGGCCTCGCAGAACATTCCCGGACTGGCGGTGCTGCGCGCGGACGGCTATCACGTGCCGGCCAGCCCGCTGATCGCCGTGACGGGGCTGGCGTCCGCCATCCTCGCGCCGTTCGGATCCCATGGCATCAACCTCGCCGCGATTACCGCCGCCATCTGCACCGGTCCCCAGGCCGACGCCGATCCGCGCCGCCGCTACATGGCCGCCGTGGTTTGCGGGCTCGGCTATCTGGCGATGGGCGTGATGGCGGCCAGCATCGCCGCACTGTTCGCGGCGTTTCCCAAGGCGCTGGTGGTAGCCGTGGCGGCGTTTGCCCTGCTCGGTTCGATCGCCAATGGCCTGACCGTGGCCATGCAGACGCCGGCAGAGCGCGAATCGGCGCTGCTGACATTCATGATCACGGCCTCCGGCATGACGCTGGCCGGCGTCGGCTCTGCATTTTGGGGCGTGGTGGGCGGCATGCTTGCGCTACTGGTCCTCAGGCCCCGCACCGCACGCGCCGCCTGACCTGTGCCGCCGTGCCAGGCCGCCGTCAGAGCAGCAAGAAGGCAACCTCCGCCGCCGTGATCGACGACAGCGATACGCCCTTGCGACGCTTGTAGAGTACGTGCTCCAGCACGCGATCGCGATGCTGGGCAAACACTTCACGGTCGAGTCGCAATGCAGCGACGCCATAGTGTTCGGTCAGCAGCTTGTAGACGCGATGCCGCACCAGCAACATCTCGTTCTCGGCCTGCAGGCGCGACATTTCCGCGGCGTGCTCTTCCTCAAGCTGGCGCATGCCGACCACCACACGCGCATGCATGCCGCGATAGCGGTCAATTTCGGTGTGGGCACGGCGTAATTCCTCGCGCAGTGCCCGCGCTTCCTGCATCAGCTTGAAATGTTGCTGGACGCCGCGCTGGATGCGGGACGCTTCTTCCAGCGCGTGATCGGCGGAGGCAATCGTGTTCTGCCAGACGCCTTCACCAAATTCGGCGGCGGCCTCGGTTGCCACCGCTGCTTCGGCCATTTGCGTGACCGGCCAGGCTACGGCCGGATCCGGATCGTTGTTCATACCGCTCCCCTTATCCCGTCAGTCAACCTATTGCCACGGCATTTTTTTCGATGCGAGCCGGGTCAGGTCGATGCGATCACCGCGACATTCTGATATCGCCACCTCGTTGACTATCCCGGGTGACCATGGCGCCATGCGCCTTCCTTCATTCAAAGCCGGTATCGACTGCGGCACAACCACCCGGAGGGAGGGCTGTTCAACCGCCGGAAACCCGCATGACGACTGGATTCTGAGGTATTTTCACGCGGTTTGGCAGACCCGTTTGGGGGGCGGCCTGCATAATAATGGGCTCGAATCCACCCAAGGCGCCGCAAGCGCCGCTTTTTTCACCGGGGAATATCGCCAACATGAACGGATACCTGCTGCTCGCCCTCGCCATCGTCGCGGAAGTCATCGCCACCAGCAGCCTGAAGGCAGCGGAAAACTTCACGCGCCTGGGGCCCAGCGTCCTCGTGGTGACTGGCTACGTTGCCGCCTTCTGGCTGTTGATGCAGGTGATGAAGACCGTGCCCGTGGGAGTGGCGTATGCGATCTGGTGCGGCGCCGGCATTGTGCTGGTCACCCTGATCGCCGCCGTGCTGTACCGCCAGGTGCCGGACCTGGCCGCCTGGATCGGCATCGCGCTGATCATCGGCGGCGTGGCAGTGATCCAGCTGTTTTCGAGGATGAGCCACTGACGGACGCGACCGCTTCACCGCGTCGCCCGTCATCCCGATACCGCACTCCTCAGGGCTGATCCGGCCCGGTAGCGCCCCGGTAGCGCCCCGATACCTCCCCAAAACCTGCACCGGCCACCCACCCGTTGCCAGCGCTGCCGCCTCAGCTTTTGGGCGGCAGCAAGCGCAGCAACCGATTGATCTGCGCCAGCGTGTCGCATTCGTCGGCATTGCGCTTGCGGCGCTGATCGATGATGTCCAGCAAGGCCCGGATCTCCGCGTTCTTGACCTCGCAGCTCGCCTTCGGCTCATTGGTACACGCCACATTGATCTCGCCTCGCAAGCTCTCCTGCGCAATATCGATCAGCGCCGTACATCCAGATGTATCCGCCAGCGCCGGATCGGATGCCGGCTGCACCGCGATAGCGCGCGACGTGGCAAGCACGGCAAGAACAGACAGACAGCGCAAAAGCGTCCGGGCAAAGGGCATGGATAAACAGGATGAAAGAGGACGGGCTCACGCCTGCGGCGTGCAGGCGACATCATAGCCGTTTGCAATATCTGACTAGCGGAAATCGGAGGGCGGGGGATGGCGGAGGCGGGGGGGGCGGGGAAAATGCCGAACAGCGCGCCAGCAAGCGCAAGGCTATGGCGATGGCTTGCGCCAAGCGGACAAGTTCAGTTCTGGACAGTCGCACCTGGCTTTGCCGCCAAGAAGACCCGCTCAGGCATCCGCAGATTGCGCAGTTCCAGCGCTTCCAGCGGCCCGCGCCCAACGGCCGCGCGCATCTGGTAGCGGATCGGATATCGCATGTCAGCCGGTGCGGCAAGCCGGGCTGCGCGCGGCACCAAGCTTTCTGGATGATCCGGACGATCTACCGCATCTGCCGACTCACTGTCGTTCTTGCCTTGGCCTGCAACTAAGGTGTCGGGAACAGCCTGAAACGTAAGCTGGACCGTCGCGCTATCCACAGGCGTCACCCGCGCATGCTCCAGCATGCGGATCCAGGCCCAGACACCTTCGGTCTCAAAGCTTTTGTTCGTGCTGGCGGTCTCGGACTGCCATTGCAGCAGAGTGCGCGGCGCTTGCAGGTTGTTCGCCGGCCACGTCATGGACTGCCAGGTTTCGCGCTGGTTGTAGTAGTGCAGCGTCTGGTTATCGATCGTCAGCACGGTGTCGGTCAGGCCCGGCGTCGGAATCGGCTTGAGTTCGAAGCGGTACTGGGGGTCGCCTTGCACCAGCAGATGGGCGCCCACGCGCTGCAATGTGTTGATGAACTGAAGGAAAGCCGGGTCGAAGGCCAGCCCGTGCGCGCCGCTGCCGACGGGCACCCATTGGTCGCCCTGCAGCACCAGCACGCCGGCCAGTTCGGCCAGGAGGAAGGCATTGATCAGACCGCTCTGCGGGCGGATATGGCGCGCCAGTTCGGGCAACGATGCGTCATTGGCCGTGTCGGCGAAGGGATAGCGGGTGGCAAACGCACGGTTCCACGGCAGTGCGATGGATTGCCGCCACGCCTCGTTGAGGCTGGCCTGCGCCGGTTGCAGGACGGATTGCAATGCCTGGGCGATCGGGTGCACGAACAGCGTGTCGCCCATGCCGGCCCATTCGGCACCGAGGCTTGCCGCCATGAGCTGGCCATAGGCTTGCGTGTCGGCCAGATCCGATCCTTTGCCCTGGAACAGCGACTGGGCCATCTGCCGCGCCTGCATGTCGGCGTCCGCACTGTTGGTCAACTGCTGCAGGCGCAGACGCACTGCGGTGATCCGGTCCAAGTACCGTTGCAGGCTCAGGTCGCTGCTGCCACTACTGCCACTACTGCCACTGCTACCACTACTCCCACCACCCTGCCCGGCCTGCCCCACCAGCCGCAGCACCGGACCAAACGCCGCCGCGAGCGGGCCGGCCGGATCGGGCCTAATGGCTGCGGGGGCCTCGTCCTTCCGACCCAGAATCCCCTGCGCCTTGGCCACCAGGGTGTCCGACAGAGAATCCTTGTGCGCACCGGCGCCACCCTGATACGCGAGCGACTTCATGAGTGCGATGACCGGCGACTGGCGCGCATCGGCCATCAGCTTGAGCTGATCGACGACACCGGGCAGCGTCGCGGCCGGCTCCCACTGCATCCCGTTCATGAACTGCTGCCAGTGCTCGGCGTAGTCGGCGAAGTACCGCTCGGTCAGCGCCTTGCGGAAATCCGCTGCCGATGCGCTCGACGTCTGCTGGGCCGGCTGCGGCTTGCCATCGGTGATCACCCAGTCATTTGCCACATCCTGGCGCTTGGCGGCCTTCTCGATGGCGGCCTCTACGTAGCCCTCATAGGCCTGCCGCGTAAAAACACCCGGCACGGTCGCCGAGGCGCGCATCAGCCCGCGCGGGTCCGTGCCCGCCGTCAGCGATGCCAGCGTCTGATCGGGATACTTGGCGCCGGCGCCATCGAGGAGGTTCTGGTAGACCGTATCGACGGCATTGCGCTCGCCGATGACGGCCAGCAGCGTCTGCCGCGCGCCGGCCACCAGATCAGAGCGTGGCTCGATATGCCAGTCCGGATTGGCCTTGAGGTGTTCGGCATAGAACTTGGCGAAACGCTCGGCGAGGTCCTGCTTCTGGCCCGGGGTGATCCTGGCATCGGTGGACCAGTGCGCTGCCAGTTTCTGCGAGAGAAAAGCAGGCTCCACCCGCGCCGGGTAGGCCAGCATCAGATAGGCTTTGAGCGTGTCGCGCCCATCCAGCGCCCACTTGGCGGTTTCCTCGCTTAATCCATCCGTCCGCAGTTGCGAAAGATCGACCAAAGAGGATTCGAGGTTTCGCGCCACGGGCGTCACCAGGATGTCCTGGCTGGCCTTGGCGTACGGCTTCCACAGCGCGGCCAGCACCTCCGTGTCCCGATTCAGCCCAAACCGCGTGAAGAGCGGCGCGTGATGCTGGACGCGGTACTCGTAGCGCAGGATCTGCTGCTGCAGGGTGTCGAGAGCTTTGAGGCGCGCGGCGGCGGTGGGCGCTGACTGGATGTCGTGCACTGCTTGATGGGCGGTCTGGAGGTCGTGCTCATTGCGCAGGCCTGAGATGAGCATGGCGGCAGTCCATAGGCCGATCGCGGTCAG
>Ga0233425_10002016_pt1 | contig 42186 bp, 32 predicted proteins | sample Watercolumn_Towu_2_FD_181712 | JGI IMG/M metagenome (GOLD analysis project Ga0233425, IMG submission 181712) | Freshwater microbial communities from Lake Towuti, South Sulawesi, Indonesia - Watercolumn_Towuti2014_140_MG | ecosystem: Environmental > Aquatic > Freshwater > Lake | place...
CCTCGAACGCGCACCCATTGACCGGCCACTGCCCACAGGCGTGTCCGTACTCGATTCCTTCCTGACTCTCGGCCGCGGCCAGCGCATGGGCATCTTTGCGGGCTCGGGTGTGGGTAAGTCCACGCTCCTCGCTGATATCGCCAAGACAACGCTCAGCACGGTGAACGTGATTGCCCTCGTGGGCGAGCGTGGACGCGAAGTCGGGCACTTCATCGAAGAAGCGCTGGGCAAAGAGGGCCTCGCGCGTTCCGTGGTCATCGTCGCGACGAGCGACTCGCCAGCACTCCTGCGCATGAAGGCGGCTTTCACCGCAGCCGCCGTGGCGGAGTATTTCCGCGATCGCGGCCACGACGTGATGATGATGGTGGATTCCGTGACTCGCCTCGCGGCCGCCGCTCGCGAAGCTGGTTTGGCGTTGGGTGAGCCGCCCACCGTGAAGGGCTATCCGCCGAGTTTCTTCGCTCTCATGCCCCGGCTCGTAGAGCGCTTGGGGCGTACGCAGAAGGGCAGCATCACCGGCCTGTTTACGGTGCTGGTGGATGGCGACGACTTGAATGACCCCGTGGCGGACACCCTCCGTGGTCTCCTAGACGGGCACGTCGTGCTCTCGCGCGAGATCGCGCAGCGCGGCATGTTCCCGGCTGTGGATGTGCCGAAGTCCGTTTCGCGCGTGATGGACAAGGTGGTCAGCACAGAGCATCTGACTGCCGCGCGTGCTGCGCGCTCGCTGATCTCGGCCTTCGAGGCCTCCCGCGATCTCGTGGCCATTGGTGCCTACAAGAGCGGCACCGACGTACGCACCGATCGTGCATTGGCAGCTTGGCCAGCCATCGAATCACTGTTGCGGCAAGAGCACGGTCAACCGAGGACCTTTGAAGAGAGTTTGAATCTCCTCGAGGCTTGCGTGGAGGAGGGGGCATGAAGCGCTTTCGCTTCGCCCTCGCCAAGGTCCTAGATGTGAGGAACATCGCTCTCAAAGATGCAGAGCGAGGACTTGCTCGCGCGCTCGAGGAGGAGGAACAACTGCTGCTCCATGTGCAGGCCCTTGAGAGGCGTGCGCAGGAGGCAGCGAGTGGCCTCGCCCGGGCGCTGGCTGAAAGCACCTTGGAGCCCTTGCGGCTCTTGGCCTTGCATGAGGACCTAGAGCATCGGGGGCGAGCCCTGGTGGAAGGGCAGACCCGCCACGCCGAGGGGCAGCGGCGGACAACTGTCGCCCGTGAAGCCCTTCTGAAGCGGCGCGCGGAGGTGGAATCATTGGAGATTCTCCGCCGCAAGGCCGAAGACACATGGGCAGAGAACCTTAGGCGTCAGGAAATGGACGCCATGGACGAGTTGGCTGCGCAGCGCCATCAGCGCCGCAAGGCCGCGAGGACCGCGTCATGATGAACAAGCTCTTGCAGGCATTCGGCGTGCTGATGCTTGCCCAACTCCTTTTTGTGGGGTTGGTGCATGTGTTTCTCAAGGTGCAGGACAAGGACACCGCGGAGTCGCGCACGGCTTTGCACAAGGTGCCGGTCTTGGGCGGGTTTTTCCCCGCTCCTGAGGTGAAGCCTCCTGAGCTGAGCCCAGAAGAGGCCCGCGAGCGCCGAGCCCGCGAAGCGCTGCTCGATAGCCGCGAGTTTTTCCCGCTGCCTGCAGGCATGGAAGCGGCGGAGCTAGAGCGCATGTTGAACGACGTGAAGGATGCCCGCACGCGCTACGAACAGGGCCTCCTAGATGTCGAGAACCAACGCACGAACCTGGCTCGTTTGCGGACTGAGCTAGAGACCGAGAAAGATGCCTTGGTGTCTCTCGGTGGCAAGTTGGAAGAAGAAGCGAAGAACTTGCAGGCCGGGCGTGAGGAACTCGACCTCGCTGCGAATCGCGTGGAGGCACAAGAGCTCAAGAACTTGAAGGCCGCTGCTGTGCTCTACGAACAAATGGAGCCTAGCGGTGCCGCGGCGATCTTGGGTTCGCTTGGGCCTGACACTGCGGCCAAGGTCTTGGCCCAGATGGTCCCGCGCAAGTCGGGGCGCATCTTGGAGTCCTTGCCCATTCCGCGCGCGACAGAGATTGCGCGCCGGATGCAGGCTCTGCAGCCGCCCACAACCGAAACCTCGGCGGCTAACGCTGGCAATCCCAAGCGCTGAAGCTGCGTCCGCGCGGCCCTTCACTTCCGTGATCGGCAGCCACGCTTTCTCCAGCGATTCTCGTGAGTGGCCGATAGAGCGCGCAGGAGTCAATGTCAGCACAGGCTCGCGCGGTGGCCCGCTCACGGCTGCCACGGATCTTCGTGACCCGCGCCCCGTGGCTGCCATGCACTACACATGAAGAAGAAAGTCCTGCTTGCCGGAGGCGGCGGCCTCGTGGTGCTCGGCGTCGTGGCCTTCATGGTCGTCGGCAGCGCCGGCGTTCCGGTGGCGCCACCTGACTACACCCATCAACGCGGTCAGGACTCGTACTACTCCGCGGACCTTCACTACGAAGACCTTGCGCCGTTCATTGGCAACCTGAAGGGATCGCGCTCGAAGCTCTTCGTCAAAGTCAGTCTCACGGTGGTCTATCGACTGGGTCCTGAAATCACGGATGCCAAGTCGTTGTTCACGGCGCGCAAAGCGCTCCTGGCTGATCGTTTGAACATGGTGTTCGGATCCAAGGGCTTTGAAGAAGTGGAAGGCGCGGAGCGCCGCGCAGCCATCAAAGAAGAGCTGAAGGTCCAGATCCAATCGGCCATCTTCCCGGACAAGCGTGGGCGCGTGGATGACGTGCTCTATCGCGAGTTCTACGTGCAGTGAAAAACGCGCTGCTCATACTCTCGGCTGCCCTAGTTCTTGGGCTCGCCGCTTGGCCCATCGTGCAAGGGCATTCGCCGACGGCGCGGCCGCTGGCCCTTGCGCCAGCCGCTGAGCGCATCGTGACCGTCGAGATTCCGCCTGTGGAAGTGCAACTGCAGGGGAAAGGGACGCCGCGGCTCGTTCTAGGACTGACCGTGGAGTGTGTTGGTGAGGATGCTGCGCACTTCCAAGAGACAGCGGCCTTACAAAGAGCTCGCGATGAATTGCTGAGCTTGCTCGCGACCCTGACTCCTGAAGAGGCTGGCGAGACTCCGAGTCAGCGCTTTGCGTTGAAACGCCTTTTGGCTGAGCGCCTTCCATTGGCCGCCGTGCCGACGGGCAAGCTCCGCGTGCATCGCCTGCATTTCACGAAGCTGCTGTTCAGCAACGCGAGCTGACCCAAAGCAAAGGCGCGCAGCATGGCGCGCCTGCTTCAGTGCCAACCGACTAGAAGAGCGTCATGCTGATTGGGTTAGAGATCTGGTTGATGGTGAAGGACGCGGCGGGATCGAGCACGATGAAGACGCCATAGAGCGTCATGCCTACGAGTGGCGGATAGGCCGGCAAGAGCACCTGCGCTGTTGCTGACCCCGAGGCATTCAGTGCACCGTAGTTGTTCGGGAAGAATGGATTTCCTGCGGTGAGCGTGAAATCAGCAATGGCATCGAGATTGAGAGGAAGGGTGCGTCCGTCCGGCAGCGGCACGCCCGGGATGGAGCCACCGGCGAAGGCGAATGCGAAGCCCTTGAGTGGATTGGTGGTGCTGCTCAGGGTGAAGTTGATAGCCGTCCCGAGCTGCGGAGGCGTGGTGCGCGTCAGCGTGGCTGCGGCGCTTGGTGCAGTGGGGACGATCTTGAACACTTGCCCCGTACCGAGACTGCAGATGTAGAGCTCGCCCGCCGCATCTTCGCCAAAGGATGAAACCGCGGTGATGGTGGCGGTGCCTGGCGGATCAAGTTGCGTGGTGCGGTCAGTGAAGTTTGTCACCCCGCCGGTGGCGCTGCGGCGCATGGACCAGATCTTCGCGGACGTGTTGTCGCCGAAGAAGTACGTGCCCTGCAAGCCTTCGATGGCATTGCCGCGATAGACGTGGCCGCCAATCACGCAGTAGCCCGAAGTGCCTTGAGCGTATTGATAGAAGGGCGCGGTCATGGTGGCTTGGGCCGCGCAGCCCGTCGTGTTGTAGGGGCTATTGCCTTCGTAGCAGCGCCAGCCCAAGTTCTTGCCACCGGGAGTTCCAGCAAGAAGGAAGTCGATTTCTTCCACGGCGTTTTGGCCCACGTCGCCGATCCACAGGTCGCCACTCCAGCGATCGAAGGAGAAGCGCCACGGATTGCGCAGGCCGATATGCATGATGCTGTCATGGCCGGCCACCGCACCGTAATAGGGATTGCTCGGTGGATTGGACCAGATCTGCGCTCCGTTGGGAGTGTTCACGTCGATGCGCAGCATCTTGCCCAACTGTGAGTTGATGTTCTGTGCGTAACCGGATGGGTCGCCCCCGGAGCCGCCGTCGCCCATGCCGATCCACAGATAGCCATCCGGCCCGAAGGCCATGCAGCCACCATTGTGATTGGAGTAAGGCTGCGTGACGCTGAATAGCAGCGTGCCCGTCGCGTTAGCGATGTCAGGATTTGCGCTGCGTTGGTAGCGCATGATCTGCGTGTTGCCGGCTGTGTCTGTGAAGTTCACATAGAAGTAGCCGTTGACGCTGTAGTTGGGGTGGAACGCCATGCCCAAGACGCCGCGCTCGTTACCCGAGGTGGATGCGGTGGGAATGGTCAAGAATGCGGTGGTCTGCAGCACGCCATCCTTCACAAGGCGGATGCGCTGTGCCAACTGCTCGATGATCATGACGCGGCTGTAATCCGCAGGCGGTGAGCCCACGTACACCGGACGGGAGAGCCCACCCACGAAGAGTTGGGTCCCGAAGGACTGGGCTTCAAGTTGTGACAGTGCGAGGAGACTGATGGCGAGTGCGAGAATGCGCATGGGAACTCCGTGATCTGTGGCTAGGGCCGAACAGCCCGAGGCAGAAATAGACTACCCGCGAAGGGGCCAGCGACTCAACCGGATCTTGGCGCGAGCACTCGCTAGGCCTCGGCTGAGTTGGCGTGCCGAAGCTGCCTGTGCGAAAGCCTTTGCGACAGGCTTACTTGCCTTCCTTGGCAGGCTCAATCTTCGAAGGCTTTGGGTCACCGAACCAATTCTGATGAGGTCCGATGGTGGATGGGCGCCCTTCGGCATTCGCCGTGCGGAGCCCGAGGAGGAATGCCAACTGCGCGATGCGTTCGACCTTCGCGACCTCGATCTTCTCCGGGTCGTCCGTGGTCATGTGATAGTCGATGTGTTCGTCGTCGCAGAAAAACACCACCGGCACACCCTTGCGCGCGAAGTTGAAGTGATCGCTGCGTGAGTAGAAGCGGTCGCCGTTCGTCAGCTTCAGATTGAAAGCACCTCCGAGAAGTGCTGCGTCCCGTGCGAGGGTGGAGTACTTCTTGTGGGAGAAGGTGGGAGTGACGGAAATGACGTCGGCGGGAACTGCATCGGTGCTGCGGCCGATCATGTCGATGTTGATGTTGGCGATGAGGTTCTTCAGCGGCCAGGTCGGGTTCTCTGCGTAGAACGAAGAGCCCCAGAGGCCGAGTTCTTCACCAGACACGGACAGGAAGATCAACGAGCGCTTCGGGCGTTCGGATGCAGCCAACTGGCCAGCGGCTTGCGCCAGTTCCAGCAGCGTTGAAGTGCCGCTGCCGTTGTCGTCAGCACCATTGAACGCTTGGCCGTCTGGCGCAAGCCCCACGTGATCCATGTGCGCTGAGAACACCAGCGCTTCCTCAGAGAGCGTGGGATCAGATCCGCGCAGGAAGCCCACGACGTTCGACGCATTGGCCTCGCGGTCTTCCGTCTTGAGCGTGAAGCGCAAGCTGTTCTTGCACTCGACGAATTGCGCTCCCGCATCCAAGGCCTTGTCCTCTAGACCCAAGGCTGCGAGCACAGCGAGTGCATCGTCTGCGGCCACGATGAGCAGCGGGATCTTGGCCGTGAAGCTCATCTGCATGCCCATGCCGCCGCCGGTCTTCAGGCGCACCTCGGGCTTGCCCGGGTACACCGCCATCATGTTGGCGCAGGAAAGGAAAGCCTTGTTGAAGGTGCGCGTGACCACGATGCCGCAGCGCGCCCCCGCGGAATGAAGCACGTTGGCCTTCTCGCGCACGGCCCCGAACTCGCGGGTCATGCCGCGCATCATGGCGGCATTCACATCCATGGTGGCGTCGCCACTAGTGTCCATCGCCACAGAGATCACGGGGATGGTGTTCGCGAGGGACTTTCCTTCGAGGTCCGATTTCTTGGATGCGCCCAGCCAGACCGCCTTGGCATCTCGCGCAAACGAGTTGAGTACGCTGACCCGCGCTAGGGCCCACGCCCCGCGCTTGTTCAATGGCTTGTCATCTAGCGTGCGTACCCCCGAGGACGCATCCACGCTGCGCAACGTGACAGGGTAGTGCTGGGTCCATGCGCGGCCTTCAGGCTGCTCATCACCGAGTGGCTCAAGCCCACAACTTGCGAAGTGACGTGCGATGTACTCGGCAGCCTTCTGTTGCCCGGCGGTGCCGGTCAGCCGGCCTTCGTACGCATCCGAGGCGAGTTCGGCGAGATGCGCGGCGAGGTCTTGGGCCGTGATGCTTTTCAGCGCAGCGGGCGCGGCTTCGCGCAACTTGATGGCCGCATCGAGGTCGTAGGTTTGGGCGGCGAGGGAAGTGGCTACGAGAACCGATAGGAGCAGAGAGCGTGCTTGCATGGGGTAGATCTTTCCAGCCGCCACTACGAGCGTCAAGTCGTGCGGCTCCTCGCGCGGAGTTTCTCGATCAGTGAGCGGAGGCGTCGCCTTCGATGAGAGTCCAGTAACGACCGCTACTCAGAGGCCCAAAGGTCTGAGTGTCGCCGCTCGGCCAGCGCACGCTGACCGAATCGATGCTCGTCGCATCCGCTAGGCCAAAGTGCACGCGGGGATCGTTGCTCGATGCATAACTGCCACCCGCTTGAACCTCTCGCATTTGCTTCTTGCCCGCCACCTCGATGGTGACTCGTGCGCCCGCGGCCGTGCGAATGGACTTCCTGCCTTCCAAAGCGAAGCCGATGAACTGCCCACTGCGGCGTGTGTTCCTGAACAGACGTGCACGATCGATGTTGTGCACAACGAACACGTCGAGGTGGCCGTCGTTGTCGTAATCGATCAAGACAGAGCCTCGGCCAACCCGCGGCACCGAAACATCGCCGCTCTCGACGGCGTTGAGTTCTAGGAAGTGCGCGGCGCCATCATTGAGCAGCACTTGGTGGGGCTGCCGATAACGCGTGACTTCATTCAACTCTTGCGTGTCGTCCATGACGTGGCCGTTGGCAGTGAAGATGTCTAGGTCGCCATCGTTGTCTAGGTCGCCGAAGTTGTTGCCGAACCCGAGATTGACCAGCGTCGCTGTGTGGAGGCCCGCAGAGCGCGTGGCGTAGGTGAACTCCTCACCGCTACCTAGATAGAGGGCGTTGGTCTCCATGCTCAGGTTGGTGACGTACACGTCCTGATGCCCGTCGTTGTTGATGTCGCCAACGGCCACCCCCATGCCCGCTTCCGTTTTCCCGTCGTCGTTATGCGAGCAGCACAGAAACACACCTTGTTCCTCGAAGCGCCCATTGCCGAGGTTGCGCCATAGTTGGTTCGGTGTTGAATCGTTGGCGACATAGATGTCCATGAGGCCGTCGTTGCCGACCAAGTCGCCGATGCCTACGCCGAGGCCCTTGCCATCGAGATCCACGAGGCCTGAGGACTCCGAGGCGTCTTCAAACGTGCCGTCGCCGCGATTCTTGTACAAGCGGTCGCGGGCGTGCTTGTAAACATCGGGGTGGCATGTGGAGACCTTGCCTTCAGTGATGCGGCCGCAAGGGCGGTGGGTCGCCACGGTGAAATCTAGGTAGTTGACGACAAAAAGATCGAGATCGCCATCGCCGTCAGCGTCAAAGAAGGCGCCGCTGACGCTCCAAGCGGGGTCGCCAACTCCAGCCTTGGCCGTGATGTCTTCGAAGGTTCCATCCCCACGATTGCGCAGCAGCACGTTGGGGCCGAAGTTCAGGAGATAGAGGTCGGTGTGCCCATCATTGTCGATGTCGCCGGCAATAACACCTTGGCCGTAGCCGCTGCCCTTCGCATGTGCGCGTTCGGTCACATCCTCAAAGGTGCCGTTCCCGCGGTTTCTCCAGAGCCGATTGGTATTGGGCTCGACTGCGGTGGTTGTGCCTGGGATTTGGCCAGACTCGCACACATACAAATCCATGAATCCGTCGCGGTCGTAATCGAGCACGGCCGCGCCTGCACCCATGGTTTCAACGATGTACTTCTTGCCGCTTCCTCCGGAGTGATGCATGAACTCGATGCCCGCGGCATCGGTCACATCTTGGAACAGCCCTTTGGTGGGCTCTGGCACGTTGCTCTCGTCGCCGCAGGCGCAGAACGCGATGGCGAGCACCGCGGTCAAGATGGACCGCAGCGGTGGCTGAAAGAACTTGCGCATCAGTGTCCCTCGCGGAGCAGACGGGCGGCCATCGCTTCGGCTTGATCCGCCTCGGCGCGCGCACCCATCATGCGCAGTGCTTTGGCCATGTTCATGTAGACCGTGGAACTAGGAGCGGTGCGTCGCAACTCATCAAGATGCTTCATGGCGTCGCGGGCGCGGCCCGCTTGCAGCAGAAGCAAGACAAGTTCGTTCTTGAGCGGCGCATTCCCGGGATTGATCTTGACGGCCGTTTCGGTGTATTCGATGCGCTCCGTCAATGCAGACATGGTCTTGAAGCGCTCGAGCACTTTCTTGGCTTCCTCCTTGCGCTTCAACTTCTGCAAGGCCTGCGAGAGATTCCAGAGGGCTCCCACGTGGCCTGAAATGTTCTGCAACACCGTATTGAAGTTGCCGATGGACGCTTCCACGGCTCCGCTGCTCAATTGACAGCGTCCGAGGAGAAACCGAGCCTCGATGTTTGTGGCGTCGAGACTGAGAGTGGTTTCGAGTGCCCGCAGGGCGCCGGTGTTGTCGCCCGTATCCGCGCGAGCTTGTCCCAACTGGTACCAAGCTTGCGCATAGTCGGGCTTGAGCTTGACGGCTTCTTCGAGGTCCGGGATGGAGGCTTTGATCTCGCCTGCTTCGAGGCTGCACAACGCGCGGTTGCAATACCAAACGGCGAAATTGGGATCCGTCCGCGGCCCGATGCTGATGGCGCGGCCGAGGGATTCCCGTGCGGCCAGCGGGCGTCCGAGATCAAGTTGGCACTTGCCGAGGGCCTGAAACCACGCGCCGCGTGCGTTCGGATCTGTCACCGCTTGCAAGAGCCAGCGTTCCGCATCGGCCACTTGGCCCATCTGGATGGCGGCAATGGCCATCCAGTACGCCGTTTCATTGCGGGGCTCGAGCTCGTATGACTTGCGCCAGGCTTCCAAGGCCAAGTCAAAGCGGCCCTGTTGGAATTGGCGCTGTGCTTCTGCGGCGATGGCTGCGCCCGGCGATTGCGCCGGTAGGCCAAGGCACAGCAATGTCAAAACGACGATTAATGCAGGTTGCAGCACGTGCGCAAGACTATCACGCACGGGACAGGCTCAGTTGAGCGTCTTCACAAACGCGGCGAATTCCTTATCTAGCGCGGCGAAGTCCACATCCTTGAAGGCTTCATCCACTGCGGCATCCAACACCTTCTCGGCTTCGTCACCCACGAGGCGCAGAGCGCGTCGTTCTTGCTTCTGCTCATCGGTGAGGCCGTCCTTCGCGTCCTTCTCGTCGGCGGCCTTGTGAATCTCCACCATGCCCGCAACGAGTTTGTTGTAGTAGCGATCCGGGATTTCTTGCCAGCGCTTGTTCTTCGTGACCTTGCGGAGGAAATAGACCATCGCCCAGCCTTGCGCGTACTTGAAGCCGCCGTTGGTGTAGTACTCCGACTGCGGATAGCGCACGAGTGACTTGATGGGGATGAGGTCGTTGCCCTTGCTCATGTGATCTTTCAAATGGCCCACGCGCCAATCGAAGGTGTCAATCCTCACGTTGCCCGAGCTGATGGTGGCGCCGGCGAAGTAGTCCCCGTGGCCTTCGTTGAACCATGAGTGCGGAGCGAGATCCCCCGCCGCATAGAAGATGTACTGGTGGAACGCCTCGTGGTACATGACGGACTTGCAATAGTCCTTCGAGTTCTTCTTGGACTCGCCGGTGAAGCGCGTGAAGAGCACCAGCTCTTCTTTGCGACTGTTCCAATAACCTGCGGATCCGCCTGGGCCGCCGTAGGCGTGATAGTCGGCTTGGTTGGAAAACACGCGCACGGTGCTGATTTCCGTGATGGGTTTCAGCGGCGGGAACATCTTCTCGTAGACCTTCGCGCGGATGATCTCGATCTGCTTCGTGAGTTCCGAGATGAAGCCTTTGTCTGCGTCGTCGGTCAAGAACACGTAGTTGGGCGTGTCCACGGCGTACCAGCCGGGGTTGCCCGCAATGCTTGCCCGCACGGCGTCGCGCTTGGCTTGGCCGTCTAGTTTGGTGGGGTCCTTGTTGAGCAGCCCCGCGCTAGGTTTGCCTTCAGGTGGGAAGAGCTTGAAGCTGGCAATGGACTTCTTGTAGACCTCCGCCCAATTCTTCTTGTAGGTCTCTTCGAAAGCGGTGTAGATCACACCCCATTCGATGTTGTTCTCGGAGAACACGCCCACGGAGATGGTCTGCGCTCCTGCGCCCCATTCCGCAGTCCAGCCCTTCATGGGGGCCTTCACGTCTTTCTTCGTGTAGCGCTTCGAAGCGCCTTCCCATTCGCTCTCAATCCACGCTTCCACGGAAGTGTGGACCTTCTCGCCTTCCAAGGCCTTGCGCACCGCGTTCGGAACGCCCGCAGGCAGCTCGGGCTTCGCGTCGGGTTTCGTGTCGGCACTCGCTTCTGGCTTGCTCCCGGCAGTGCCGCTGGTCGGAATCTCCACGCGCACGATGCGCAGGGTGGCCACGCTGGCTTCGCGGTATTGGTCGTAGGCGCCGCGCCGTTCCAACTCGCTCAAGTCAGGAATCCAGCAGCCCACCACGTTCTTGGTGCCCGCCTCCACAGTTTGGGACTTCCAGCCCTTGATGGGCCGGATGCTGTAGCCCCATTCTTTCACCTTCTGCACATCCCCGAGTTCCGGGGGAGCAAGGGTTAGGTGAACTGCGGAGAGAGAGAGGAGTGTGACAAGCGTGAGGACGGAGCGGTGCAACATGGTGCTCTCGGGCGTAACCAGCCAAGGGGCGAGGGTCGTGTCCTCAGAATCCAAGCAGGCGTAGGGCACTAACCGTTTCGAAAGTGTCGCAGATTACGACGCCCATGGCTAGGGCTCCGTGAGGGGAGCACAGAGAGTCACGCCAGCCCGTTCCGCCGATTTCCGCGTGTAGTTCCCGTCGCTTCGCTGCCGATTCGTCCCTTGAAGGTCCGCGCCCGAGGTCTTGCCGTCCACCTCCTGACCTGCCGCGGAAATGGCCATGACTGCTACGCCCAAACGTCCGCGTCACATTGCATTGGTGAGTGCGGAGTATCCGCCTGAAACAGCCGCGGGCGGCATTGGCACATACGCCGCCACGCTGGCTCCTGCCCTGCTCGCTGCGGGCTGTCGCGTGACGGTGGTGTCCAAGGCCGTGGATGCCGTGGACTCCGTGGTCGAACGCGAGGGCGTGCGCGTCATTCGGCTTGCGGACGTCGAGCCTCCAGCGGGTTTTTGGCACGAGCCTTTCACGGTGCAGGGCGCTGCAGCAGCGAAGCAGTACTACACCCGCGCTTACACCGTGGCCGTTGCGTTCATGACGCTGCCCGAGCTTGCGGATGTGGATTTCATCGAAGTTCCCGATTGGGGCGGCGAGGGTGCGCTGCTCAAGGCCGCGCGGCCCGAAATCCCCTACGTGGTGCGCTTCCACACTCCTGCGCGCATGGTTTTCGAGTGGAACCGGGCCGGTGCGGGGCAGAGTTTCGTAGATGGTCTACATGCTCTCGAAGCGGTGGCCGTTGCTAATGCCACGGGCTGGAGTTCTCCATCTCGCTGGCTCGCGCAGCCCTGCGCGCGTTTGTTCGGACTCACGCCCAGCAGCATCGCGGCGCAGCCCAATCCCTTCGACTGGGAGCGCTTCGCCATGGCGGGCGCACAGCGCACTCAGGACATCGTGAGCGTGGGGCGCGTGGAAGCTCGCAAGGGCGTGATCGAAGGCCTCGCCGCGATCATCCCCGTGTTGGAAGCGCGAAGAGAAGCGCGCTGGCGTCTGATTGGCGCCGATACGAATTCCGCACCAGGTGGCGGTTCACTCACAGCATGGCTTCGCCAACGCATGCCAACCCATCTTCGGGAGCGTCTCTTGGTGGACGGCAATGTTCCTCGGGAGGAGCTTCCCCGCGTGCTGGCCGAGGCTGCGGTGGTGTTCTTGCCGTCGCGCAACGAGAACTTCCCATATGTGTGCCTCGAGGCCATGGCCGCTCAAGCGCCGATTGTGGCCTCCTGCCACGGCGGCATGGCGGAGATGATCGAGGAGGGGCGATCAGGATTGCTCATTGATCCTTCCGACACGACGGCTACCAGCACGGCATTGCTGCGCATCCTCATGCAGCCGGGAGTTGCCAATGCGCTAGCTAGCGGTGCGCGGCGCGCTGTGGCTCGGTTTGCCCCTGAAAAGGTCGTGCCGGAGATCCTCCGCCACTTCGCAGAGGTGAGCACTCGTCACACGGCGCTTGCGGAGAGTTGCGCATGAAGCCGAGGCACATTCACATCGCTGATGTTTGGTCGGTTCACAACGCAGGGGACGCAGCGATCCTCGAGGCCCTCATAGCCGGCTTGCGGGTGCGCTGGCCCGAAGCACACCTGAGCGTCGCCGCACGTTTTCCCGAGACCTGCACGGGGCTCGAAGGCGTGGAGGTGCTGCGCGACCCGTTGGCCTTCGATGAAGCCACTTGCAACGCGCAAGCGCAGGATGCTCCCGCAGCGGGGGAGGATTGGCGCAAACTCGCGGCCATTCTCGACAGTGCGGATCTCGTTGTGAGCACAGGGGGCTACTTCCTCAATGGCTCGGAAGGGAATCCGTTCGAATGGGTGTTGCGCTCGCGTCTCGTGCGCTACGAGCGCGTGCTGGCCAAGGGCACTCCACTCGCACTGTTGGCGCAGTCCTATGGCCCGTTTCAAGGGGAGCGGCTGCACCAACGAGTGAAGTCCACTCTGCAGCGCATTCCTCTCGTCACGGCCAGAGATGTGGAGGGCTTTGCCCGACTGTTTTGTGAAGGTGTGTCGCCCCGCGTGGCCCTCACCGCAGATCTCGCCGTCACCTTGCCCGCCGCTCCGCCCTCGGCAGTGGATCGCACCATGCAACGCCTTGGGATTGCGGATGGCATGTTCGCTCTCGGCGTGCGGAACTACCCGGGCACCCCAACTACCGCGTTTGCGGACGTGGCGGCCCTTGCTGATGACCTCATTGCCCGCCAAGGGCAGAAGGTGTTGCTCATCGGCACCACGGTGCCGCCAGTAGATAACCCAGACATTTGCTCCGCCGAGCGCGCTCTCGGAAATGACGATGTGCAGGCACTCGAGTGCGTCCTACGCAGCATGCGCCATCCGGAAGGCGCCGTGTTGGTGCGCGAAGCCCTGCCTCCGCGTCTCCTGCAAGGGGTGCTCGGTCGCTGTCGCGCCTTCATCAGCACACGCATGCACGCCTCGATCTTGGCGACGTGCGCCGGAACACCCGTGGTGGGCATTGCCTACGAACCCAAGGTGCGCGGCTGGTTTGACCAGCTAGCCATGCCAGAAATGGTCTTGCCTTTGGCGCAGGTTTCGCGCGAGTCGCTGACCGCTGCCGCAGAGTTATTGCTGCATGACAACGCTGCGTTGCGCGCGCGATTGCAGCGGGCACTGCCGGGAGTCAGGGGCCGTGCGCAAGAGAACTTCAGCTTGCTGGAAGCGTTGGTGGCAGCACCCCGCGCACTGCCCGCACCGTCAGCGATCGTGGCGGACGCGCGCAAGAGTTGGGAGCAAGAGAGCCACCACTACGACACGCTTCATGTGCGTCTGAAGCGCATCGTGGATCTTGCAGAAGGCACGCGAGGGCAGCGTCTGCTCGACATCGGATGCAGCGCGGGCACTTTGGGAGCGGCGCTTTCTTCACGCTGGACCTATCACGGTTGCGACATCTCCGCGTCTGCGGTGGCGTCGGCACCTCGCGGAACTTGCGTGGCGTGGGACCTAGAACAGGGATTGCCGCCGTTTGATGGCGCACCCTATGACGTGATCACGGCTTCGGGCATTCTCGAGTACATCGCCGACGTGCCCAAACTGCTGCAGGCTGCAAGAGCACGCCTCGCTCCGGCAGGCAAGCTGATCGTTTCGTACTTCAACATGCATCATCGCTCGCGGCAGACGGGAACGCCGTTCCGTCACGAGCACTGGAAGAACAACTGGACCGCCTCGGAGTTTCGCGCCATGCTGGCGGCAGCGGGGTTCGAGATTTGCACTGAGACCTTCAGCACACGCGGACTCGGCCCTGCGCCGGATGTGCGGCAAGAGGGTGAGGTATTAGCCGCTGAGCGCCATTGCGATTGGACGGCGTACGCGCCGGATGCGGTGAACCACACCCTTATTTGGGAATGCGCAGCTGTTGCCGCCAAAGGCACAGGCGTGGAAGTGTGTGAGTCACCCGCGGTGAGCGTGGTGATCCCTGCATGGAACCGTTTGGATCTGCTGCAACCGGTCCTCGCGAGTTTTCTCGAGGAGAGCGCGCGCACTCCCGCTGAAATCGTGGTGGTAGATGATGGTTCCGAACCACCAGTCGCGTCGTTGTTGGAGCGCATGGGGGCGATGGACAAGATCCATCTCATGCGTCAGCGGGAGAATGGGGGCCGCGGCTCTGCACTGAACACGGGCTTTGCGGCGGCCCGTGGCGAGATCGTGATCGTGGTGGACAGCGACATTCGCCCCGAGCCTGGGTTCATTGCGGAGCATGTGCAGGCTCATGCCCAATCGACGAATCCCAAGGCCACCTTCACAGGTGCTCTGCACTGGGGATTCGACGCCGGATTGCTCGGTCGTCTGCTTGGAGCGCGGGCTAACCCACGCATGGAAGATCATCAGGGCACACTGCCCTGGACCCTCTGGTACACCGACAACTGGTCGTTCCGCCGCGCCGCATTCACTGCGGAGGAGATGCGATTCGACACGCAGTATCGCGCGTGGGGATTCGAAGACTTGGAACTCGGCTATCGGCTACAGCAGAGTGGAGCCACGAACCTGTTGCTCTCCACCGCCCGTGGCGCGCACTTGAAGCCCGTCACCCTTGAAGGGCTCACGAGTTGCTTCAGGAGATCCGTGCCCAACTTGCAGCGACTAGCGGCGGCGTTGCCCGCTGAACAAGCTGTGCAGGATTGGGAGGGGTGTTTCTTGAATGCGCCGGCGGCGGTCGCTGCGGCGGAACAGTTTTTGATGGCGCAATGGACTCGCGTGCAGGAGCTCGAACGCGAGAACCCGGAGTTCGAGGCCACGCTCCCCGCTAGGCTGCGACGGGATCTCGCGGTGGCGCTGAGTAACGCCATGTTCAGGATTGGGGTTTCGCGGGGGGGCGTTGAGTGTGGAGTCTCCGTGCCCAAGGGCCGGGATTCCGAAAAACTCATCCATCTCGCAGAACTGGCCTCCGCCCTGTTGCATGTGGAATCGGTGCTCGGGACGGAGGAACCAGGTTGGAGGCACGTGCGCGCCGAAGTGCAAGGCTTGCAACGGCGTGGGAAGTTGCCCCAAGACTTCGAACGCCGCTTCTTAGAGCGCATGTGCTGGCACACACAGCAGGCCGCGTCCGTGAGTGGGTGAATTCGAGAAACTTCAACAAGTTTTTTCAAACTTCCTTGCGCGGGTTTTCGATAGTGAGGCGGCACCGTGACCATGCTGCCATCCAACCTACATTTCCAGATCCGAACTTCAGTCCCACGGGGTGGCAGTCTGGCTCCCGCGTTCCGCAGTGCCGCGTTGGCGAATGCCCTGACGCGCATTGACGCGAAGTCGCGGGTGAGCGTGGTGGTGGCCGCCGCCCCCGCCGTGCAGGACCTGCTCTACACCCGCGTGCGCGAGCTCATCTCGCTACCCGAGGGCGCGAACACCGACGCTCACGGAGACGCTGCCGGTCGTCCCGATCTGATCATTGTGGATGAAGCGCATCCGTCCGCATCCATCGCCGCCGCGCTCGCTGGAGGCATCAGCGTTGCAGAACGCGTAGACGGCCGCAGCCTCGCGAAAGATGGCGCGCCCATTGCCTGGCGCTTGCACCAGTTACACAAGCCAGTGGTCGAGGTCAGCGGCGAACACGAAATGCTGCTCGATCCTGCGTTGGGCTCGTGGCGCTCTGCGCGCAAGCCTCTTGCGCGTCCGCCGAAGGAACTCCTCATTCTCCTAGGAGCAGGTCAACATGCCGCTGCCGAGTTGCGCATCGCAGAGGACCTCGCACCCCTAGCGGCGCAATGGGAGCGTGTGGATTTCGTGACGGGCCATGGATCCACGTCCGCGCATCGTCGTCAATTGGGACGACTGTTGCCTACCGCACGCATCATTCCCGGATTGACCGACGCGGTGCCATTTCTGGCCCGTGCGGATCTGGCCATCCTCTCCGGCGCGACCCTGGCTCGTGAGGCCGCGCGCTTGGGCGCACCCACTTTGCTCGTGAGTTGCACGGAAGCCGATGTGGCTCTCGACCAACGGTTCTCGGCTCACGGTTCCGCGTTGGCTCTCGGCCATGTGGAATCGCTGTATCCGGGCTTGCTAGCGAAGACCATCAAGCAGATTCGCGGCGAACGCTTAGTCGCCATGGCGCAGAGCGCACTCTCCACCACAGCCACCGACGCTCTGACGCGCCTCGTGCAACGCACCCGCGCGCTCCCGATTCCTCAAACGCGCAAGGCCCTGACGATTCCCACGATCGCTCGTGCTGCGCACGGCTGACGACAACCTCGCTGTTCACATGGAGTCAAGGCCGGAGAGGTGCAAGGCAATCAGGCCCGTGCGCTGATCGTCGCCGAACAGTCGGACTTCTGGCGGCACCTGTTCTGCGGCGTCGCGCTCTAGTGCCTCGCAATCCGGTTGTGCTTCCAAGGTGGCCAAGACTCCCGTGAGACGGAAGCGCTCGGCCACGGCGGCGGGCCGCAAGAGGCGCAACATGCCCAAGGCCCCCTGTCTGATGGCCACAGATTGCTGCTGAAGGACCTGCAGGACGGACGCCTGATGCGGGCCGCCCATGATGTAGATCTCTGGCACGCGCAAGCTCGCGCGGGTGTAGCTCGCTAAGGCTGGCAAAGCTCCGGCAACTCCGGCCCATTCGTGGATGCAGTTTTCAAGATCAATCCCCTTGCCGCAGAAGGCATAGGCGTGCACGGCATCAGCCTGATCCACGGCGACGCAGCTTGTCATGGCAGGGATGCGCGCCAAGGCTTGCCAATCTGCGAGGCTGCGTTGGGTGTGCACGGATTCTCGTGCATGAATGCCCATGAGGGCAGGCAGGTCGTTGGCCTCTAGCGCTCGCACGCGGTAGGGGCCGTCAGTGTCGTCGTTCTGCCAGACCGCGATCCACTCGCGGCCGGAACGCACATAACCCGCTTGTTCGTAGAGCCCCGTGTCCGTGGCCCATAGGGCGAGCAGGTCTAGGTTCTGAGCGCGCGCTAAGCCTTCGATTTCGGCCAGCACCTGTCCGGCGAGGCCATGGTGGCGCCAGCGGGGATCGGTGGCGACGGCTCCAATCACGCCCACGCTCAAGGGGCAGCCGTGCACATGGACCTGATGGACATAGAGCGCGGCGTGGGACACCGCCTCGCCGGCCACCACGGCCACAACCCGCTCTGACCGAGCGTTCGGTCCCAAGAGCAACGGCGCTTCGTCGGCGGAAGACACAAGAGCGCCTGGGCGCAACCAAGCATCCAGTTGTGGCTGAAAGTCTGACGCATCGCTGTTCTTCAGCAGGCGCATGCGCGTGTTGATCGCTAGATGTGTTTCCGCAGTCTTGCTCACAACCAGTTCAGCAATGAGAGTTGCTGCACACGGGCGGCCATCATCAACGAGGCGTTGTAGAGGCCTTCTTCTTGTTTGAGGTGGACCAACACTTCCGCCATGTCCACGTCCGCTTCCCTAGAGCGCAAGGATTCAAGGGTGACATCCAAGTCTTCGAGCCGACCTGCGGTTTGCTGGATCTGTGAGGTGCGGCCTCCTAGTTCAGCGAGGGCAGCGGACAAGCCCTCCGATCCGCGGTCGAGTTCCGTCATGGCGGCGTTCAAGCGCGCGCTGGTTTCGCTGGCGCTGAGAGTGGTGTTGGCGAGGGTGTCCCGCAGAGCAATGAGCGCGTCGAAGACAGTGGAAGATCCTCCGTAGGTGACTTCCGCCGTGCCCGCGCGGTTGATGCCGCGGGAGTCCACGTGCAGGACTGCGCCCGTTTCGCTATCCACCACTTGCTGTGCCGCGTTGGTGAAGTCGATGGCCACGGAAGTCTGTCCGCCGTCCGTGCTCAAAGAGCCGCGGGCTGACATGGCCACGTTCACGTTGCTGAGATTGGGAGCGAGGGCTGACGCGTCGATGAAGATGCGCTCGCCGCCCGGGCCCGTGACTTCGAGATTGGTGGAAGCCGCGGTGAAGTTGACAGCTGTTCCGCCGTTGAGGCTGATGCTGCCGTTACCCGAGGCATCCGTGCTGAGAACAACGCTAGATCCATTGCCGAGCACGGTGTCGCCGTTCACGCTCGAGGAGCCTGGCCGCAAGCCGCTGACAGGGTCTTGGCCGAGAGCGCCGCTCGGTGAACCGAAGAGTGTCTGCGTGTGACGGACGAGGAGGTTGTCGCGGCCGTTGCCCGAGTCGCTGCCTGCACCGGCGAGGGCGCCGGTCGTGCCGGCGATGACGGTGGCTCCGCGCGGGCCCGTGGCAAATACGCGGCTGCCGGCGAGAGTGAGTTCATGGAACACACCCGGGGCCGTCTCCACCGCATGGCTGGCGTCATTGCCGAGGTAGTCCACGCGTTCGCGGCCATCGGCGCCAGTGATGCGTTGGAAAGGAGTGGAAGCGGTGTCGGTTCCGGCGAACAGAGGCCGTCCGTCGAAGTTCGTGTTGGCGGCACTCACAACGCTGCCGAGAATCGCATCCAACTCGGCGGCGAGACTGGCGCGATCGGCGGCGGAAAGCGTTCCGTTTGCGCCTTGCACCGCGAGTTCGCGGGCGCGGGACAAGGAGGTGGTCATCTCTGTCAGCGTGCCGGTGGAGGTGTTGAGCCATGCCTTCCCACGCTCGCCGGCTTCGAGATGCCGCTGCAAGGATGCGCGCTGCGCGGTCAGATCCATGATGCGCCGTGCGGATGCTGGGTCGTCGGAAGCGCGTTGGAGGCGCTGCCCCGTGGTGAGCTGCGTCTGCGAACGGAACATGCGTCCGTAGTTTCTAGACACCGCCCCGCGGAGCTGCCCCAAGACCTCATTGAGTGAAATGCGTTCCATGATCAGCGCACCATGTCGAGCAGGATGTCATTGACCTCCTGCATGGTTTGGAGATAGCGCCCTGCCACTTGGTAGAGCTGCTGGAATTGCTCCATCTGGAGCAGTTCCTCGTCAACGTTCACGCCCGATTCGCTCTCGCGCTTGGCTTCGAGGGATTCGAGCACGAGTTCTTGTGTCGCCAGAGTGTTCTCGGCGCGCCCAGATTCGCCGGCTAGTTCCGTGATGAGGCTCTGGTAGAAGCTGTCGGTGGTGGCGCCATCAAGGCCATCCATCTCCATCGCGCGCACGGACATCATGCGCAGCAGGTTGGCGTTGTTGCTCGCGCCCGTGTCTAGGCCAGCGGCAAAGAGCATGGGATTGCTGGCCACGGCCTGATTGAGGCCAATGCTCGCGGCATCAGAGCCGCTGAAGAATCCCGCGAGGCCTGTGGCGGCCAGCACATCGGCGCTGTCACCTTCGGCAATCAGCCCAATGCTGAAGCGATCGCCCGCAGCGGGCGAGAGGTTGCCAGCCCCGAAGCGGATCTTGGCACCATCCATGAGCGCTAGTTCGCTGTCGGGTGTGTAGCCCTGGCCCACGTCGAGCACGGCCACCACCGCGCCCGTGCTGGCATCGCGGGCTTCGACTTGCAGGCCTGGCGTGACTCCGATGGTGCCGGAGCCGAGAGGCTTGAAGACGAGGTTGCGGGTCGCACCCGTGTAGGTGCCGCTCATCCCCACGTTCACCGAGTGATCGCCACCGGTTTCGAGAACCGTGGAGAGCCCGAGAGTTGCAGCAGGCGTTCCGGCTCCATCGGTGACGAGGAGCGAAGAGATGCTGCCCGTGGTGTTCGAGCGCAGCACGACCTGACCATCCACCACCGAGGCCGTTGCACCCACCAATTGCGCATTCATCGCATTCACCACTTCAGTCGCGGTCGCTGCGGCGGGAACGGCGAAGGATGCTGCGTTGAAACTGACAGTTTGCGCGGGGCCACCATCCACACTCACGCTCAAGTTTCCGCCCGCGGCGAGATTGAACGGCCCTGTGAGGCCAATGAGGCTGGCCTCTGCTGCACCGAAGGTGCGGCCCACGTTTTCTTTGGGCAGCACACGGTTCGAGAAATCGAAGCGTTTGCCGCTGGCGGCTTGCAAGCGCAGCGTGCCCGTGGGGTCCACCACCGCATCCAAGCCGGGGATGCCGTCGAGGGCATTCTTGAGATCACCCACCGTCATGCTCATGGGGTCGATGCTCAAGCGGTGGCGCGTGACTGCTCCTGTGGCGTCGTCAGTGATATTCACCACGAGTTCGCCTTGGGCGATGTCGAAGGGCAAGCCTGCCTCGAACAAGCGATCATCCAGCACATTGCCGCTGCCGTTCACATCCACGAAGGGATTTGTGCTGGCCAGTTGGGTGAAGCCACCGGATGGGGGCAAACCTGTGGCGTGTCGCCGGTTGAACTCCAGAATGAAATTGCGTGCCAAGCTGTCGAGGGAGCTCAAGCGCTCCGCGGTGGACTTGCCCGCGAGGTCGAGCAGCGCACGCAATTCGCCTCCCCGCGGCTCGAAGGGCGCGGATCCACGTTGGGCCTTCACGGCGAAGCCATCCGCGGCAAGACCAGTGTCTTCGATGGAGAGATCCACGCTGCCGCGCGGGCTGACTAGCAAGAGCCCGCCCGTGACGACGTTCAATCGTCCCGAGGCATCGCGGCTCGCTTGCACGTCGGTGAACCGCGCCAACGAGCGCAGTAGCTCTTCTTGACGATCTAACAGCCCCGCTGGGACCTGGCCGTTGATGCGGTTGGATGCGATTTGATCGTTGACCACCGCGATTTCTTGGGCGATGTTGTTGATGGAACTCACGGCGGCCCGCGCGGCGCCTTCGAAGGAATCGCCAGCAGCGCTGAGTTGCTGCTGCAAGAGGCGGAAGGTGTCCGCCATGCCTTGGCCCGCCTGCATCACTGCCGTGCGCAGGCCACTGTCGGCGGGGTCTGACGAGAGTCCAGTCAGCGAAGCATGAAACTGCGCCATGACGCTGGCGAGGCCATTGGGGCCTGGCTCTTGGAACACGCCTTCCAACTCCATCAGATGCGAGCGGATGAGGGATTGGCGCGCCACTTCCGAATGCTGCGTGCGCAAGCGTCCGAGGAGGAGGTCATCGGTCACGCGGTCGATGCTGGTGATGTCCACTCCGCGGCCAATCCAGAGATTGCCGTTGCTGGTGGTGGGGGACAGGCTCGTGAGCTGCACGCGCTGACGTGTGTAGCCCGGCGTGGTGGCGTTGGTGAGGTTGTGGCCGATCACCTGCAAGGCGCGTTGCGCCGTGGTGATGGCCGAGAGTGCGGTTTGGAAGCCAACGCTCATGTCACAACTCCTGGGAGAGCACGCGCAGCACGGGCGGCATCTGGCGGCTGTTGGCGCGCCGGTCGTAGGTTGCGGGTTCGCTATCGCCACCGAACACGCGGTGCACGATGGCACGTTGCAAATCGAGCCCCGAGCGCACCACGGCGGCGTTGCCGCGGTTCATGCGCGAAATGTTGGTGAGAACAGTGCTGAGCGCTGCGCGCGCGGCGTTGAAGCGCGAACGCTCCTCCTCAGGCACAAACGCCTCGAGGGTGGCGAGCCTCACCTGATCGATCGGCAGGCTCACGCGCCTCGCAAGCGAGGTCATGATGCGCATGCGGCGGCGGGTGAGTTCCTCGGCGCGCGTGAGCACGGGTTGAGCTGAAGCGAGGCAGGCTTCGAGGCCCTTCAGATCTTGGCGCCGCAGGGCTTCGCGCTGCTGCTCAAGAATGGCCAAGAGCTCGCGTTGAGTTGCGGTCTCGTCCTCAAGCCACGCATGAAGCAAGTCCAACTCAGGGACACTCAGGCGGATGTTGTTCATGGTGCAGGCTCCGCTGCGCGTTTGCTGTCGTCTGCGAGCATGGTGGCGAGAATGGACTCGCGCAGGCCGGTTCCGGCGCCGCTTGCGAGTTGCTCGGACATGTGCTGATCGAAGAAGCCCTCGTAGATCGAAGCCCCTGGCCCGCCGCCGAAGAGGCCTTCGCCGGACATGCCCTGGCGCATCTCCTTCACAAGGAGTTGGAGAAACACTCCCTCGAGTTGCTGCGCGGCTTCTTCACGCGTCGCACCGGCGGGAATGCCCGCTGTCAGACCATCGATGGCGCTGGTGTTCATTGAACGATCAACTCCGCTTGCAGGGCGCCTTGTTCTTTCAGCATTTGGAAAATGGTGATCAGATCGAGGGGGGAAACGCCTAGCGTCTTCAACGCCGAGGCGAGTTCTCCGGCGCCCACGGCTCCAGGCAACATGCGGATCTGAGGGCCCTGTTCATTGATGCTCACATCGGAGCGGGGCACGACTTCCGTGGTGCCACCCGGAGAGAACGGGTTGGGCTGCGACACATCGGGCGCTTCCTTCACGGAAATCGAGAGGTTGGCGTGGGTGATGGCCACAGGCAACACCACCACATCTCCACCCGCCACGATGGTGCCGCTGCGTTCGTTGATGACGACGCTGGCGCGCGGTGACACTTTGACCTTGATATCGCCCACGCGGGCGAGAAACGCGACGGGATCACGGCGATCGGCTTCGGGCAGGCGCACTTCGATGGCGAGCCCGTCCACAGCGCGCGCTGCGCCCGGCATTTGACGGTTGATTTCGTCCGCGAGGTTCTTGGCGGTTTCGTAGCCAGCCTTGCGCAGGTGCATGACCACGCGCCCATCCGGCGCGAGAATGCGTTGCGGAACTTCTTGCTCCACGATGGCTCCGCCGGGCAGGCGTCCCACCGTGGGGTGATTGATGATCTCCTTGCTGCCCGAGGCGCCGCTTGCAGAGACCGCGCCTGTCAGCACGGCTCCTTCCGCGATGGCGTACACCGTGCGGTTGTCGAAGCCCACGAGCTGCGTGGCGATGAGCTGACCGCCGCGAAGGCTCGTGGCATCGCCCATGCTCGAAGCCGTGACATCAATGCGAGCGCCAGTGCGTGTAAACGGGGGCAGAGTGGCGGTCACCATCACCACCGCGAGATTGTCGGGGCTGATTTGTTGCGGCAGGAAGTTGTTGCCGAGCCGCTTCAGGAGATTGGCCGCGAGTTGTTGGGCCGCGATGCTGCGGTCGCCGGTGCCGTTCAGGCCCACCACGAGACCGATGCCGCGAATCTGGTTGTCGCGCACGCCGCTGATCTCCACGAGGTCGCGGAGCTTCGCTTGCGCAGGCAAGGCCAGAGGCAACAAGAGGAGCAGAAGAATGCTGAGTGCTTGCATGGCGATAGCTCAGAAGGGCCAGACGTAGTCCACCAGCTCCGAGAGCCAACCCTTGTTGGTGCTGCGGCTGACCAAGCCCGAGCCTTCGTAGACGATGCTCGCGTTGGCCATGTGTTCACTGAGGATGGTGTTGAAGCCACTGACATCGAACGGGCGCACCACGCCGGTAATGCGCATGGTCTTCTTCTCTTTGTCCATGACGACTTCGCGGCGCCCCTCGACGATGAGGTTGCCGTTGGGTTGGACATCGATCACGACCACGCTCATGCGGGACTGGAAGGAACCTTCCTTGTCGTATTGGCCGCTCGCGCCGAACTCGCGCCCGTGTTCAGCGGAAATGCCTGGCAGCGTATTGAAGGCATTGGGCAAGACATCGAAGCTGGTCAGCGCGGCGTTGAGGCCGCCGTCCTTATTGAGCGAGGTCTGCTCTTTGTTCTTGATGACCTGCTTCTCAGAAATCACCACCGTGAGCAGATCGCCCACTTGGCGCGCAATGGTGTCGCTGGTGAGCGAAGGCAGGGGCCGCGAAGGGTTCCACAGCGATTGCGCACCGGCGGCAGCACACAGACACGCAAGGCAAAGCATCCTTTTCATCGCGGGATCTCCTTCGCAAGGGTGGTGCGCACTCGCACCGTGCGTTCGTCGATCACTTCGGCGCTGAGCGCCTTGTTTCCCGGGCGCGTTCGCACCTGAATCACATCGCCGGCAGCACCGGAACCATCCGCGATGGCTTCGCCGCGCACGGTGAGTCGTCCGCTCTGAATCTCGGTGATCACGGCATCGCCGCGATGCACGAGGGGTGGACGTCGGAAGTCGCTCAGGCTGAGAACGCGGCCCGATTCGAGACGCGCGTCCGGAATGAGGCCGAGAATCGACTCGGCCGTGGCCAAGGCACCACTAGGCACTGAGGCTGAGGGCAGGCGCTGCATGCGCACGTCTTCAACGCTGACAGCCTTGCCCGGCGAGAGGGTGCGCGCAGCGACCAGCACGTCCACCTCGCGGAAGAGTTGCAGGGTCACATCCGTGTGGGCGCCAGGGACGCCATCCACCAGAGCCTGCACCCGCACGATGATGCGGGATTGAAGGTGAGCGCCTTTGGGCAAGACCGCTTCAAAGGAGGTGGTGAAGCGACCGGCAGGCGAGCGCAGGTCCTGCGCTTGGTCGTCGCTGAGAATGCGGGCGGTGGCGGCCTCGGCGCCCAAGCGCTCCATCAGAGCGCGGCGGGCGAGGAGTTGAACATCGGCCGCCGCCAGCCGCACCTCTTCGCTGCGGATGCGCACGGCCTCAGCGCCAGCGAAGTGCAGTTTCCATTCAGGAGCAGCGCGACGGAGCAGCGCTTCCACACCGGCTGTCGTGAGGATGCGACCTTCGCCAGGTGCAGGCGCGGCTGCCAAGGGAAGCGCGGACAGTTTGCGAGCCGAGTTGGTGTCCGTGCCCGTGATCTCGGCAATGTCGCCAAGGCGCACTTCGAGGCCACGCACATCCGCGTCCTTCTTGAGGAACACCAGAATCTCGTCGGGCCCGTTCAAGAGGCCCACGAATGATCCGAGGATGAGAGTGATGGCGAGCATGATTCAGCGGCTCAGGTTGTTGGAGGTGTTGAGCATCTCGTCTGCAGCGCGAATGGCCTTGGAGTTGGTCTCGAAGGCGCGCTGGGCCAAAATCAATGAGATCAATTCGCTGGCGACGTCCACATTCGAACGTTCGCTCATGCCTTGCATGATCGTGCCGACGCCCTCCGCACCTGGCCGCGCGGTTTGGGGATCGCCTGAGTTTGCGGTCACTTGATAGACGTTGCCGCCGACGGAACTCAGGCCAGCGGGATTCACAAAGCGCACGAGTTGCAGCTTGCCAATCTCCTGCGTGGAATCGCCATTCTGGAAGCTGACGGTGCCATCCGAGGCCACGTCGATGCGCACCGCCTCCCGCGGGATCTTGATGTTCGGTACGAGCTTCAAGCCCTGCGCAGTCACAAGGTCGCCGCCGGCATCCTTGAAGAAGCGTCCATCGCGGCTGAACAAGCGGCCGCCGTCGAGGCCTTGCAACTCAAAGAAGCCATCGCCCTGAATGGCGAAGTCGAGATTGCCGCCGGTCTGCGACATGGTGCCGGTGGTGAAGACCTTGGTGGTGGAGACGAGGCGGCTGCCACTGCCGATCTGAGCCCCAGCCATGCCTGAACCATCGCTGTTCACAGCGCCAGGTTGCTGCAGGGTTTGGTAGAGCAAGTCCTCGAAGTGAGTCATGCTGCGCTTGAAGCCCGCGGTTTGCACGTTCGCGAGGTTGTTCGCGATGACGTCGAGTTCGGTCTGCTGCGCCTGCATTCCGGAGGCCGCGGTGTACATGGCTTTGATCATGGGAAGGAACTCCTAGGTCAGCCGCGGCCAACCAGTTTTTCGTAGCTCTTGTTCAACGTGCTGATCACACGCTGAGCGGATTCAAATTCGCGGTTGGCGGCAATGAGGCCCACGAGGCCAGCGACGCCTTTCTCCGCGGGAAGCTCCAGCACGCGGCCTTTCACTGAGGACGCTTCTGGAGTCGTTGCGCGTTGCCCCGTGCGATTCATGAAGAGCGTTTCTGCGGAGCGCTCAAGGGCTTGCTTGTCTGCGAAGTCAACGAGGCGCAGGCTGCCGAGCACCTGTCCGCCCTGCACCAGAATGCCGCCATCACGGATCTCGACGGCTCCGGCTCCGGGTTGCGCACGCAGTTGACCGTTCGCGCCTTGCACCGGATAGCCCGCGCGCGTTGTGAGCACTCCATCCGCGTCGAGCATGAAGTCGCCATTGCGCGTGTAGGCCTCGCCTTGCGGTGTGTCCACCACGAAGAAGCCTTCACCACGAATGGCCGCTGCCAGTGGTGAGGTCGAAGTGGTGATCACTCCGGGAGCAAAGCGCGTGGACTCTTCGACCCGGATGAGCGAGGCCTCACGACCGAGTTCACGATCGAGGGCCGTTTCGAAACTCCTCACGCTCAATCCGCGGGCGATGTAGCCAGGCGTGGAGGCATGCACGGCATTGCTCGTGGCAATCTCGAGCTGCGCCATGGAGGCGGCCATGCTGGAAGCTGCGGCGTGGATGCCGTCGTTCATACGAATCTCCAGTCCCGGACGGGGGACAGTGTTCACGGCGGGACATCAGACGGTGCCGGGAACAGTCTCTGTTTCGGCGCTGCGCGCGGAAGTGCTTGACTGCCTTCAGCGGAAGTGTGGCCGCGTGCTACGGGTGTGCGTGGGGCTGTCGCGATTCACGACAGTGCGCTTCTGCGCGGGGCGCAATGCCCTCGATTTGCTATGCACGACAGTGCCGGATTTCCCGGCACTGTCGCTAGAGCCATGGGAGCACGCTCAACCGCTAGCGAGCAGCACTTTGTCCGTCACTGGGTCGAAGGGGCGCGAGATCAACGGTGCTAAGTCCACGCTCGTGCCGTAGGGCAGCGCGGGATCGAGGCCCCACTTCTGCTTGAACACTTCCCAGTTCTCGAGCAGCAGCTTGTTGTAGTCGATGTTCGCAGTCTTGGATGTCCGGCTGCCGAGGTGGCGCACGAAACAGTCCTTCGCGATACGCAACTGCCAACCGGCGCGGCGCGCACGGAGCGAGAAGTCGTCGTCTTCAAAGCCCCAGCGGCCATAGCGCTCGTCAATGCCGCCGATCTGATCGATGAGTTCGCGGCGGCAGAGCATGAAGAAGAGGATGAGGCGCGAGGTGTAGTCGTGTTCGCCGGCGCGCGATTCATGGAAGGACTTGGCGAAGTCGTCGAGGGACTTGTTTGGCCCCGGGAGGAGATTCGACTTCTGCCCACCGCTGACGTAGTCGCTCATCGGTCCGACGATCCCGATGTCTGGCCAGGCATGGAGGTGAGCGAGGAGGTGTTCGTGCCAGCCCGGCGTGAAGATCACGTCGTTATCTGTGAACAGCACCGCATCTCCGCGCACGTTCTCGAGAGCGCGATTGCGGGCCGCCGGCGCACCCACGTTGCGACCCATTTCCATGAGCCGCACGTTTTTCTGCTGACGCAGCCACTCCAAACTGCCGTCAGTGGAACCGTTGTCCACCACGATGAGCTCGTAGTTGCCCGCAGTGTTGCGGCGCAGGGAATTCAGGGCTTCCTTGACGTGAGGGAAGCCGTTCAAGTTGGGCATGACTACGGACGTGAGTCCTGCCAACAAGTCCTTGGGTGCCGCGGGCAGGGTGTCGAAGCCCATTTCGGCCTCCAGTTGACCACGGAGGACGTAGTGGTTGCTGATGCGCTGCGTCTTGGTGCCCAAGTCACGCAGGAAGGTGTCGATGGCCGTTTGATGCGCTGGCAAGGGGGAACCCTCGGCCTCGCGCACCTGCGCAATGAGCTCCTGAATGACAGGCTCGTCGGTTTCGAGTTTCTTGCGCACCGCGAGCCAGAAGCTAGGCGTCAGGTTTTCCGTGCGCCACATCAGTTTCTGGTCGTTGTGCTTGCGCGCCATGCGATGCACGTTGATGCCGAGCAGCCGCTGCCGCCGCACATATCGATCAATGGACATGTCGTGGTCGTGCAGAGCCATGATGGCTGCATCGAAGAATACCTTGACCCCGAGTTCCTTGTGCAAGCGATAGCCGAGTTCCACGTCCTCGCAGATGGCGTGAGGGAAGGCGGCATCGAAGCCACCCACGGCTTCCACGCAGCGTCGTGGGATGGAGAGATTGCAGGTGTAGAAGTAGCGCCAATCATGGGATTGGCCGTTCTTCATCTGGGTGTATTCGAAGAGCAGCGGAGTGCGCTGCATGAGCTGGGTGAAGGGCTGGGCCAGTTTCTCAGGCGCGAAATCGAAGCGGCCGAGGACCGCGCGATCCGTGGGCGATTCAAGTTGCCGGAACAAGTGCGAGCGCAGCACATCCTTCGCGGGAATGGCATCGTCATTGAAGATGACGAGCCAAGGGGCGCGGGCTGCTGCGATGGCTCGGTTGCGTGCGGCAGCCGGGCCGGCATTCGCCTGATGCAGCAGTGTGAGTCTGAACGGATACGCGTTCACATCCAGCGTGAGGGGATCACGCGATCCGTCATCCACCACGAGCACTTCAAAGGCCGAGGCGGGCAAATCTTGTTCCACCAAGGACGCGAGAAGTTGACGCACTACCTCCGGACGCTCGAAGGTGGGCACAATGACGCTGAGCAGTGGGTCTGCGTCGGAACGCACGAGGCCGCGCTGAGCAGCATCGATTTGCGCCAGCGTTTCCGCGAGATTGGTCATGGCGTCTGCGTCCTCGGGATCGAGGCGCAGGGCCGTGCGGAAGGCCATGACGGCGTCTTCGGGCTGGCCCAAGCTCCAGGCCACGGCACCGAGATCGTTCCAAGCCCGACTCCACGTGGGATCGGCCTCCACGGCGGAGATGTAGTGCTGTAGGGCCAGTTGCAAATCGTCGGCGCGGAACGCGGCCTCGCCCAAGGCGGCACGTTCTCCTGCGATGTTTCTTGCGTTCATGTGTTCTTTCATGGGGGTTGTGAGCAAGCCGCGGTTTGTCGTGACTCCGGGCGGGCGTGGAGTCACGACAAGGGCCGAGGCTCAAAGATCAAACGAGGTTCACGAGCTCCTGCAGGACTTCGTCCGTGGTGGAGATGATGCGGGCATTGGCTTGGAATCCGCGCTGAGCCTCGATGAGGCGCACGAATTCTTCAGCGATGTCCACGTTGGAGCCTTCGAGCGTGCCAGCGATGATGCTGCCTGCTGAGGCGGTTTGCGCACTGGTGATGAAGGGATCGCCGCTGTTGCCGGTGCGCTGCCACAGGCTGTCGCCGACGGACTCGAGACCGGCGCTGTTGTCGAAGAGCGCGACGCCGAGGCGGTCTAGTTCGAGGATGCGACCGTTGGTGTAGAAGCCCTCGATCACGCCGTCAGCACGCACAGCCACCGACGAGAGTGAACCCGCGGTGTAGCCATCAGCGGTGCCGAACACCGAGCCCGGCAAGCCGAACTGGGTCAACCCTTGGGTCTGCCCGGCGGTGCCGAAGTTGAGATTCAGGTTTTGCACGCCAGGCACCGTGTTCCACTGAATCTGCAAGAGATTCGGCGGAATCATGTTGAGGGTGCCGTTTTGGTCGAAGCCAAGGCCCGAGATGGTGGGTGTCAGCACCGTACCTTCGAGCGGATCCACGCTGGCCGTCACATCCCACGTGCCGTCGTCGCGGCGGGCGTAAGCGAAGGTGACGGCGTGGGCCTGTCCGGCGCTGTCGTAGACAGTGCTGGTCACGGTTTCGGTGTCCGGGTTCGCACCTTGAGTCACGGTGCGGAAGAAGTGGTTGGACCAATTGCTGCGGCCGGTGGCCGCTGGAAGATCCTGGATGGTGACGGTGAGTGAGGCCTCGCCCGTCGCATCGGAGAGCAGGCTCAGGGTGCCATCCGCATTGAGCGTCGCCGTGGCGCCACCCGTCGGAGCGTTGAACATGCTGTTCATCTTGGTGACCAAGGATCCGAGGGTGGTGCCGTCTTGTCCGGGGCCGGTGCCGTAGACGAAGATGCCCGTGACCGGCGTGCCGTCAGGGCGCGAACCGGTAATGCGGATCTGGTCGCCGGCGACGTAGTCCACGGTGTTTGCGGACAGCGCATTGAGTGCCGTGGTGGAGTTGGCGATGGATTCCGTGCCCGTGGCGGCCACACCGATTGAGGGTGCAGCGAAGATGCTGCTTGCGCCTGTGGATAACGGATCAATGAAGACGTTTTGCGTCGCGCCCGTGCCGTTGGTGCGGATCTCTAGGGTGCCCGCGTTGTTCACTGCGGTGAACCCCGTGGCTTGCGCGTTGATGGCGGTCGCGATTTCCGCGGCGGTCATGGCGCCGGGGGTGGCTGGAGTCGGCAAGGTGATGGTCTGCGTGGCGCCGAAGTTCACCTGAATCATCAACGTCTCACCGCCGTTCAGGTTGTAGGGACCTGCGTTGCCCGTGATGCGAGCAGGCTGGAAGTCCTTGAAGGGCTGATCAGTGGTGAGCAGTTCGGCCAAAGGACCAGAAACCACGGCGGGCAGATTGCCCTGCATGTTCACTTCCGTACTGGCTTGTGCGGGAATGACCGTGTTGAGTTGGATCTTGATGCTCTCGCCATTCACGTTCTTCACGTGGTAGCCCGTGCGGAGATCCACGAAGTTGTCGGCAGCGTCGACGCCGAATGCGCCCACGCGGGTGTAGTAGTTCTGATTGCCATCGCTCACCACGAAGAAGCCTTCACCTTGGAGGCCGAGGTCCAGACTGCGGCCGGTGCTCAGCAAGCTGCCCTGCACCATGCGGCGGTCGATGGAGCCGATGCCGGAACCCGAGCCGATGTCGGAGGGGTTCCTGCCGCCAGAGAGCCCGGTGGGCCCTGATGCTGGCGCGTAGGACTGGCCAAACATCTCCACGAACGACAGGCGCGAGGCCTTGAAGCCGTGGGTGTTGGCGTTGGCGAGGTTGTTGCCGATCACGTCCAAGTACTGCTGATTCACGCGCAGTCCGGACAGGGCTGAAACGAGGGCGTTGTTCATAGGTTCTCCAGGATCTCTCTGTTGCTCTCAGTGATTGCTCAGTTCGCCACCGCGTCTTGCACGGGTAACGAAGCCGGTGACGGATTCGGCGCGGTTGGATTGGCCGTGCCGTTGACTGGGGTTGGTGTGGGCGTGGGCGGCGTGGTGCTGCCGCTCGAGGGCCCCGCAGCGATGGTGATGATGTTGCCGGCGGGAACCACGTGCCCGTCCACTTCCACCATCACGCCTTCCTCGGCGAAGAACACACTCTGCACCGTGCCGCGCACCTGCGCGCCGGTGGTGGTGTCGAGGTACTCCACCGTGCGTCCGATGAGGCTCGCCGCTTGGGAAAGCCCACCAAGGGTGAGCTGGGCTTCCTGCGCTGCAAGGATGTTGCGCAGGAGTCCGCTCGAAGCCTGTTGCTCTTCCAACTGGGAGAAGGTCGCGAGTTGCGCGAGGAACTGTTCGTTCTTCACGGGCTCGAACGGATCCTGCGCCTTGAGTTGGTGCACGAGCAGTTGCAGGAACTGGTTCTTGTTCACATCTGTGGAGCCCATGGCGGCGGAGATGGGGCTCGTAGAGGCGGCTGAAGATGTAGCGCTGATAGGCATGGGTGTTTCCTTCAGATCGTGACGTCTAGCGCAGAGTTCGCGGCGGTGCGCGCCGGAGCTCGGTTGGGACGGGACATGGGCCGCGGATCTCCCGCGGTCGCTGTGTGGGATGAATGCGCGGCCTCGCGGCGACGTTGGTCTTGAGCGTCCTGCCGAGCGTCGCGCAGGAAGCGCTGATGGGATGCGTTCGCGTCCGTTGGGGTGCGTCCGTCATCGCGAGTCTTCACCTGCACGTCCGCGACCGCGAGGCCGGCGTCTTCAAGAGCGTTGCGCAGCGTGACGATTTCCGCGCGCAAGCTGTCGGCCACGTCGCCGTGTTCGGCGCGGATCTCGGCTTTCACGGCGCCTTGCTGCACCACGAGGCGCACGTGCACTTCACCGAGTGCGGGTGGATCAAGAATGATGCTCACCTCGGGGCGCGCCGCGGAAAGATGCATGCGCACCTCTTCCACGGCGTACTGGCGTTCCACTGGAGTCAAGGAACGCAGGTTGTCTTGTGCGGCCACGCTCGAGGCGCCTTGCGCAGATGTGGGGCTCTTCTGAGGTAGGGCAGCCAGGGGTGTTTGCGCCTCGGGCTGTGAACTGCTGCTCGGCGCATCTTGCAGAGTGCCGCGCACGCTGCCCGCGAACTCGGAGCTCTGTTGGCTCGTTCCTTGGCTGGAATCCACTTCTGCGCCGCCAACGTCGGCGGCAGCCAGCACGGGATTCCGTGGGCCGTCCACCTCACCTAGGTTCTCCATGCCTTCCAACGGCGCGGCGCTTAGCGGCGGGTTGATGGCCGCGCTCTTAGAAGCCCCGTTGCTGGCCGCAGCCTTGGGCAGTGCAGCCGTCTCGTGCTCAGCGTCGTCTGCGACGTCTGTGAGCTTGCGCTGCGCGGTTTGCGCAACCACCTTGGGCGCCACTTGGGCTGTTCCTGCAGCTGTCTGTTCTGCGCTGGCGCTGCGGGCTTGGTCCGCAACGACCTGAGTCTCCAAGCCCGGCTGCTGCGTAACGGCCGCGTCCGAGTTCGTCGGGACGGAGTTTAGAGCACCTGCGCTGCTGGCCTCCCTCTGCGTGGTGTCCGAAGTTCCGTGCGCTGCGACGGGGGAGCTCATGGGCGCGAGTTGATTCGTCAGAGTGGCTTTCACTTCGCCGTTGGCTTCTGTCGCCAGCGTGGGAGCTGTGGTCTCAGCGCTCGGGGCGGTGGTGGGTGAGGCCGCGGCCATGGCGGCATCCTTGGTGAACGTAGGGACGAGTCCGGTGTCCGCAATGAACGCGGACGCTGCTTCGGGTGTTGTGACCGGCGCGAAGCCCGTGAAGAACGCGCTCAGCGCGACGGCCTCGGTGCTACTCGCTAAGCCCGTGGGCTCCGCATCTTGGGTGTCTAGTTCGGCGCTCACGCGGGGATCTAGACCCGCAGCGCTAGAGGCTTGCGCCTCCGTGTTGGGGGCGGCGCTCGCCACCGCGCTTTGCTCCTCAGCCAGTTCCGTCGCGAAGTCCGCGTGGGTGTCTTCGTTGGGAGCCGTCAGCACGGAGTCGTCCGCAACCGCGGGCGGAGTTCCGTTGGCGAATCGTGGCCTCAAGGAGGAGGTGCCGGCGAGAGTTGTGGCGAGGATGTCCATCGCCAAAGACTTCGCACGGGTTGTGCCAGACGAGGGCTTTGCGGGCCAAACCCTGCGTCGAAAGCCCCTCCGTCAGGTCATAAGTCCATATGGGGCAAGTAGCTTCGGGGTGGCGACCGAATCGGCGTGGAGCCGCCTAACAGCGAATTGTGGCGCGCACAGCCGGATTTGTTCAGGAAAGAATTTCCTCTTCGCCGATCTTGGGGAGGAAGCGCTTTCCCTGCCGGACGAGAATCTCTCACAGGGCTCAAGTCCAGCGAGCGCACTCCGAACATGTAGCTGTAACTCCGAGATCCAAGGCTCAAGCAAGTGCCGGCCAAGAGACCTCGGAAAGGTGGATCAACATGGACGTCGCCAACATCTCAGCCACTGCCGCGCAACGCTTGGCAGGTCAGACCCGCGAGGAGCCTGTGGCTCCGCGCGCGGCTCACGGTGAGAAGAGCGTGACGGGCGAGGACCGCTTTGCGGCCTCGGCGGCATCGCAGACCGTGGCCGACAGGGTCGCGGAACTGCGAGCAACTTCGAGTTCTGAAGTGCGTGAGGACCTGGTACTCAAGTTCCGGGCTCTCATGGGCTCCGGTGCACTCGATACGCCGGAGCGCGCGGCCGCCGCCGCTGACGCGATGCTGCGCGCCTAGTCGGCGCAGCATGGTTACTGCTCAGGCCCGTGGCGGAAGTCACGGGTCTTGCGTCGTTGGCTTTGCTTGCTGAGTGCTCGGGCGCCTGTCTTCAGCCCGCGATGTCGCTGCGGAGAGTCTCATCGCTGCGAACTCGGCCATTCATTCCGCGTGGACTTGTCATCTCGAACGCTTCCACGCCGTGGCCGTACTTCGACCAACTCGCGCCTTGGCGCCCGAGAAGCTCGAGCAGCACCTGAAACAAGGGCGGGCACAGTTCATCGTATTTGAGTTCGAGGATGACCCCGGCGGAGGCTGCGAGGGAAGGGGAAGCGAGATCGAACCACGCTGACTCGTTGGGCCGTCGTGCTTGCACAGACCAATCGAGCGTGACGCGTGCTCTAGTGCCGAGAGCCCAAGCGGAGCGGGGATAGCTGATCAGCAGCTTTGGTTGCAGATTCTCCGCGCGCACCTTGGCTGCGAAGCTGGCTGCGAATTCACCGGCGAGTGCCGCTCCCGTGAAGACGTTGGCAAGCTCATCGAGCGCGATTCGCTCACGGCGCTTGTCCACCAACACACCGTTTCTGCGCTTGCGTTCTAGCCACACGCAAGCTTCCGATCCGTAGCGGCGGATGCGGTACTTGGTGTCGCCGTCGTCCAATCGGCGGTGGTAGACCGCGAACTCAGAGGAATCGAGGTACAGCGAGTGAACGGGATATTGCGCGCCGAGGGGTGAGTAGCGATCGGCTTCGAGGTTGAGGCGCGCAAAGTCCCTGACCATGGCCGCCTCGTCCGCATTGAGAACGAGCTTCAACTCGTGGCGTCGGAAACGAGTGGTGCTTGGACCCGCCTCACAGTTGGGCGCGGGCGGCAAGGAGTTCAAGGGAGGATCGATGGGATTCAAGGATGCACTCCAGTTACCTCAGAGGGTCACCACCACCACTGGCGTGGTGAGCGACATCGATGAAACATCGATGCCTTGCAAAGAGATGGCGAACCCCGGAGCCACGAGAGGCATGGGGACGGAAAGCGACGCATAGCCTGCCGCACTGACGTTGAGAGGTGGCATGGCGGAGGTGAACACAAACATCGGGTCAGAGAAATCATCCACAAAGAGCTCGGCAAAGGACCCAGCTCCGAAGGTCAACGGAATGAGGGCGGTGGCGGTGCGGCCGGTGGCAAGCCCTGGAGGCCAAGCTGTGGCGGCGTTGGCGAGCAGCACGAGGTTTGGGCCGGGTGTGCAGCCTGACGCATCCAGTTTGAGAGTGCCCGGAGTGATGAGCCCGGGATCAGAAATGGACAGGAAGCGAGGCTTCTGTGTGAGTGTGGCCGGCCCAACGGCGAGTCCTGAGATGTGAGAGTTGGGAAGTCCCGTGAAGTCGGTCGGGCGCAGGCCGAACGCGGGGCCACCTTGCAGCGCGACACCGTTCAAGCTGGCCACGCCGCCGGTGGTGGTGACCACAACCGCACCCGTGGTGGACGTGCTGCCCGTGAACCACATGTTGGGCAAGGTGATGCCGCCGAGGCCATTGAACGTTCCGCCGCCGGGGGCGAGGGCGATGTCGTGCAAATCGCCCACAGAACCTTGCCCTGCCAACAGGAAGTAGATGTTCACGTAGGACTCGGGCAGGACGATCTCCGCCGAGCCCGGGACAACGCTGGCCACCGTGAGGGCCGGACTCAGAGTGATGTTGTTGCCCGCGATGCGCGCCAAGCCACCGTCCTCGAGCACGACGCCGCCGATGGTCACCGGCGTCGAGAAGCTCAAGTAGATGTCACCTGTGGCATCGTTCACGGCGAATGCGTCCACGTTGATGTTGCCAAAGGTCCCGATGGCTGAAGCGACTTGCGCCTCCGAGAGGAAGCGCTCCACGCCTCCACCGGGCAGGATGCGAAAGATGTCGCCATCAAGCACCGTGTTGAATCCTGTGCTGCCGAAGGGGCCGATGACATCATCGGTGGCCGACAACCAAAAGTCGAAGACCGAGGGCGGATTGGCTGCGCCCGCGCGCAGATGCAGGGCATCCACACGTCCGAGGATGCTCTCGGTGTAGTTGCTGTCGCCGTCGTCATCGCCGAAGTGCGCCGTCCACGTGGCGCGATCGGCGCATGAGTTAGCGCTTGCACCGCTAGCGGGCGAGATCATCAAGATGGCCTCATTGCGAAACACCGCGGCCCAGTTTCCCGGGCTCGCTACGTTCCCGCCTAGCGAGTTGAAGGCGCATTCCGTGCCCTCCATGCTGAAAAACAGCGTGCCCTGCGCCGCCAGCGGGCTTACGCCAGGGCCAGCCAGCGTCAGGCCTAGAGCGATCAGCCAGAGAAATGAGCTCGCATTGCGCTTCATGGACAAATCGTGATTTCGAGGGCGTTGCTGAAGAGCAAGCTAGTGCCCATGGCGACGCCTTGTGTGTAGACGCGAAGGCCCGCCAAGGCGGGATCGTTGGGCAAGCTGACAGGGAGAGTGAAGTTGCCGCTGCCATCCATGGTGATGGGCAGGATCAACGGATTCGTGGCCAGGGAAACCAGCGCCACGCCATTGGTGGAAGGCACGCTCACGTAATCCGGCGCCCAAGTGATGACGAGGCCGCCCGCCGCGTTAGCGAGAGCTCCCGTCAAGGTCAGCGCCATGGAAGCGCCCACCGCAGCGCTGCCTACGAGGTCGTGTTGCAACGTGTGGTTGGTGACCGAGGCGTGTGAATAGTTACGTATGCCGCAGCCGGGGAGTTCATTGCGAACACCCATGCTGGGCGTGGGGTAACTGACCCAAGTGCCCACGCCGTCGAACATTCGTCCGATGGACACGTCGAGAGTTTGGACTCCGAAGATGATGCAGTCGAGCAGCGTGGATCCGTCGGTGGCGAAGAGCGCCGCCAATTCGCCATTGGATGCGGAAAACTTGAAGTTCGCGTGCAGCGGGCCTTGAGACTGCCCGTTTTCATCACACCAGATGAGCAATGTGCCGTTGGCCGGAATGGTGGTGCCGAGAGGCAACATGTACTTCGTGGGGTTAAGCAAGGTGTCGGTGACATACATGCCACCCACATCCACCGCCGCGTTGGAGTCGTTGTAGAGCTCCATGCAGTCGTCGAACTCTCCCGCAGGATCTTGGATCACGCTGCCATTACTAGCCAGCACTTCATTGATCTTGATGGGGGAGACTCCGGTGTTCCAAGCGACCTGGAAGTAGGGAGCTTTGAACTCAGCCGTCTTGGGCAGGTAGCTCACGACACCTGCTGCGGTTGCGGCTTCGGCGTAGTAATCGATGAGTGTGCCCGGCGCGTAGGGGCCCTGAATCACACCAAAGATGCCGTCGCCTGCGGCGCCATCACCGTGGAGGCCGTCATCGAACATGGCGGTCTTGGTGAAAGGTCCGCTGCTGCGGCGCCAGAGGGAAACTGAGGACACCGGCCCAGAGGCTTGCACCGTGAACGTGACTTGCTGTGCAGCCGAGGGCGAGAGTGGGGAGTGGGCGAGGCTGGCCAGCGTCGCTTGGGGCGTCACCAACTCCGGGACCGTGGCCAAGTAGGCATCGCGGCCGGTGATGATGGGTTGTAATCCTTGGATCGTGCCACCTGGGCCCGTCACCGTCGACGTGATGTTCTGCGTGAACTGAGCAGTGGTGTAGATCTTCTTGGTGTCTGCCGCGACGTCTGCGGCAATCATGCTCTGAAATTGGGTGATGATCGGACCCAAGGTCGCCCAGTTCATGGAGGTATCGGCAATGTTCCGGTAGTGGGCGATGTAACGATTGCGCCACTGCGGGATGTTGATGGTCTTGGTGAACGCGGGGCGATAAGGGTCGGTGGTGTATTGCCACATGTTGGTTGTGGTTGATCCGCCAGCAGACCCGAAGGCCTCGTTGAGGTCAAACGGGAACATGTGGAATTGGCCGTACACGTCATCGTGATACAGGTAGTGATCCTTGCCTGATTGCAGGTAGCTGTCGAGTTGCAGCAGGATGTTCATGGTCGCGGCATAGCGATAGAACTGATCCACGCTGAAGATGGCGGGCAAGATGGTCTCGATGTTCGATTGCGGCGTGTTGTTGAGGAGGTCGCAACAGAGCATGAGGTCTGTGCCATCTCCTTGATTGGCTTGGTACGCCGAGAGATAAGCGCTCGGAAGAGTGCCGAGATAGGTCAGGGCGCAGCGGCCATTGCCGAATGTGCCGCTCTCGGGGAACCCGCGATAGCGATTGCCATCATTGGAGCGGAACCACTGTCCCGCCCAGTCCTTGTTGGGTTGCTGCACATTGATGTACACACCCCAGTAGACGTTGTTCAGATACAGCTTGACGAAATTACACCGCGGAGCGGGCCCGTACTGCCGCATGATCTTGTAGGTCAAGAACTCACGCACGAAGGTCGGGTCATGGAAGCCGTTGTTCAGATTGAGGTTGCTATAGCCCAGAACGTCCTGCCCGGGAACGAAGCTGTCCGTCCGGATGTTGAAGCTCTTTTTCTGCGAACCAGGGGGCAGTTGGGTGTAGCTGGTGTTGCCACGGAATCGCACGCCGACGCTCGGATAAGTGACCCCATCCACAATCATGGTGGCGGGCAACTCGACTTGCGTAGCGTAGTTGTTGGTCAGCAGGGTCCAGTAGTTGGTCTGCGAGAAGTTGAGGTAGATGGAGCGGTAAGCGTTCTCGTCATAGAAGTCCAGCACTTGGGCTGTGGCCGGAGCGGCAAGGAGCGCAATAAAGACGGCTAGCGAACAGACGTGCGTAGCGAAACACTTAGCGGGTGTCATGAACTCCTCCGTGCCTAGCAAAGGCGCAAGAACGCACACACTCCGGCGGCTGGTTGGAAGTCTGAACCAAGTGAGGGTGAGCAGCGATGCTACCGGAAGGGCTGTGCAAAACGTGAATCGACACGCCCGTTCAACGCATGAGCGGGAGAGTTGTTGCGTGGCTCAGCGAGAGCCACCCCAGCCTTCAGCAGGGCTAGAAACTGAGCTGCATTTGCAGACGCAGTCGCCAGCCGTTGAGGTTGTCCGCGGTGTTCGCCTCATGGTCTTCAATGCGCCCGAAGTCCGCCTGAAGCTTCCACTTGCGTGGTTTCAGGTGCCAGCCCAGCACGAGGAGGTGTTCGCGTCGTCCGGAATCGCCGCTGCCGTTGTTGTGCCAGCGAACCTCGGCGCTGCGCACACCAGCCTCGAGCACGTTCTCAATCAGGGTGTAGCCAAGCTGTACGAAGGCCCCATTGGCCGAGGGGGCGGGAGTTGCGTCAGTATCCAATGCCTTGCGGTGCCACTCGGCTAGGAGATGCCAGCCCGCGTAGCGCAGAGCGAAGTCCAATCCGAAGGCCGCGCGCGTGGGATCGTCTGCGTAGCCGTCGTCCCGGTGGTGCCAGGTGTTGGCGCCAACCGCAAACAGGCATTTGTTCGTGCGGGTGAGGTCACTATCTTCATACGGCAGCGCGCCGAGGGGATTGATGGCGATGCGGGCTGCGGTGAGCAAGCCCTTGTCGTTGTTGGCAGCGTTCTCTCCTTCGCCATTGAACACACCGAGGGCATATTCCAAGAGCCCATCGTCTTCTCCCAAGCCTGCGCCCTGCACCATGAGTCCGGGTTGCCGACCAGCTCGGAAGACGCTGTCTGTTGCGGCGCGCGCCACAAAGAGCTGCTCTCCGCTCCCGGTGAGGAAGTGGCGCGAATAGGGGACCTTGAACTGTCCGATTTTCAGGTGCAACGCATCGAGTAGGCCGAGGTCGAGGCTGGCCTCTTTCAAAACTGCGAAGCGGCTTTCGGCCTCAAAGTTGCCCACCGGGACACCGAACACACTCACCGGTGTTTCTGGCGCATCGCCTGCAACATCAAAGAGCACGCGGTAGCGAGCCCACTTGGCGAAGGCGTGCCCTGCGAGATCGACGCGCGCTCGCGCGACTCCGAAGGACTGCTCGGCTTCGTTATTAGTCGAGGGGTTTTGTTGCCAGTTGGTCCATCCATAGCCGAGTTGCAGCATCCCCCCGATTCCAAGGCTGAAGGACTCGTCACCGCTAGTGAAGCGAAAGCCCTTTTGAGGCACGTGTTGCAGGCGCGCGGACGCCGCCAAGGTGCGCTCCTCCACAGCGGCCACGGCTGCGGCGAGCTCTGAGGTGCGCGCTGCAACTTGGGCCTCTTCACGCCGCATCTCGTCCGCGGCGCGCAGCAAGTCCTCCCGTTGCTCAGGTGAAATCACTTTGTTGCTGAAGAGCGTCTCGATGATGCGCACTTCGATGGGCGGCTTGGAAACGGACTCCTGCGCAGCGAGAGAAGTGATCAGAACACTCGTTACGAGGAGGGCTAGGAACGTACGCATGGCGAGAAGCGTACAAGAAGTGGATGTGCTCAGATAAAGGCGCGCAGCGAGAGGTGAAAGTGCATCCTGTTGAACGAACAGTGAGTTGCACCGGCGGACGCGCTGCGCTTTGCGCGGCAGCGCGAGGCACGTGCCGTATTTCGCAACACTTCTTTCAAGACGAATCATCACGTGTCCGATAGTCACGTTGTCGCGGGCCGCCGCTGGGAAATGTTGCGGTGGCTTGCACAAGGAAACGGTGACTGGAAGGAGTGTCTACTATGGGTCTACGCATCGGTACCAACGTCTCTTCGATGGCTGCTCAGCGCAACTTGGCGCGCGCCACGGAGTCCTTGAACAAGAACTTTCTCCACCTGTCGACGGGCAAGCGCATCGCCAATGCATCAGATGACGCCGCCGGTCTCAGCATCTCTTCACGCTTGAACGCGCAAGTGCGCGGCCTCGACCAGGCCACGCGCAACGCGAACGACGGCGTGTCCATGGTGCAAACGGCAGAAGGTGGCCTTGCTGAAATCGAGAACGCACTCGTCCGCATGCGCGAACTCAGCGTGCAAGCGAACAACGGCACCCTCTCGGATGCAGACAAGGACAACCTGCAGGCGGAGTTCGACCAGCTGCGCGATGTCGTGGATCAGGTTGCGAATAGCACCTCATTCAACGGCACCGACCTGTTGAACGCCTCGACTGCCGTGACGCTGCAAGTGGGTGCTGGCACCACCGCGGGTGTGGACACCATGAGTGTCTCCACCGTGTCGGCCACCGCCAGCTCCCTGAGCATCAGCACCCTTGACATCGGTTCATCCGGCGACGCGTCGGCCGCCATCGCGGCTCTCGACACCGCCCTCGAAACGGTGACCAGCTCGAGGAGCCAGTTCGGCGCGGTGCAGAACCGCCTCGGCGCTGTCATCAGCTCTCTCACCGTGCGCAGCGAGAACCTCTCGGCCGCCAGCAGCCGCATCGCGGATGTGGACGTGGCTCGGGAAACCGCTGAGCTCACCAAGAACAGCATCCTGCAACAGGCCGCAATCAGCGTTCTCGCGCAGGCCAATGCCCAGCCCCAGGCGGCTTTCCGCCTCCTCGGCTGATTCAGCTTCCATGATCGCCGTCCCGCTCCCTCGTGGGAGCGGGACCTCTCTCCTCGTGAATATCGCCACGAAGCCGGTCGCCCTCGTAGGGTGGCCGGCTTCGGTCCTTTGGTAGCGGGTTAGAGCAGAGTGAGGTTCAGTCGCGAACTCATCCACAGAGTGTTGCCAGTCACCGTGACGTAGCCGAACTGGCCGAACACGCGCAGCCCTGTCAGGGCCGCAGTGTTGGGGATGGGAATCACCTGCGCGAAGCGCGGCGCGGAGCTGCTCAGGGAAAACGGCACGCTGATGAGTGCCAAGGAAGGATCGACGGCCAGTTGCACTGTTCCGAACGGCGGCACATTCAAGTCGTAGGGAGGCACCAACGCACTCGCGTGCAACCAGATGAGGCCCGCTCCATCCGATGGGAACGTGCCTGTTCCCACCACGCCGAGGCTGAAGTCTAGGGTGCCGATGCGCGGCAGTTTGAACGTTCCGGCGACAGGATGGGCGAGATCCCAATTCACGCCAAAGCTCGATGTCGTGCCCGCCGTTGTGGCAGCGCCGCTGGTGTTGGGGTTGTTGAACACCGCGATGCCGCTCACCACACCCCAGCCACTCGTGGGGCCTGGCGTCAAGACGCTCTCCGTTCCATCCGCTGCGCGATGAGTCACTTCCATGGCCAAGGGGCTGTAAGTCTCGCGCTCAGTGAACATGGTTCCGGTGAACTGCTCCACCGTCACAACATTGCGGGCCACGGCGGGGCCAGTGATGTAGCTGACTGCGGCCGTGGATGGGTTGATGATGGCGAGATTCTGCGTGGAGGGAGTCCCGCTGCTGGCAAGTAGCCCAGCCACGAGGTCGCCATTGTTGCGCATCGCCAGCGAGAGCACGTAATGCGGCAGCGTTGTGAGTAACTGCGGGGTGGGTGCAAGTCCTTGGGACAAGGTGTTCGTCGGAATTGGCACGCTGTAGA
>Ga0233425_10002018_pt1 | contig 42143 bp, 30 predicted proteins | sample Watercolumn_Towu_2_FD_181712 | JGI IMG/M metagenome (GOLD analysis project Ga0233425, IMG submission 181712) | Freshwater microbial communities from Lake Towuti, South Sulawesi, Indonesia - Watercolumn_Towuti2014_140_MG | ecosystem: Environmental > Aquatic > Freshwater > Lake | place...
TCGCCACCCGCGCTGCCACTATACGAATCGGAAAACGCTGCCAGCCGTGACAGGTCGATCTGGCTGCCCGCACCATCCGATCTCACGTCGATACTGCGAAAGCGCTGGTCGCCCTGCGTTCCATCGGTAATCTGAGTGACTTTTGGCAAGCTGATATTGCCGCCATTCAAGGCCTCCACCGTCAGATGCGAATTGTAGTTCGTTCCGCCGCTGATCGAGGTCAGCCCGTCCAACTCCAACCGGCTACCCGCGCCCGTCGCGCGCAGGACGCGAGTCTGATGGTCCGCCGAACTGAGCGTTGCGTATTGAGTCGCCTTGGGCAGGCTGACTCGCCCGCCGCTACGAGCGATAATCGTTCCGCCGGAAATGGTCGCGTTGCCACTGGCGGTCAGCCGAGCCGTACTGCCATCCGCAGTCAACGTTGTGCCCGCCGCCATCCGGAACTCGTCATTCACCGTGACCGCGCCCGTCACCGTCAGTGGATTGGCTCCCGACTGCAGCTCCAGGTCGTCATTCACGGTAATCGATTGCGGGACGCCGCTGAGGCCCGCGATCCCTCCGCCCGACCCGAGCGTCAAGTCGAGGGCGACGATACTGGTGGTAGTGAGCAGACCGCTGCGAACGAACAGGTTTTCGTTGGATTGGATCGACCTCGCCTGGCGATCGCCGGAAATCTCAATGGTGATCTCCTGGTTGAGCACATCGATCAACACATCCTGGGAGGCGGTTGGCAGCACGTCGCCTGTCCAGTTGCGCGCGTCGCTCCAGCTCTTTCCATCGCCGCCGCCATCCCAGGTGACCGGCGGCTCCGGACCCTCCGAGGCACCGGCAGGCCGCGCATTGAGATAGTTGATGATCTTCAGCGCGTCCAACGGAGCCAGAATGCCGTCGTTGTTGGTGTCGTAGTAACCCAACGCCGGATCGACAAAGGCGTTTACGGATTGCGGGCGGCCTCGATTGAGGAAATTTACTACCGCAAGCGCGTCGAGCGGTGTAACCAGTCCATCGGTGTTGACATCCAGAGGCTGCAGGCGGTTGTGCCATAGCGACCATGAATGGTCATTTGGCCGGTCGACGTCCCCCGCCAATAAACGGCGGTCTTCCAGGAACTCCAGCAACAGCTTGCGCGCCCTGCGATCCAATCGCCGGCGCCGCGGCGGCGCGGAATCTGCGTTTTCGAACATGGGCAACTTTCAAAAGCACCAATTCCAACCTTTCTCAATTCCCTCCCTCTGGCCGCCCTGCCTGAAGCCTCAGACAGCCGCTGAAACGACCGAGCTACCAGTATATATTGCCGCCCATCGCAAATTCCATCGTTTTTGCAACCGTAGGGACCGTAGGGTGGGTCGAGGTATTCCGAGGCCCACCAAAATCCGCAAGGCAAGCCTTCCACCGGGCAAGCAGGGCGAGCGGAATCATCAGCACCTTAGCCAACGCTGTGCATTGTTTCTTTAGTGGATTGGTAAACACCTCGCGTAACTTACCCCGAAGGGGTTTTACTGCCGCGCAGCCGGGGGTGGCCGGTACTCCGGTTACCCCCGGGTACCGTCCGACGCGACGCGCCGGCGGTCGAGCGCATCGGTCCATCGACACGCATGGGCCCGCCGAGACCGCAACCGATGGAGCGCGGCGGTTGGCTTGAGGGTCTGGACTCAGTTCGTGTGCCACTGGCGAGGTACTCCGAGCCAGTGCTCAGGCGACAGGAAACAGTTTAGACTGTAGACGAATGGCGGGTCGGGGATCGGTATTCACCCGAAGTGCGAAATCAGAGGCGAGGACATTGCGTCGGATATGCCGCACCGCGCTCATTCGAACTCAATGTCCTTAACCACCAAAATACTGCGACGATCGTCCGATGCCCGACTCCACCCTGTGCCACTCTTCAGCCCGTGCTCGGTCGCTTGAGCACTGGCTCGGAGTACCTCACCAGTGGCACACAGCGTCGATGCGAATTTGCACTCCGATCGGTTGGCCCAAACCAGGGAAGCGCGCACCGCGACCCACGTCGCACTCCGCAACTGCACTCGGCATAACCAAGCAAGGCAAGGTCGCGAAATAGCCGGTAGCGTTGCGCTACGTCGCGTCCGATTCCCTCTCCCAGGAAATACCTGGGAGTTCTGGTGGGCCTCGGAGTACCTCGACCCACCCTACTTTCTTGCCAGTTCTTCTCTCGGAATCCGATCGCGCGAAGTCACGCTGGACCACTACATCGATTGGTTGCGGCGGGGAGCGAGCCGCCTCGGCGGGCTTTTCCTCAGCGGACCACCGATCGCTCACGGTTTTGCCAGGATCAGGTTGGCGACGCCTGATGGGACTACGCTCTCGAACTTTGGTTCGCGGAGTTGGCCGGATGGAGCGGCGTCACCGCGAGCGAACTTGCGCGACAGCCGCTGATCGACTTCGCCGAGTGGCAGCGGTTGTTCGATCGGACTGAACGACGCCTCAACCGCAGAGGTCAGCCGGGGGGCGAGCAGCATCGCCGCGCCGCGGGGAGAACTGGGGGAGGTGAATTGCAGCCAGGCGGCGCGCGCGTCGAGCGGCAATCCGGATCGTTGCAGCGCGAGCTCACCGCTCCCGACCACATCCAGGAACATGACATGCGCGCCGGCCGTTCGGGCCAGGAAGTTATCCAGCATTTCGCTGTCGAGCAATCGCGGACGATCGGCGGGTTCGCCGGTGGAAGCGTCGTCGGCCACGAGTTCAAACGCCCCGCGCTGGCGATGCGCGATTCCGCCCTCGCAGTAGAACAGCACAACATGGCTGCGCGGGATCGCACTGGACGAGGAGACCGTCTGTTCCAGTCCTTTGATTCGAATCACCACGTCCTGGAGCAGTCCGCGGACTTCGGGAACGGTGATCTTTTTATCGGCAAGCGGGCCATAAAGAAATCCGTCGGAAAACGCCGGAGCCGTCAATCGTCGGCTTTCCGGTTTCGGCCGTTCGACGCCAAACGCCGCCAGGACACGCTTCTCCAGGTCGGCCCGCTCCCCGCGCGGCACGCCCACACCCAGCACCACCAGATGCAGCACACGGTTGTTCAACGGTTGCTCGCAATCGATCCGCAGCACGCCTGCGCTTGCGGTCGCCTGGGCGGCTCCCTGCGCGGCGATTTCAACAACATTTCCGCGCGATTCGTTCAAGATCGCGGGCAATACAAACGTCTGCCATCGATCTCCGCCCGCGCCGGCCGCCGGTTCGTCGACAAATACCGGAGCCTGCTGAAAGCCGTTGACCCAGCCGCGGACCACGACGCGCTGCCGCTTCGCGCGTTCGATTACCCCCGACCAGATGACCCGCCCTTCGATTCGGATCCGCCCCTCGGGCGCCGAGCCGGGGACCAGCATCTCGCCGGCAATCGCCCGCAGGTCACCGCTCGCCGCTGCCAAACCAGGTTGCTCTGCCGGAGCCGCACCGCTGACCGGCTGCGCATGCCACACATCTCGACCCAGTGGATCGATGGCGACCAGCCGATCAATCCGCAGTACGACCGCCGGCGGGTGGAGAGTGGTGCGCACCGTCGCTGTCGCTTCGCTCGATTCGTTGGCGACAATCGCTTCAAGCACATTCACGCCTTCCATGTACTCGATGTCGAGTTCCAGTTCCAACCGATAGAGTTGATTCTCGAATGACTGCGGCGGAAGCTCCGTCGAGCGCCAGACACTCGCCTGCTGATTGCGTAACTCGACGGAACGAAGCCGGCTTCTCGATCGGATCAACAGATTCACTTTGCCGCGCCGCTCGGTGACGAATTGTCCGTCAATAGGCGCGATCATCTGAACCACCGGCGGGTCCGGGCGAATTTCGACGTTCTTCAGTTCGGCCAGGCCAGGTTGCAGTGCCGGACCATCTCGATTCCAGGCCTGCAGCGACCAGGGATTATCGCCCGGCCTCAATGCCAGCCGCTCGACCTGCAGCCGCCAGCCTCGCAGCTGCTCGTCGTATTGCCACGCGGAGCGATCCAGGCTTCGGCCATTCAGGTCGACTCTGGTCAATTCCGAACCGGATTCGATCACCGCCCGCAAACGAGCGGTCCGCTGATCATCGTTGATCTCGGCCAAAACCGTTTGGAATACCGGAGGTACACGCAACAACACGGTGCTGGCCGCGATTCTCGGCGTCGCATTCCATTCATTGGCCAGGCTCAACTCCAGATGATTGCTCCCCGGCACCATCGGGATCGGGCATCGCAACTGGCCTCGTTCATCCACTTCGGGCAGCTCCACGACCATGCCGTTGTGTCGGAGTCGAATTTCCAGCGACGGATCAGGCTTGGAAGCTGGATCAAGTTGGGCGACGAACGAGAGTGTCAAGTTGTCGCGGCCCTGGACCAGTTCCAGGCCATCGGCCGGCTCAACGATGCGGACAAGCGGCAGCGCCGGCACGATCCTGACTTGCCGCTCGATCTGGATCAGCGGGTCGGTGCGATGCCGGAGCAGAGCCTGAACAGAATGCGTTCCGGCTGGCAGTTGCAGCGGCTCCCGCGAGCGGAACCGCGTCTTGCCATCGACCGGCGATGGCTCGAACACCAATTCCCCTTCGCGATCGCCGATGCGCCAACTGCCGTCGCTGGGCGCGACGGGCGACTCGAGCCAGCCGCTGATCTCGACTTTGCGCATCGATGTTGCGGCGGGCTCCAGTCGATCGGTGGACATTCCGGCGTCAAACTCCGCGCGAACCGTCCGCGCATTTGCATCGTGATCGATCACGATCCGCTGCACCGATTGTTCGAAGGGGCGACTTCGGTCCGACGCATTCCGATTCCAGCCACGGATCTCCAGCACACTCCGCCCCTGACTGTTCTGAATCGTCTGCCGCACGCGATCCGAGCCGCTGAACAGCCCTTTGGCCAATTGCTCCTCCACGCCATCCTTGTGGCGCACGATCGTCCATTCGGCCGCCTCGTCCGATCCGGCCGACTGAAGCTCGATATCCAGATCGACCATCGGCTTGTCGGTAACCAGCGATTCCGCCAGGTTCGTTTTCAGTAGCGGAGCCTCGGGAAGATACTGCACCGACTGCATCGTCCGGAACGGCTCCGCCACTCCCCGCGCGGTCAGCCGTACTTCGATTTGATGTTCATTACGATCCCAGTCGATACCTTCCAAGGACGCCGCCCAGACTTCATCCGCCTGGGGATGAAACCGGTCCAGCAATTTGCCGTCCATCCAGAGTTCGACCTGCTCCACGATCTCGCGCGGCAGATCATCGACAAGCAGACGAACCGACCTGGGAGTCGATCTCAGCCGTGGAAGGTCGTCAGCCTCGGCCACACCATTCTCAAGCACAAACCAGGCCCGCATCTTCGGCCGCCAAACCGGACGGAAGTCGAAATCCTCGAAGTGGCCTTTCTCCAGTACTTCGCGAATCAAGCCGTCGCGTCGATATTGACCCCGATACTGGTCCCCCGGGACAAACGCCACTTCGTTCTCAATGAAACTCGACTGCAACTGCCAACCCAGCCACTTTTCCGATGCGGGATCACTGGCTTGGTACGGTCCGAACGGCGTCCACGCGATCCAAGATCGCCAGGCTTCCATCCCCGCACCCGTCGGCCGGCCGACCAGCAGTGAGAACAAAGGTCCGATTTCCTCGCTGGCTTGCGTAGCCACGATCGCGAATGCGCGGTCATCGGTTCCCTCGCGGCGTCTCTGGACGGTGATCGATTCGCCCGGCCGTATTCTCCAGAAATCTCGCATCGCTTGCTGAACCGTGCTCCACGGCTGCAGCTTGCCGTCGCGTGCGGTTCCCAGCAGCAGGTCCCCGTCCCGCCAATCCTGGTTTCCAGCCACCGGACCGTCCACGCGCACGCCGTCCGCTGTCGTACGCAGGGCGAGCGGGCAACGGCCGTTCTGTCCCTTGATCTGCGGCAGACTCTCCAGACTCCAGACGCAAGCCACGCCGTCGTCGCTGACCGATGCGAGAAAACGACCGTCCCCGGAAATGGCAAGTTGTCGCACCGGCATCGTGTGTCCAGCGCAAAGTCGTAACGGGGCACCCGATTCCAGATCGTAGATCATGATCCAGTATTCACCCCTGAGTTGCAGCGCCAATGCGACGGTTTCGCCGATGACGGTAGGCGCGCTGGCAATCGCATCGACGCGCCAGGTCGGGTCGACGGTGATCGTGCGGACGCCTTTCTGGGGGTCGGTGAATTGTACCGTCGACGGCGATTCCAGCTGACCGCGGTTATTGCGGCGAGCCGGAGACCAGCGAGGCGAGTTACGTTTGGCATCGATATTGAATTGCGTCCAACCGTCAGCCGCTTCGCGCGGGCGCAAAGCCTGTTCCCGTGGATTCAGCAACAGACGTTCCGCAGCTCGCGTTGCGTCAGTTCGGGTCTCGATTTCCAGCGCCAGTTGCTGGTCACGCGTCAGAAAACCAATCCGCTGAACCGTCGCGGTTCGGGCCCGCAGTCGCTGAGTCACTGGTCGATCGGCGGCAAGCTCTTTGGACCGGCAGACCAGGATTTCGCTGCCGGTGGCACTGACGTAACTTACCGCGACAAACCGGCCGTCACCTGACCCGGCCATCGCCGGCAGCAATGCGCCGGTAGATTCGCCCAGCGAAATCGGCGGCGGCTCAGCCGCCTGCGCCTGGTCGAGGTCCCGAACCAGTCGCAGTTCCAACCCGCCGGGGCGCGACGAGGATGGCGAAAGGTGGACGACGGCCGCGACCCCATCGAACAATCCGGATCGCTGCGTGGCCACCGGCGTCAAGCAGCGAGGAACAATCGTGCGATCATCCTGCTTGCGGAACTTATGACTTCGACTGGTCGCGCGAACTCCCTCCCTGTCATTCCACTCCAGCCATTGCAGATTGCCTCCCTGTGCGGCCGTCCAATTCCCAGCGAGAATCCGGCGTTGATCAAGAAACGGCGCCAGGGTGTCGACATATTCCCGCTTCCATTCCACCGGCCGGTCCTGGCCGCTGCGCGGAGACCAGACATGAACGCGGCCGTCCCCGACAGTGATCATCACCGCCTCGTCGATCGTCCCGGCAGTCATTGCGCAGATCGACGGCCTCGACGCCAGGGTTGGCAACGATAATCGCGCGAAAGGCAGGTCCTGTGCGGCACCAGGTGTGAGATCCCACGCCAGCGCCACCGTGGTGGGTGTAGTCGGATCGGTGTGCGGCGCTGCGGCGATGGAGACCAGCCAGACCTTGTCGGGGGCCGGGCGAATAAAAGCCAGTCCAGAGACTGGCGCGGAGTGGCCACGTAAGACGCGAGCACGCCCCGTTCCCAGGTTGATCAATCGAATCGCGCCCCGATCGAGCTGCTGCTCCTCCGACAACGCGGACTTGTCGCTGACCGCTCCCGCTTCCTGAAATCCCGATTTTCCGCGCATCGGAAACAAGCCGCCGATGGCCAGCAACTGTTCGTCAGGCGAAAGCGACATCGCATTGACTTTGCCGAAGGGGCCCGGTCCTATCGGAAACCGGATCGTCGCACTTTCATCGAGCAGGAACTGGTCCGAATCCTCGGCGCGGCGCCAGACCTGGATCTGCTTGTCCCAGCCGGCCGCGTACAACGTGCGGCCTTCGGCATCCAGGGCCAATGCGGAAACGTAACTTGACGGCCCCCCCGCATCAATCCGCAAGATCGGCGGATCGTCCGGCCGGTCGGCGACCGCCGCCGGGTCGACCGCCCCTTGGCCGAGGACCAGCTGCGCGCTCGACCGCATGACGAATTGCGTTGCCAGTATCACAGACAGACATCGGAACAGAGAATGGACTCGCATAGCTACCGACCATCGCCTGGCGCTTACCGAACCGACCTGACTCGCCGATGCCCGGCGTGGTTCATCGTCCGGCCCGCGCTCAGTTATACTCCATGCAGCGTTCTACGCGGCAGTCGGTACCCGGTTGCCGTGTGCTTTCAGGTCAAATCGTGTCAATTGCCGGTCACGGATCCAATGAAGACGACCGATCATCCCAGCCTGTCGATCCGCCTTGCGGTCCTGTCCGACGTGGCGGCCATTACCGAGATCTATAATCAGGCGATTCTCAACACCACCGCCACATTCGACACCGAACCCCGGGACATCGAGGACCGGCGCCGCTGGTTCCTGGATCGCACCGAGCGATACCCGGTACTGGTCGCCGAACTCAATGGGCAAGTCGTCGGCTGGACCGCACTCAGCGTTTTTTCCGACCGCCGAGCCTACGACGTAACAGCCGAAACTGCTTTCTACGTGCACGAATCGTTCCGCGGGCAGGGCATCGGTCGCGGTCTGAAACGGAGGATCATCGAGGAAGCGCGCCGCATTGGCTTTCATTCCCTGGTAGCGCGCGTCGCCGCTGACAGTACCGCCAGTCTGCACCTGAACGCGCAATTCGGATTCCAGATCGTAGGAACACTCCGCGAAGTCGGCCGCAAATTCGGCCGACTGCTCGATGTCCATATCCTGCAATTGATGCTGGAAGAGCAGTGAAAAAAAAGCAGGCGGGAACGGTCTCGTTTCAGTATGCGAAGCTCGCGCTGATCGAAAATCCGTGCAGTCCGAGATCGCGTTGCGTAGCCCCGATCACGCCGCCGTTGAAGCTATCGGCAAACTCCAGGGGACTGGCCAGATTGAACCAGTTCGACCAGTCGTACGCGATCGCGATCCCCCAGGGGCCATGACTGTACCGAGCGCCCAGCGATAACTCGGCCTGGGGAATGACCGGTTCCGTTCTTCGCGATACATCAATCACGGTCTGCCCCGCGTTGATCTCCCGCCGGGAGGCCTGAATGGTCGAAGCAGCCAAAGTGACGCTCGTATTACAGAACAGGCTTACCGCCGAACTATGCTGGTAGTGGATCGCCCCTCCGAGCCGGCCGCCGAACAGGTCGACGTCGGTCGGGACCGAGATATCGCCGTTGACAAAAGCGCCGCCATTATAGCGCGCACGCAGGTGCTGATCGACCTCGCCAAACCGAACGCCCGCGAGTGCCAGTAGGGATACCGAGTCGCCCAGGTCAAACCAATAGCCCGCTTCGAGATCGTAGAGATTCAACAACAGTCGCGCCGTCGCGGAAACGCTGTCGGCATTCGTAAGTCCCGTGGCAGGGCTCGACTGGACCGCCAGCACTCGCCCCGCTCCAGGCACAAACGACCGCTGGTCATCCGCTGAAAAATGCGTGTATCGAAAGCCGATCTCCCAGCCGCTGTCGGTACGGGTACCAACAGCAGCACGGATTCCGTTCGAAAACCCATAGTCCAGCGAGCGCACCGCCGCACCGGAATTGGGTACGCCTAACCCAGCCGGATCATCAATGGCGAAGGCCAGGTCGTCGCGCGTAATCTGCCAATGCAGGTAATCGACCGAACCGAACCAGCCCGGCCGGCAACCGCAGCAGGTACACCCCTGCGAGTCACATGCCAGCTCTGTACAACCGGATTGTGCAACTTGCTGCTCCAGCTCCGCGATCCGCTGTTCGAGCGAAATTGTCGAGTCGTTGGCCCTGAGTTCCAACCCGCATGGCAACGGCTGCGCAGCGCCAATCAGGCAACCAAAAACTATGATATATGCCGAGCAAACAACGCCTGCCCGACCAGTGACCTTCTTGAAGCAGCCCATCGCTCGATTCTCCTGCCTGGAGCGTTGAATTCGAAAATCGGGATCGTTCCGCATAATCCAGGTTTATCATCTATTTCGGTTGTGCCGGTCGATCGATGCAGAAACTGCTGATTGGCCGTCCCAATTTCCCCAGTTTGCCGAGTTGAACAGCGGCTCTGGGTTCCACAGGTGCCCCGTGTGCCACTGACGGAGCCCTGCCGAGTTAGTGGGGAGAGCGCGCGTGAGGGTTATCGATCGCGGTCGCGCGGGCCGCGGCTCACTTCGGAATTTCCAGGCGACAGCAGCCGAGTTCCAGCCGGTCGGACTGAGCGCCTCGCGTCGCGAGGACCTGCTTGGAAAGGGAGTAGATGATTGTCTTGCCGGCGCGCGCGTTCGTTACAAATCCCTGCTTGCGGAGGATCTTCAGATGGTGGGAGATGTTGCCGATTTCGTTGTCGAGCAGCGCGGCCAGATCGGAGACACACTGTGGGCGTTCCCGCAGCGCCTGTACGATGCGAAGTCGTTCTGGTTCGGCGAGCGCCTTGAGAAGTTCCGCGCACTTGCCTGCGGAAAGCACGTCTTTCAAATCGGATGACTCCATGTTCACTTCATGTTCAGATGCGATCGCAACGCAACGGAACAGTTCCGTCATTGTGCGCGAAGCAGCCACTCCAACGCAACTGCTGGATCAACTTGAAAGCTGGACGGTTAGAGCTGACTGGCTTTGACGGAGTAGGCCGAGTTCAGTCCTGGCAGCGCCGAGTAGAGTCCACGCGTGAAAATCAGGCTGATCCAGTCGTCGGCACGCAGGATCGGGCTCTTCGGCAGCAGCACCACGTCCGAATCGCGGACGAATATTTCGTCGGATGGATTGGGACGCTCACCGTACAGCGCCCCCGCCAGATCGATCTTGGTCGCCATCAACCGCCAGTCATCGTTGCGGCGGAAGATGACGATTTGCCGCAAGTTGGCTCCCACGTTCCAGCCGCCAGCCATCGCGATCGCTTGCGAGACCGTCGTGGGACCCTGCAATGGGAACTGGCCTGGAATCCGCACTTCGCCCAGCACAAAGACGAAGCGCGGTGCGCGTTGCCGAAGTACCGGTGTGGCATCCAGCCCGTCGCCGACAATGGCGCGGTACCGCTCGTCGATTTCCATCTTTGCTTCGGAAAGCGTCAGGCCCTGCACGTAGACCGATCCCAGCCCGACAAGCTGGATCGTGCCCTCGGGCGTTACCACCAGATCCTGCCCTTGAGCCAGATTGCCGAAGTTCACTCGAATCGCCGCGAGCAGATCTTTGAGCCGGGTGTTATCCCGCATCGGAGTGACGGTGGTTGTGGAATCGTTGTAGTATTTGCGATACCGTTCTTCGATATCGGCTCGCAATTCTTCCACGGTCCGTCCGGCGGCGGGTACCTGATTCAACAGCCGCAGGGTAATTGTGCCGTCTGGCTGGATGGTCACGTTACGATCGAGTTCTTTGTCGAGCAGCAATTCGACCTTGACTTCATCGCCGACATTCAATCGGTAGGCGGTATCGGTACGCTCGCGGCTTTCCCGAAAGATGATCTGCAGTTGGTCATTGGGGCGCAGGCGGTACTCCGGCACATGCGCCATGCGATGCGGGCCGACGTATTCACCAGGTCCGAACGCCTCCCAGGGGATGGGACGAGCGGCATTCCATCGCGGTTCGCCGCAAGCGGCGCCGCCCTCAACGCCGAGCAATCCTGGTTCGCAGTACTGGCAGGGCCCGATGGGATTGTCGTCGCGGAACGCACCAAGCTGCCGTTCGAAGTCGGCCGGGACGGGGAGCCAGGCAACGGGCTGCGTCGCCGCCGCCATCTTCGGGAAGATCGATCGTTCCTGATCCACGGCGTCGTGCAAGTCTGGCGTCGAGGGAACGGACGGGGCGGGTTGCGGTCGACTTTCGGGGCGCGGCCAATAGAGAATCAGATTCACGGCCACGGTGAGTGCGATCACGAACAGCGTCAACGGTCGCGTGGACGCAGCGCGTTGTTTACTTCGGGATGTGCGCATTATCGTCGCTCCGGCGGTCCTGACGGCATTCGTTTCCAAGGTGCGTTGGTGGCGGCGCGTGCGGCTGGTCCGGCAGGGGCCGGTCCCGTTGTGGCCGGTCGTTCGATCACTTCGCCCGCTGGTCCACTCGAGTTACGCACAAAATCGCCGACGCTCATCCATTGCACCAGATCCTCGGTCGCGCCGCCGACCGTGAAGCCGCGACCCGCATTCGATTGCCGCAGCGCCAGGGACTGCCTTCGGGCATCGGCTGCGGTTTGACGATCACCAAGCTGGTCGCTGACCACGGCCAGATTGTGCAGCGCTTCCGAATGGGGATGGGTCTTCACGGCCAACTGCAATGCCTCGCGGGCCTGCTCGAACTGCCCGCACCGCGCCAGCAGGACTCCCAGTTCATTCGCGGCCGGATAATTGGCGTGATCCACCGTCAGCGCGGCCTGATGGTAAGCGATCGCTCGTGGCGTCGAAGCCCGCGAGGCGGTCGCGAGCGAACCCGCCATGACCGTCTCGATCTTACCCAGACCAAACAGCGCCAGCGAAGCCGCTGGCTCGCTGCCGGCCGCCGCGACCAGTTGACGCTGGGCGAAGGTGCAATACTCCTGGGATGCAACGAGTGGCGTCATGGAATCCAGCTCGGCAGCCTTCAGGACAGGCGTACGGTGCGACTGCACAATGGAGGCGATGTTCATGTCGGCTTCCAATCGCGAGCCCCGCGGCAGAAACGACTCGGCCTCCTCCAACGCACGCAGGCCCTGCGCAAGGGATTGAGAATGCCCGTTGTCCGCGGCGGAAATATCAAGCCCTTGTGCCGTCAACCGCAGAGCCTGGATGAACTCGGCGCGCGCCGAATAGAGCGCTCCCCGCAACGTGAGCGACAGTCCCTTGCGGGCGATCGCATCCACGCGCGAAGCGAGTGCCGGGCTGAGCCGATGCTCCATCACCGGGGAACCACCAGGCACAGCTGCACTTCGCTCAGGGCTGTTCGACGCCTGATCGTTATGGACGCCCGGTCGCCGCAGCGGAGACGGCACCGTCTCGTCAGTGGAGTCGACCGCTTCCGCAATGTCGGGGGTGTGGTCGACCGACGGAATGCGTGATCGAAATGGGATTCGACCGTCCGCGGTACGCGTGCCCCGTGGCGGATCAGCTACTGCAGCTTCCTCGACGGCCGGCAGGCGTGTCAGTATCTCGCGTTGCCAGATCGGGACATCCCGATCGAATCGCTGTCCGGCGTCGTGGGCCTGGAAATCGGGCGCCGAGGGTAGCCGCTCTAATTTCGGCGATTCAAACGGAGACTGCCGCGGAAGCAAACGTTCCGGCACCAACGATTCGTCAATCCCTTCGCCCAGGCGCGGGGGGGGCGGCGGCAGCTCCGTCCCCCCGCGCCGTCGTTTCTCCGCGACGTCCGATTCGCTCGACAACCGGCCCGCTTGCGCGGACGGGCCAAGTTGGAACATTGGAATCGTGCGCGGTGCAACCAATTCGACAGGCGTCGCCTCGACCGCCGGTAATCGGACTAGTCCCGTGGCCGGGTCGGCGGGCTTCGACGCTTCGGCAGCCACCGACGATGTCAGCCTCGCGACATTCCCCCGCGCTTCGGCCACATGATTGGTTGCAGTGGCAGGCAGCAACAGCATCCGGGCATCATCCGCCGCCATCCGCAAGCCAATCGGCAGCAGTCGCGGTTCGCTGAACCGCTCGGCCGTCGAGCGGTTCGACGCTGCCTCAACAGCCTCCTGACCGACACAGCGCGCCGATTTCACCGCCGGGTCGCCGGGGCCGACGACAAGCGTGCAGATCGTGGCCGTGAATATGTACAACCGCCGCTGGCAATCCATTGTGCTACCGTTGCGTTCGTCCTGAACCGATCGCGGACACTCCGTCGTGGCGCGAATCCCACATGGGACAAAGAAACCCATCGACCGCTTCCCGCCAACTTTCCTATCAAAACGGGCGAAGCTGCACGATTGGAACTCCACCGTCTTGCGCAGCCGTCAAAGTCGTGACGAGCGGAACCAAGGCAGCCCGCACATAGCGACTACTCCGCAGATCAGGCACCGCAATCCCAATCGCTCCAACCGGCCCGATCGGACATCCCGCCCTCCCGACAAGCTGCAACCTGAGGTTTGAACTGCGACACGAGGCCCCACCCTGGGCTGATAAGAAGTCTTCATTGATCGGTGGGAAACGTGTTGCGCGCGCCATGCCGTTTTCGCGCGAGCAGATTCCGAGATTCTGTAGGGTGGGTCGAGGTACTCCGAGGCCCACCAGAACTCCCAGGTATTTCCTGGGAGAGCGACCTGCGCCTGGCTGGTCTGGCACGCCGATGGCAACGACAGAACGTGCCCCGCAAGCGAACACGGGACACAGGACCGCGCGGCAATGACCGGCTGCGGCCGTTTCGTTCATTATCCAGATGGCCCACCGTGTGGGATCTGCCTGGTGTCTGTGGTGAGCTCGTGCGGATCGCGTCGCGAGCGTTGGCGGGCCACCCAACCGATGCCGAAGACGGCCAGCGGGCAAAGCAGGACGCGCGTCGCCAACACGGTTCGCGGCAAATAGCCGTCCGTTTCGTTAAGCAAGGACGTCAGACCACCCAGCAGGAACATCGCGGCAAGCACGTACAGGCATTGCCATACGCCTTCGCGGGCTACCGCGGCCGTAACCACCGCACCGGCCAACGCGGCCAGTGTCTCTACGGAAATCACGATCGCCAACTGGAGACGACTGAGTTCCGGCAGCGGGTTCGCCGCAGGCGGATCGCCCGCATCGCGCGCCGCGGTTACCGAGTAAATCGACAGCGCGCCCCAGAATATCATGACGAGTATTGTCGTGGTGAAGACGCCCAGGCCAACAGCCAGAACAGGTCGCGGGATCATCAGAGTTTCCTCGCGGATCGATACGACATTTCCCTCAACCGTATTGCAGCCGACTTTGTGTTGTGCGAGCGATCGGTACATCGAGCAACAGCGGTGCGGTACGGGTCCAGGCGCGTTGCAGTCGATCGGCAAGTTCATCCGGTTCACCGACTCGATGCGCTTCCACACCCATGGCCCGCGCCATGGCGACCATGTCGATTTCGGGGCCGGCAAGGTCGAGTCCTTCGAATTGGTCGCGCAGCGCATGAGGCAGGCCGAGCCCTTTGGCGCCGATCTTGAGGATCTGGTATTGGGCGTTGTTGCAGATCAGATAGGTCACCGGGATCTGGTAGCGCGCGGCGGTCCAGAGTCCCTGGATCCCATACATGGCAGCACCTTCACCGAGAATCCCCAGTACCGGCCGATCGGGCCAAGCGAGTTTGACGCCCAGGGTGACTCCGAGTCCCCATCCCAACGCCCAGCCTCGATGCCCGAAGTAGCCGGTCCCGTTGCCGATAGCGCCGAGTCGCTCCAGCGTGGTATTGGTTGTGGTCACGGCTTCTTCGATGACCGCAATGTTTTTGGGAAGCACGCTCGCGACCGTGCCCATCAGCGCTAAGGGGCTCAGCGGCCGCTGAGCCCGTTGCTGATCGGCTTGCCGCTGGAGTGCGTTGCGCGCTTCCTGGTGGCAAGCCGCATGGACCGCCCGACGACTTGCGCAAGCCGCTCGCTCGTCCGGCGTCATGGTCCGAGCGAGAACCTCCACAAGTTCTTCCAGCCCGGCAAGGCAATTTCCCAGCAAGCCAATTTCACACGGATAGTTTTTTCCGATTTGCCAGGCATCCTCGTCCAGGTGAATTACCCGCAGCGATTCGGGCAGCGCGCGAGACGGCTCGTGATAGATATATTGTCGGAACAGGTCCATGCCGACGACGAAGGCGAGATCGAAGTCGGCCAACCGCGCGCGGATTTCCGGCGACCAGAGCGGCAGGCCTTGCGCGTTCAATGCATGGTCGCAGGGGAAAGCCATGCGGCCGTGCGTTGTTCCCGGCTCGGAATAGACCGGCACGCCCAGCATGTCGGCGAATTGAACCAGCAGCCGCATCGCGCCACGCTCCGTGATGCGGCTGCCGGCCAGGATCACGGGGTTCTTCGCCGACCGCAGCAGCCGGGCCGCATTCTCGATCGCGTCCCGGGGCGGGCGCACGCGCGGATCGGGAAGCCGAACCGGCGAGAGGTCCAACCGATCGCATGCTTCCTGCTGCACGTCGACCGGCAGCGAGAGAAACACAGGGCCGGTCGGCGGCGTCAATGCAGCCTGCATCGCGCGTCGTAAGGCGTTCGGCAGATCCTGTACTCTGTTGATTTCATAGGACCATTTCGTCCAGGGGCGCGTGACCGCGACCATGTCGCCGCCGAGGATCGGCTCCTCGAAGGCCAGCCGCCGATCTTGCTGTCCGGCGGTTACGACGAGCGGGGTTCCTTCGCGATAGGCGTTGTACAGCATCCCCATCGCGTTCCCCAGGCCGCAACTGATATGCAGATTGACGAAGCCGATTTCCCCCGACGCCATCGCAAATCCATCGGCCATGGCCATCACCGGCACTTCTTGCAGTCCGAGCAGATAGCGCAGACGCCGATCGGCGACCAAAGCGTCGTTCAGCGGCAGTTCGGTCGTGCCGGGGTTGCCAAACACGTAGCGAACGCCCGATCCGACCAGAATCTCGATGACCGCCTCTATTCCCGTTGGCATGTTGGCTCCTCGATCGCAATCACCTCGGCCATTCCTCGCAATTCCCGCGCGACCTGCCCCCCTGCGCGGCTCGTCTCCACGCGACCCTGCCCGAAGTTACTCCTGCCCGTCACGATCGGCAATGGGACTCGCCATGCCGATCTCCGCGAACCGCTCGAAGAGCGGTCTATCCAGCGGTCCCTGGACGACGGCTTCCGCGGCAGCATCGATTTCGCGCGCCGCGCCAAACCCGACCAGCGCGCAAGACACCGCGGGAGGCGTGATCGAGAAGCGGACTGCCGCCTCGTGCAATCGCATGCCTGCCGGCAGTCCCCTTTCCAGTGCCGCGACGCGCCCCAGATCGCGTTGATACAGATCCAGCGGGAAGAACTTAGTCGTCAGCGTGTGGGGACTTGGATCGCGGCGCAGCAAGGCGCCGCCGGCGAATACACGTATCGCGAAGACCCCGATCCTCAATCGCTCGCAATCGTCGAACAACCGGCCAAAGTCGGTTTCCAAATAGCTCGGCGGCGCCGCACACTCCGCCGTGGGATTGAGAATGTTGAACGGTATCTGCAGCGTTTCGAATCGATCGCTGTTCAGAGCTTCCCGCAGCGCCACGGCCGTCCCCGTTCCCGTAAGCCCGGAGAATCGCACCAGCCCTCGCATTCGCAGTCGTTCCATCGCGTCGGCAATTCCCCCGCGACGCAACAGGTCGTCGGCGGTAATCGAGCAAGCGATTTCGTTGCGGCGCGAGGTGACTCCATTATGGAGCTGCAGCAGGCTGACCTGTTCCACACCAAGTCGCAGCAAACTGGCCTGCAGCGATCGCTGCATCGCATCGTACGGATCGTCCAGTTCCTGCTCCGACAGTCGCACTTTGGTCGCGACGTGCAGCTGGTCCCGATCCTCCCGCCCTCGCAACGCATCACCAAGCCGCCGTTCCGACTCGCCGTTGCCGTATCCAGGAGCCGTGTCAAACCAGTTGATTCCTCGCTCGATCGCCGCGTCAACGCATTCGCGCTGGATAGCAACGTTGGCCGAGGTCATTAACCCGGAGACCGGTCCCGCGCCGAACCCCAGCACCGATACTCGCAGCCCGGTTCGTCCCAGCAGCCGATATTCCACAAGCCGATTCGCCTCCCTGGTACGCCTGCCTGAAGGGACGGACTAGAAGTCCGTCCTACAGGTAAATTCCATTCTGCCGCTCGCCTAAGGAGTCGCTACCTGCGTTTTGTCGTCCAACAGCATCATGATGATCGTCTGTTCCAACTCCCGCGGCTTGTAGCCAAACGGTCCACGACCACCCTTATAAGCGACCTTGCCTTCACGGTCGATCAAGTAAAGTCGATCGGGAAACCCGCTGTACAGCCGGTTGACCCGATCGTCCATCTCGTCGACGAGCATCGGCATCGACAGTCCCAGGACGGTACCGCATGTCGAGGCAATCTGCTTGCGGTCGCCGATCGTCTTGGGTTGCTCGAAGCGTATGTTGAATCGCTCGTTGAATTCCGCCTTCCAGCCGTCGGACGGATGCGCCTCCCGGATATAGACGGCATAGAAGTCGACGCGATCTTTGTAGCGGTGGTACAGCTTTTCCATGACCCCAGCCTGGGATCGGAAAGGCCCTCAGGTAAAACTCCCGAACACCAGCACCACCGGCCGTTTTCCGAAATGTTCCGACAACCGCACATTGCGCTCACCGTCGATGGTCGGCAGCAGGAAGTCGGGTGCCTGCGCCTCCAGCTCGGGGCCTGCCTCCATGGTTCCCAATTCACCGTTGAAGAACATCCGCACGACGTCGGCATCGCTGAGCGGTTTGCCTCCGCCGCCCGACATGATTCCCATATCGAAGGATGCGAACAGATCCTCGTGGGTCAAGAATCCCAGTTTTTCGCGGTCCGAGTTGCGGAAGAAATTCCTGACTTCCTCCTCGCTGATCCTACCGTTGGAATCGGCATCGAAGCGCATAAACATGTATTCGGTCATCATGGCGCGCGGCGTGGAAAGCGAGCGGTTGAACCAGTCGAAGTCGAGCAGCAGCAGTTTGCCGTCCAGGTCGCGATCCAGGCGCCGAAATGTTTCCTCGCGGCCGACAAGATTCTCGGGCAGCTCGCCGACGGTGATGGCGCCGTCTCCATCGGTATCGAATCGTTCGCGCAACCAGCGGAAGTCATAGCGTTTTTGCGGTGCTTTCCACCATCCACCGCCGGGACGCATCCCTTCTCCCTTGAGAATTGCCACGGCTTCTTCGCCCCATTCCGGCCGGTCCTTCCAGTCGTTTTCCAGCATTTCCCCCAGTGCCCGCATGTTCTGCGGCGACAGTTTGGTGAGGACCGAAAGCAGCGCCTGGGGGCTGCCCGGGCCGGGTACGTCGTCGCCCGCCACTGTGGCTGCAGCAGGAGGACCACTGCCAGTGGCATCTTGTGCCCAAGCGGCAGAATCCGCACCCAGCGTCACCACGGCCGCCAGCGCAACCACAATGCCGCGAATTCGAATGTTGATTAACTTATCCATCATGAAGTTCCCTCGTGGGGCATGGGGGAGGAGATCGGATGCCGCTCTAAGCCTAGGTCGCATCGGTTCCCTACGCAACCAGCCTGGTCCGGCTCGGGGGGATCGGGCTGCGCGGAAGATGCGGAGGAAACGGGGGAGATGGTGAACGCGGAGCACACAGCGCGGCCTCACTTCGCTCGGCCGCAACCCAACGGCGCGTCGACGGGGCTGTTTTTGGCTCGGAGGCGTTATTCCTTGGTATGATCGTGTTCCCCGTTCATGGCAGCACCGTCGATTCCAGTCACGGTGACCACCAGATCGTTGTTCTTGCCCGGCAGAACCTCCAATTCCAGCCCCGACGTCGAATAGGAGTTGAACTTCGGGTGGACCACTCCCCGCTTCCCAACCTTGATTCCAGGCGCGTCCTCCAGTACGACCATCTGAACTACGACCACGCGATGCCGGCCAGCAACCGCACCGTCGAATTCCTGGAATGTTGTGAGCCGAAACGAACCGTCCCGTTCGATGGTTCCCCGCGCCTGGACCTGGTGATCGATCGACTTGAATTCGATCGTCCCAACGCGCACGGGCGATCCGTCTTCAAAAACCACTTTGCCGGAGACAGGATACGTTCGAAGTGGGTTGGCACAACCTGATGTACCGAGCAGCAACGCCGTTGCACAAAGCGCCATAACCGTCGTGGCTCGAACGCGCGAAGGCCTAATCCGCATCGGGAATGCCATGGCCGTCCTCGCGGTTGCCGAGATGTCCAAGCACTTCCGTGTCGATGGTCGTGCGCAAGGCGCGCACGGAGCCGTCGCAGAAAGCGAATTGACACACCTGAGGATGCCAACTACCCCATGCAACCAGCGCATTGCCTTCCGCTCGTGGGTCGGAGGCAATCGGAACCGTAGGGCCGCCAACGCGAGTCATGTTAAAGACGAAATCACCGTTGAAGATAAAATTGTCACCTGGCGATTGGCCGAGTTTCCCAAGCGGTACATGCATTTCGCCGGACAGCAGAGTATTACTGAGTCCATCAAGGATCGAGGCCGAGGTAACCCGATCGATCCAGTCCAAGGGGCGAACGCCGTCGCAGCGGGCGCGGCTGGAGATGATGACCCCGGTCCCGTTACCACCATAGTAGAAATCGGTTGACGCCCCCGAGGAACCCGGCGACAGATCGCCATGGTTGCCGCCATAATCGCCCACCGCACCGGATACCAGATTTGCCCCCTGCTTTTTGATCGGTACCCGGCACCCGCAAGGCAGCGTGACGTAAGTAGTGGTCGTGGTCACCATCATTCCCGCGCCCACGGAATTCGCGCTCGACCTTCGCGTGGGGCACCAGTAAATGGACGGCGCCGTCGTGCGAACCGTGTCAGGGTGATCGGAATACTTGGCGCCAACATCCCAGGCATCTCGGGCGGATTGGCGTTCCAGAAACGGGAGAATTCTTACCAGCCAAGTCGTTTCCTCGCCTCCGCAGGCATACTCGGCCGGATCACCAGGCCGGGGCTCGTAGCGCGCGGGTGGATAAGCGCCATTAACGTCGTGAAACAGCTGCGACGCCAAGCCGATCTGAATGAGGTTGTTCTTGCACTGCGTTGCGCGGGCCGCTTCACGCGCGGCTTGAACCGCCGGCAATAACAATGCCACCAATATACCGATAATTCCAATCGTCACGAGCATTTCGACGAGAGTGAATGCAGCGGATCGTCGCGTATGAGGTCGCATGAGTCAACTCCGATCCCAATGGTCTGGGATTATCGAATTATCTCTTACGACACTTCGCGGGTCAAGCAAACGCGGCAACAAGGCCGTGCGGAGTATTTCATTGGCGCTCGCCGCGTCTAGACGACCTCGCGCAGCGGCTGCACGCCTTCATCCACCAGATATTGCGGGCGGCCGCGCAAGTCAAACTCACGTACCGCACGCAGGTCGAGCCCCAGGTTGCGATAGATCGTTGCCCAGATCTCCTGGAACGCAACCGGGCGCTCCGTGGCATACTCGCCCAACCTGTTGGTGGCGCCGATCACCTGTCCGGTCCGCATTCCACCGCCCGCCAACAGCGCGGTCGACACCTGAGGCCAATGATCGCGTCCCGCCGACGGATTGATTTTCGGCGTGCGGCCAAACTCGCCCCACACCACCACCGTTACATCCTTGTCCAGCCCGCGCAGATAAAGATCCTCGATCAACGCCGTCGTCGCTCGATCCAACAACGGTGCATCCTGTCGCACCGCCTGAAAATTCTGACCATGGTGATCCCAGCGGCTGAAGTTCAACGAGACCACGCGCGCTCCCGCTTCCACCAACCTGCGAGCGATCAGGAAATTCTCGGTCATCTTCGGAGCGCCATCGTCGCGGAAACCGGTCTCGCCTTTCCCATAACGGGCAATCGTCTCGGGATCCTCTTTCGAGATGTCGATCGCATCCGCCAATTCGGACGATGTCAAAATTCCGATCGCTTGCTGAGTGAAGTCGTCGATTCCTGACATCCGACCCGAACTGTCGACCTCGCGCCGAATCTGGTCAAACGACGTTAGCAGCGACCGCCGATCCTGGAGTCGGTCGAGCGTAATGCCCTGCAAGGTCATATTCTCGCGCTTGCTGGTCTCATTGCGCCCGCCGACCAGTTTGAACGGCGAATGCGCGATCCCCAGGAACCCACCGTCGCCGTCGTATCCCCAGGGGCCATGGTCCGTCTTGTAGCAGAGGCTCAAATGCGGCGGGATGCTCTTGTTCACCGCCCCCTGAAGTTTCGAAACCCAGGCGCCACCTGCCGGCCATCCGCCCGCCGGAGCAGGGTTCAACGGTCGACCTGTCATACATTGATAGGCGTCGTGTCCACCGGTTGCACCAACAACCGATCGGATCACCACGCACTTGTCCATTACCGTGGCCAACCGCGGAAATACTTCACAAATATCCAGCCCCGGAACGTTGGTCTTGATCGGCTGGAATTCACCTCGAATTTCCGATGGCGCATCCAGCTTCAGATCCCAAAAGTCCTGATGGGGAGGCCCGCCTGGCAAAAAGACGTTGATTAGCGCCTTGTGGGAACGTCCGCCGGCGGCCCGCGATTCGGCACGCAACAACTCCGACAACCCCAGTCCGCCCAGCGCCATTCCTCCGATGTGCAGGAAATCCCGCCGATCGACCCGATCACAGTAACCGCGCCGCGACTTACCGAAAATCGATAACATCGTTGTTCAACTCCCTGAGCAGCTGAGGTCGTCGTAATCCTGTTTCCTCGAGGATACTTCGGCTGGGAAACAGGCCCAAAACCATGCAATCCACCTCGGCAATCATATCAAGTGCAATTGATCGGTTCAAGCGAAACCACTTCGTGGAGCCATTCGGGACTCCGTCGAAAAATGGGCCGTTTATGGGGGCGGTGACGCAGCGTAAGCTTTGAACCGCTCCGCAATTCTGCCCTGCCGTTCGTCGCCCTGATGCAGGACGACCCGGTACAGCAGGCGGAACGATCCTCCGGGCTCGACGCGATGCGACCCGTCTTTGGCCTTGTCGTTATAGAAGTCGTGCAGGCCGAACGGATTGGCGGCAAATAGTCCGTAGGTACGGACGTGCCAATGGGTCGGAAATCGAAAGCTCTGCGGATGGTTGAGAATCGCGATGCCCAGGACCTGACCATCAATCGGACCATGGTAGTCAACCCAGGGCGACGGCTTGCCCCAGGCAGGCTCATTGGTAAACCCCTCCGCGTTAACGATCCGGCCGCCGAGATTTCTTTCCACGTCGAGCACTCCCGCAGTACGGATACCGAAACTGCCCTCCTTGGTGTCTCCGAACACGACGGGGTCGGCATCCGCAAAAATCGTAATTTGAAAGTCGATCCAGCGTGCCTCGGCGTCGGAGCCAAAATCGAGTCGTCTCTCATCGCGGCAGATCTTCTTGCCGTCGGGACCGACCCAGTCGTTGCGCGTGACAATGGTCGCCTGGCTGCCGCCGGACCGCTCCAGAAACTCCTGATGGACGATCCGACCGTGGCCCTTGTTTTCATCCCAGAAGCTGACGCCATTCACATTCCCGTGAGTAAACCAGAACGAACGCTGATGCACATGATCGGTTTTCTCCTGCGCGTTGCCTTCGCGCATCGGCCAGGCTCGAGTCATCTCCTTGCCCGTCGGACCAAGCACCGGCCAGAGAATCGGCTTGGCGCCCGATTGAATCAGATAACGCGTGAACAGTTTTCCATCCACCATGACGGTCGCGCCGTCGTCAGTGGATTCCACCGTGAACTCGGCGGCCAACAGCAATGCCGCGGGAACCACCGCCGCGCCGATGACAAGCAAAGCGAGGCGGAGCGAGCGGCCGAGCGAGCGGCCGAGCGAGCGGCCAGGCGAGCGGCCAGGCGAGCGGCGGAGCGAGTGAAACCTGGCGGACAGGCGACATGCGGTCATCGTTCAGCTCCTGTTCTCGAGGAAAATCGCAAGCAGCGAACTGCCGAATTGAAACACAATCGGAACCAAGGTTCAATCCGGACGACGTGGGCCAGGCGACCAAATTGAAATGAAGAAGGCAAAATGAAAAGTGAAAAATGCAGGATGCCGAGCGGGAGTTGGCGCGTGAAGAGCCAACCGGCCCGTATACCGTCGTCAGAATTGGCCGCGGATGACCCTGACACCGTAGCCAAAGCCATACAAACGTGCGAAACTCTCTGGTCACCCCAGCTGAAAGAACGCGATGATTGCGACCGCGAAATCGACCTTGGATGAACTGAGTACCTTCGTCCGTGAAACGGCGATGTTGGAGTCGATCCAGTCGCTGTTGGAATGGGACGAACGGACGAAGATGCCGATCCAGGCGGGCGAGTACCGCGCGGAGCAGATCACCTATCTTTCCGGGATGATCCATCAGCGGCGGACCGATCCGCGGATCGGACAATGGCTGGATGAACTGGCCGCATCGCCGCTCGCCGACGATCCGCACTCGGACATCGGAACAACGGTGCGTCAAATGCGGCGCGACTACGACCGTCGCACGAGGTTGCCGCAGAGTCTGGTCGAAGCGCTGACGCGGCAATCGGTTCTGGGGCAACAGGCCTGGGTGAAAGCCCGGGAAGAAAATGACTTTCTCGCGTTTCGTCCTCATCTGGAAGAAATGATCCGATTGAAAAAGGAACAGGCGGCGGCCATCGGATTTCGTGATCAGCCGTACGACGCCTTGCTGGACGAATACGAGCCGGGGGAGAGCACGGAACGCGTCGCGGCAATCCTGGCGGCGCTGCGAGAGCAGTTGAGTCCGCTGGTCGCGGAAGTGGTGGCGACCGGCAAGCGGGCTCCGGTCGAGATCCTGCGGCGCGAGTTTCCGACGTCGAGTCAGGAGTCCTTCGGGCGCGGCGTCGCTGCGCGGATCGGATTTTCCTTCGATCGCGGGCGGTTGGACGTCACGCACCATCCGTTTTGTTCCGGCATGGGGCCCCACGATTGCCGGATCACAACGCGGTACGACGAACGGTTCTTTCCGTCGGCCTTTTTCGGCATCCTGCACGAGGCCGGGCACGGGATATATGACCAAGGATTGAGGAGCGAACAGTATGGGCTGCCGCCCGGCAGTTATGTGTCGCTGGGAATCCACGAGTCCCAGTCGCGTCTCTGGGAGAATTTTGTCGGCCGCAACTATTCCTTCTGGCGGCATTTCTTTCCGCAGGCCCAAGCAACATTCCCTTCCGCGCTGGAGGGCGTTCGCCTGGAGGAATTCTACTTCGCCATCAACCAGGTCCAGCCGTCGCTGATTCGTGTGGAGGCGGATGAGGCCACGTACAATCTGCACATCATTATTCGGTTTGAACTGGAACAATCATTGATTCGAGACGATCTGCTGGTCGCCGATCTGCCGACGGCCTGGCGCGACAAGTACCGCGAATATCTGGGGATCGATGCGTGCGACGACGCCGACGGCGTACTGCAGGACATCCACTGGAGCGCCGGCCTGTTCGGCTACTTTCCCACCTACGCGCTCGGCAACCTGTATGCGGCCCAGTTTTACGACGCGGCCGATCGGCAACTGGGCGGGCTGGACGGGCTGTTCGCGCAAGGCGAGTTTGAACCGTTACTGCTCTGGCTTCGCCACAATATCCACCAACAGGGACAGTGCTACACCCCCGCCGAACTCGCATTGCGTGTTTCCGGCCAGCCGCTGACACCCGCCGCACTGATAAGGCATTTGCGACAGAAGTTGGCGCCGCTGTACGGAATTCGTTGCGGATAATCTACCCAAAACCAACAGGAGTCCATGCCATGGTAAAAACGGCGAGTACCATGCTGCCGCTGGGAACGGCCGCCCCCGATTTCGAATTACTTAACGTGGATGGGCAACGCGTGTCGCTGGAGAATTTCGCCGAAGCGCCGGCACTGGCCGTGATGTTCATCTGTAACCACTGCCCGTTCGTGAAGTTCCTGGCTGCCGCCATCCAGCAACTGGCCGTCGAATACCAGGCGCGGGGAGCCGCGTTCGTGGCGATCAACGCCAACGACGCCAGCCGGCATCCGGAAGACTCGCCCGAACGCATGGTGCACGAAGCGGAAGAGCGAGGATACACCTTTCCCTACCTGTTCGACGAAACCCAGGAAGTCGCCAAAGCCTACCGGGCCGCCTGCACGCCCGATTTCTACCTGTTCGACAAACACCGCAAGCTGGTTTATCGAGGCCAGTTTGACGACAGCCGTCCCAGCCTCTCGATTCCGATCACCGGACGCGATCTGCGCGCAGCGCTGGATGCCGTCTTGCGCCAACTGCCGGTTCCGGAACCGCAGCGGCCCAGCCTGGGCTGCAATATCAAGTGGATGCCGGGGAATGAACCGGTTTATTTTGACCCGGCAGGCGTGCAATGATCGTCCGAAACCCTACCGCGATTCGTCATGCGGTACAGCGGCTTGCCCCGTTACTGTACGCCAGCATTACCTTGTGCATGCCAGGCATTGTCGCAGCGCGGCCGCCTTGCCGGATCACGGTACGTGAGGTGGACAGCGATTGGGTCGTGCCCCTGGTTGAACTGCGAACCACCGATCAGCATCGCTGGGTCTCCGACAACGCGGGAGTTGTCGCCTTCGATCTGGAGGAAGCATTCGGTCAGGAAACGTGGCTCACCGTTGCCTCGCACGGATACGAGGTTCCTGCCGACGGATTCGGCTTTCGGGGTGTTCGCGTTACGCCGGAATCGGGCGGCGACTTGACGGTACAGGTCCGTCGAACCTCGATCGCCCGCCGCGTCGGCCGCCTGACCGGCGCGGGACTTTTTTCGCAGAGCCGGCGGTTGGACGATCTGCCGCCGGCGGTTGATGAGCCAATCGTCGGCTGTGACAGCGTTCAGAATGCGTTCCACAATCAGCGGCTGTATTGGTTCTGGGGCGACACCACGATTCGCCGTTATCCGCTTGGGATCTTTCACGCCTCCGGAGCTACCTCGGAACAGAAACCGCCGGCCTCGCTGGCTCCGCCGCTGGCGTGGAAATTCGACTACTTTCGCGATGAAAACGCTCGGCCACGTGGCGTCGCGCCGATGCCGGGCGAAGGGCCGACCTGGCTCACCGGCGTGGCCAGCATCCCCGACCAGACCGGCCGGCCCCGGCTGGTCGCCAGCTACATGAAGGTGAAACCTCCACTCGATGTCTACCGCTGGGGATTGGCAGTCTGGGATGAACAACAACGGCAATTCAGGCACGAGAAAACCGTCTGGGAAAAATCCACCGACGCAAATCCACCATCGGTTCCCGAAGGTCACGCCGTGATCTGGCGGGATGAGCGGGAGATGGAATGGCTGCTGTTCGGCAACCCTTTTCCGAAACTTCGCTGCCCGGCGCGATTCGAGGCCTGGGCGGACGCTTCGACATGGGAGTCGCTCGATCCACCACGCTCACTTGCCGCCGTCGGAACCGAGCCGCGCGTGAGCCCGCATGCGGGTTCGATTGCCTGGAACCCGTTCCGGCAACGGTGGATCGCCCTGTTCGCGGAGCATTTTGGCAAGCCGTCGTTCCTCGGTGAGATCTGGTACGCCGAGTCCAAATCGCCACAGGGACCATGGGGCCCGGCCGTCAAAGTGCTGTCGCACAACAACTACTCCTTCTACAATCCAAAACTGCATCCGGAGTTCGCAGCCGGCGAAGGGCGCTACGTCTATTTTGAGGGGACCTATACGTCGACGTTTGCTGATCGTCCGGAGCCGACACCGGGATACGAATATAACCAGATTCTGTATCAGCTCGATCTCGATAATGCCGGACTCGCCGGGGCGCGCGTCGACTGAGCGGTCGGTCGCAAGGCAGGAATGCGCACTGTCACCCCCGAAGTGGAACGAGGCGGATCTCATGTCCACTGGCGCGCGATGTTGATAGATCGTGCATCCGGGTGGCAGGCTGAGCATCAGGCAACTCGCTGTGTATGTCGAAGAACAACTGTATTTCCGGGGGAGAAGGGTCGGGGATGAGGAGTGGGCTGATAAAAAGTCTTCATTGATCGGAGGGAAACGCGTTACGCTCGACATGCAGTTTTCGCGCGATCGGATTCCGAGAGAAGACCTGGCAAGAGAGAATCGTTCGCCCCTCTCCCAGGTATTTCCTGGGAGAGGGGACGGGGGTGAGGGCATTGGACGTGACGTAGCGCAACGCTACCGGCCATTTCGCGACCTTGCCTTGCTTGGTTATGCCGAGTAACTTCGCGCCACAACGCTGGCGATTGCGAAGCAGCGCCCACAACTGCTGTTCGTAAGCGTTCGATGTCTGGCGAAGAAATCGAGCGAACTGAATCCGTTCCATTCTCGGCACGAAAAGAGCCCTCACCCCCGACCCCTCTCCCAGGGTACTGGGAGATGGTAGACAGGGTAAGGGGTAGACCGATCACATCTTCGGCATCTGCACGAGCGTCATTTGATTCTCGTAATTCCAGGTATTGGTCGTGGTCCCGCTCGGCGCCTGCCCGATAATGCACGCGGTCTATGTTCGCTTACAGGTGGACGTGACAAGCCCGACGGACCACTCGCCCTGATCAGCCGAGGATCGGTTCGATCACATGGCCGGCGACATCGGTCAGCCGTCGACGGATGCCGTTGTGGTAATAAGTGAGTTTCTCGTGGTCGATTCCGCAGAGGTGCAGCACGGTGGCATGGAAGTCATTCCAGTGCACGCGGTTTTCCACGGCGTGCAAGCCGAGCTCGTCGGTGGCCCCGTAGGCGATGCCGGCTCGCAGTCCGGCGCCGCACATCCAAACCGAGAATCCATACTGGTTGTGGTCGCGGCCTTCTCCCAGCACTCCATCGGCCGACTGGGTGAACGGAGTTCGACCGAACTCGCTGGTGAACAACAGCAGCGTATCGCGCAGCATGCCGCGTTGCCGCAAGTCTGTGATCAGGGCGGCGATCGGTTGGTCGATGCGTGCGGCTTCCTGCCCGTGGTTCTGCCGCATGTTTTCGTGACCGTCCCAGTTGATGCGCGGGGAGCCGAAGGCGCCGCCGGAGAAGACCTGGATGAATCGTACTCCCCGCTCCAGCAAGCGTCTGGCCAGCAGGCATCCGCGTCCGAAGTCGGAAGTTTCGCTGCGGTTCAGGCCGTATAGTTCGTGCGTCGCGTCGGTTTCGGACGCAAGGTCGGCGACGGCAGGGACGGCCAGCTGCATCTTGGCGGCCAGTTCATAGCTGCGGATGCGCGCGGCGAGCAGATCGCCGCCGCCTTGGCGCTGCAGATGTTGCTGGTTCAACGCTGCGAGTAGCTGGCGGCTGGCGAGTTCTGTCGGCTCCGGAATCGGTCGGGCGGGCGCGATATCTTCGATCGGCGTCCCCTTGCCTCGAATCACCACGCCCTGATGCCGCGCGGGCAGAAAACCACTGGTCCAATTGATCGATCCGCCGGCCGGGTAGCCGCGCGAATCGGGGATCACGACAAAGGCCGGCAGGTCGTCGGTCTCGCAGCCCAGGCCGTAGGAGGCCCAAGCGCCGACAACCGGAAACCCGTTCAATCGGAAGCCGGTGTTCTCCTGAAACGTGGCGGGGGTGTGATTGGAGGTGTCGGCGAACATCGAACGGATCACCGTCAGTTCGTCGGCCACGCCCGCCAGGTGCGGAAAGAGGTCGGAGATCCAGAGCCCGCTCTGCCCGCGCTGCTGGAAGTCCCAATCGTTCTTCCGCAGCAATCCCACTTGACCGAAGAAAACATCGGGCCGCTCCGCCGCTCCCAGCGGCTGGCCGTGGTGACGGGCCAGCGCCGGCTTGAAATCAAAGGTGTCGACCTGACTTAAACCACCACACAAAACGAAGTGCACGACACGTTTCGCCTTCGGCTCGAAATGCGGCGCCGCCGGCTGTGCCTCGGACGGAACCGGCTCGGCGCGCGCTTCGCGGTGCGCGAGGAGCCATGCCAGGGCCGTGCCGCCGATCCCGCGCGCGGCGAAGGAGAACAGGTCCCGTCGGTTCCACTGCATGACAGACTCCTGGAGCAGCTCAGGGCGCATAAAGAAACTCGTTGCTGTTGATCAACACTCGGCCTGATGCCGGCAGGCCATGGCGCAGCGCGAATTCGCGCAGGGTCTGCGATTCTTCGGCAGCGGGCGGTCGTCCGTAAACGTGTCGGACGAGCTGCACGATCTGGTTGGAAAGTTCGGGTCCGGCTTCGCGCTCCACGCGCGCGGCAAGCTGATCGGCGATTCGCAAGGAAAATCCGCTGTTCAGCAACGCCAGCGACTGCAGAGGCGTCGTGGTCGTCGCGCGGACCGGCGTCTTGGTCGAAGGATCGGGACAATCAAAAACATCGAGGAAGTTGCTGCGGCCAGAACGAACCCAGGTCCGATAGACACTGCGGCGGTTAAACGTCGCGCCCAGCGGATCTTTCATTTCGTAGAACTGCGTGTTGTGCACGTAGGTCGTGAAGTCGTGGTAGCCCGGACCGCGCATTTCTCGATTCAGCTCGCCGGCGATCCCCAGCATACAGTCCCGCAAGACCTCGGCATCGAGCCGCAACGGCTCCTTGCGCCACCAGAGCCGGTTTCCGGCATCCTTGGCGGCGCATTCCGGCCGATGCCGAGATGATTGGCGATAGGTGGCCGAGACCAGGATCTCGCGATGCATTCGCTTCCAGCTGCCGTCAAAACGCCACAGCGCATTGGCCAGCCACTCGAGCAACTCCGGGTGGGACGGCCGGCCGCCATTAAAACCAAAGTCGTTGGTAGTGTCGACAATTCCGGCGCCGAAGTGGTAGTGCCATAGCCGATTGACGATCACTCGACTGAAAAGTGGGTTGCTGCGATCGCTGATCCATTCCGCCAACCTGCGCCGCGCCTGGTCCTCCGGCGCGTCCGCCGCGAGTCCCCATTCCGCTTCGCAGCCGCGCAACGCTCGAATTCCGCGCGCCGATACCAACTCGCCCCTCTGCGTCGTCTGGCCGCGCTGCAGCACGTAAGTCGGCTCCGGCTGCCGGGGACTGTTTGCGTAGAATTTTGTTTCCTGCCAGCGATCGATCTGCGAGCCGATCTGGCTGATCTCAAACCGCAGTGCCTGGAGCCGCTGCCAGTCCCGCGGCTCCATCCGCGCGGCGAGCTCCTCGGGGCTGACGTAGTCGCTCGCCGCACCGGCCGCGGCGGCCGCCGCGGCCGCTTCTGTGGCGGTCAACGCCCGATCGTAAAGCCGTGCACCGAGGATGCCGGCCTTGAGCATGCGATTCCCGCCCGGTGGAGCGTGGCGCATGCCGAACACGACCTGGGCCTGGCCGGCCGGATAAGGCCGTAATCCGGCGCTGCGATACGATTCGCCGTACGGCTGGCCGTCACGGAAAGCGGCGATCGTGCCGTCTTCGTGATAGCTAATCGCAAACCAAACCGCCCGCTGCGCTGCCTGCGTTTCCACTGGCCCTTGAAACGCCTGGTAACGGCTGAACCCATCGCTGCCCGCCATCCATCGACCGGCTTCCTTCTCGCCAAACACGATCGCGTCAAAGACCGACCCATCGAGCGTCTGGACGCTGATCGCGCCTCCTCCACGCTGGTCCAGGTCGTGAAGCTGCAGCAGCACTTCCAGCGTCTTCGCCCGCAGCTCAAACGGCAGCGGAGGCGTCGCGTAATGCCCGGCACCGTCCAGCAGCAAGCGCCCGTCTGCCAGCCGGGCCGAGTCTTTGGTTGAGCCCTGAAGTGACGATGGATTCACGCGATCCGGCGCCCTGAAATCCCAACTCGCCACCGGCACCGGCGCCGTCGTCTGGCCAACGGGGTTCGCCTTGCGCTCCGCGAGGATCGCTTCCCGCGCGGGTCGCTCCAGCCGCGATTCCTCGTCACGCAGCAGGTCACGCCGCTGTCGCAACCCGAGCATCGGCGGGGCGCCGAATCGGCTGCCGTCGTCCGATTTCAATTCTCGCTCGCCGTGCCGGACACCGCTCAACGCCGCGGCAAACTGGTAATACTCTTTCTGCGAAACCGGATCGAACTTGTGGTCGTGGCACCGCGCGCAATTCGCGGTCAGCCCCAAAAATGTCTGCGCGACCGCCGCGACGATGTCCTCCATTTCGTCCTGACGCACGATCGCGCGCATGGCTTGACTCTGCTGCGACTGGCCTACCTCGTCGTAGGCTCCCGCCACCAGGAATCCGGTCGCGATCTGGCTGCCCGGTTCGTCCGGACCACGAACGTCGCCCGCGACTTGCATCCGGGCAAATTCGTCGTAAGCCAGGTCGCGATTCAACGCGTCGACAACCCAATCGCGGTATCGCCATGCGTTCGTCCGCAACTTGTCGCGCTCAAATCCCTGGCTCTCGCCGAACCGGATCAAATCGAGCCAGTGTCGGGCCCAGCGCTCGCCGTACCCGGGCGACGCCTGCAGGCGGTCAATCCAGCGCTCGTACGCGTCCGGAACTGGGTCTGCGGCGAACTCGTCGAGTTCCTCCAGAGGCGGCAGGATGCCGATCAAATCCAGAGCGGTCCGCCGGGCCAATTCGCGCGGCAATGCCTGGGGCGCGGGAGCAAGTTCGGCGTCGGCGAGCGACGCAACAATAAAGCAGTCGATCGGGCCGTGCGACTCCCGCAGCGGAGTCCGATGCACCGGTGGCACGACGACGCGAACCGGTTGCAGCGACCACCAGTCGTAGCCGGCGCGGGAGTCGCTGGAGAACTCCAGCGGATTGATCGGCCGCGATCCCCAGGCAGCGCCGATCTTAATCCAATGTTCCAGCAGTTTCCGTTCGCCCGGTTCCAATGCCGGTTTCGGCTGGGGAGGCATTTCTCCCGCCGCGATCCGCTGCAAGAGCAGACTCTTCGCGCGATCCGTCGGGTCGACCGCCGGCCCGCTATCGCCGCCCCTTGCCAGCGCTTCGGACGACGTCAAGTCCAACCCGCCTTTGGACTCGCTGGCGTTGTGACAACTTGCGCATCGGCGGGCAATCAACGGCGCAATGTGTTGCTCAAAGTCGACGTCCTGCGCCGCGGCCGCCATGCCGAAGCCGAATACCGCGGCGATCAGAACCTGGCATCCATACACGTCGCTGGCGGATCGCTTAGCAGTCATTCAATCCTCAGAGCCTGGTGCCGTGGAAGGCGTCTTTTCCGGTGCAGCTTGATTCGCGTCAGGAGCCGGCGACGACGCATCGCTCGACGGAGCGGAAGGCTCCTTGTTCTCAGCCGGCGCTTCCGCCTTGCTGTCCGGGGCGGCATCCGCTTCGCCTTTCGGAGGTGCGGCATTCTCCGGACGTTTCCCGCGAGCGCCGCCCCCATCGCCGGCGCCGCCGGGAGCGATTCCGGTCGGTTCGGATTCCAGTTTGGCAGCCTTGTCAAAATCGACACGCTCGACGAATCCCAGATCGGCTTTGCTCGGTTCCTCGTTTTCAAACGCCTGCGCCAGGAACGGCCGCTCGATTCCCGCGTAGACCACGTAGACTTTGTACGTGCGCAGTGGCATCCCTCCGCGCCATTCGTAGGTTTCAATCGTCGACGTTCCCTCGGTACGCTTGCTGCTGGCGGCGCGGCCAATGGTCTTCACGACTTCCGCTGGCCCAATTAAGTCTTTGCCGATTGCCGTCTTGGCCTGCTTTTCCACCAATTCGTTGACGGCCAGGTAGGCCTGATGCGCGGCGGGCCGCGCCAAAAGGAAATCGTACGCCAACGCGCAGAGCAGAATTACGAACACCCCCAGTAACACCAGCTGCCGCATCCGGGCCATCGATTTTCTCCGCTGAAAAATTTTCTCCACTGCAATCCACACCGTTCAACCCCTTGGCCGCAACCCCTGACTGCGCCCCCAGTCTAGCTTTTGCGTCGGCGCCGTTCCAGTCAATCGGCTGGCGGCAACCGCAAGTCGGGGTCGCGGCGGCTTACCAAAAAAACGGCACTCGATTGTCGAGTGCCGGCTCTGGAATGGGTTCAAAAAGGGCCCACCCGCCAACCAGGGCGGGCGGTCCGATGGCCGGTTCAGGCCTTGGCCCTGCTTCTCGACTCCCGCAGCCCGCGACTGAGGATATCGCGCAACAACGGGGAATAGTCCTCGTACTTCGACTTGTCGGGAGCGGCGGGCGCGTATTGGAAAATCGCGTCGCGCGGCTTTTTGCCCAGCGCGATCAGCGTCGAACTGACCGTGCCTTTCTCCCCGCTTCGCAGGATCATGCCCGGCCGGTCGGGTGCGGACGGCGGCCGCGCAAATACTTTGCTCGCCACCGCCAGAAACTTGACCGGCGAATCCAACGTCTGCAACGTCAACAACCGCCGCGCCAACTTGCCTCGCTCACTGCGCGGATCGTTCACATCGCCCGCACAAATGATGCTCAATCCCTCCTCCAATTCGGATACGTTCAGGTCATCACCGCCGTGAACGACCCAACCACTCTCCGCGTCGGCACAAACAAAATTCACTCCCTCGTACTTGCCGGTCGAAAGCTCGTCCATCGCCAACGACATCGCATGGCGAGCCGAACTGGCGCGGAGCAGATCACGGCAGAGCAGACCGCGGGAGCGAGGATTCTGCGGGATGCCGTGCTTGGGCCGATTGCAGGCTGCGACCAAAATGCCGGACTGATTGACGCCCAACCAGGTGCCGCCGGCGACCTGATCGATTCCACAAAGTATGCGGGGCTTGCCCGACTGGATCGACGGGACGGCCGTCGGCCGATCATAACGCTCCTCCCTGTTCATGGCGACGAGAATTGGCGCCTCCGGCACCAATCGATACTGAATTGCTAAGATACACATCGACGTGACTTTGCATCTGGGAATAGTTTGTACAGGTCTACCGCTCGGCTAACACCCGGGCAGGCTCCAGTACATATAGATGAATCCAAAACAATGTATTCGTTGCCCGGCCCGATGGACACCCCTATATAGGGGACTGTGTTACCCTCAATTATGGTCGCATTGGCCAGTGCCCTTGTTCCGCTCGACGGAAAGACATATTGTGCAACGGTTTGGCGAAACCGGCCGCCGGGGGATCCGGCCCAAGGAATCGGCGAAACCTGTCGGAATTAGACGAAAATAGGCGGGGATCATGAAGAGAAATTCATCGGACATTCCGGTCCGAATCGGGATTGTCGGAGCGGGAGCGGTCAGCGACTACCATCACGTGCCGGCGATTCGCCTGGATCAGCGGGCTCGCCTGGTGGCGGCCTGCGATGCTAGCAGCGAGCTGTTAGCGCGGCGGCGCACGGAATGGGGCCTGGAGCGGACAACGTCGGATTATCGCGAGCTTTGCGCCGACCCTCAGGTGGATGCGCTAATCATTGCCACGCCGAACGACACGCACGTTCCGATCGCGATCGAGGCGGCTCGGCACGGCAAACATCTGATGTGCGAGAAGCCGTTGGGATTGAACGCCAACGAAGTGCGGCGGATGTACACGGCCGCGCGCGATGCCGGTGTCGTGCACATGACCGCATTCACTTACCGATTCGCGCCGGCGATGCGCTATCTGCGGCAGCTGCTGCATGCGGGCGCGATTGGCACGCCGCGTCACTTCCGCAGCCAGCGGTTTCTTGATTGGCCCGAAACCAGTTGGGGCTGGCGGCAATACCGAGAGCGAGCAGGCGCGGGCGACCTGTTTGATATGACCATCCATCGCATCGATTTCTCGATCGACCTGCTGGGAGACCTGGCCAACGTCTGCGGCGCCGTCGCCCGCTTCGCTCCACGCGATCGAACCGTGCAGGGCGAACCATGCCCGCCGTCCACCGTCGATGACTGGTCAGGCCTGATCGGTGAATTCCAGTCGGGCGCCACCGGTGTGTGGGAAGGAACCACACTGGCCAAAGGATACGGACTCAACGGATTCGGACACGAATGGGCGGAGATCAACGGCTCCGAGGCCACAGCCGTTTATCGACTCCACACGCCCAATCAGATCATGCTGGGACGCACCGGCTCCGATCTGGCCGCGGTCGATGTCCCCGCCGAGTTTCTCAAACCGGCCTCCAGCCCACGCGATCCGTCCCTGGGCGAACCGGCAACCGTGTTTCGCTACGACCTGGTTTGGGAATTCGTCTCGGCAATCGTCGAAGGCCGCGATGCCGTCCCCAGCTTCTACGACGGCCTCAAGGCTCAGATCGTGGCCGATGCCGTGCTGCAGTCCCATGCACAGCGCGCGTGGGTCGCGATTCCAACCGAGCCACGGTGAGGTGGGAACGTGTTGCGGTTCGCACCTATCGAATTTGGTTGCCCGTTACGCGGTTGACTGTCCGCCGCGAGTCCTTCCCCGCATAGGCTGGCGTCCTGGGTCGCTTGCGTTACATTAGGGGCGACACGTCTGCGGCCGCATTCGGCCGCCGAGCCGGGAACGCGGAAAAAAAATTCGGGAGCCAACATGGGAGTACAGCGACTGCCGGAACGGAAGCAGGTGAAGGTCGAGGATACCTGGGATCTGTCGTCAATGTTTGCATCGGACGAGGCCTGGGAAGCGGCGTTCAAGAAGCTGGAAAAGAAGATCAGTGGATTCGAGAAGTTCCGCGGAACGCTGGGGGAGAGTGCCCGGCAACTGGCGGCTTGCCTGACATTTGACCAGGAATTCGACCGGGCGGCCGATCGACTGGGCACTTACGCGCACCTGCGCAGTACGGAAGATCAATCCGACAGCGTGACGCAGCGCATGGTAGGTCGGTTCATGAATCTGGCCACGCGCGCCTCGCAGGCGGCGAGTTTCATTCGGCCGGAGATCATGGAGATCCCGGAACCGGCGATGAAGAAATTTCTGGCGGCGCGGGAACTGAGTGCTTACCGGTTGTTGCTGGAGCGATTGCTGCGTTTCAAGCCGCATACGCTCTCCGACAAGGAGGAGCGGCTGCTGGCGATGCAGGGCGAGATGGCCCAGTCGGCGAACCATGCCTTCCGGCAGCTGCTCGATTCCGACCTGCGATTCGGGAATTTGAAGAACGAAAAAGGGCAGGAGATCGAGCTGAGTCACGCCACTTTCCTGCAGTTTCTCATCTCCCCGAACCGCAACGTACGCAAGGCGGCATTCCGGCAGTATTACGAACAGATCAAGGCTCACCAGAATACCCTGGTGGCAACGCTGAACGGCTCCATCCAGGGCGACGTCTATTACGCCCGCGCGCGGGGCTACGAATCGGCTCTGGACGCCGCCCTGTTTCCCGATCGCGTCCCGCGCAAGGTCTACGAAAACCTGATTTCCACGGTGCACCGACACCTCCCCGCGGTGCATCGCTTCTACGAGGTCCGGCGGCGCAAGATGCGGCTGCGCGACATTCATCATTACGATACCTACGTACCGATCCTCAGCGAGCGGACGCGGCGGCATACCTGGAAGCAGGCGGTATCGATGATCTGCAAGGCACTGCAGCCGCTGGGCGACCAATACGTTGCCGTGCTGGAAAAGGGGCTGAGCGGGCGGTGGTGCGATCGCTATCCCAACCGGGGCAAACAGAGCGGTGCGTTCAGCAGCGGCTGTTACGACAGCGATCCGGTAATCCTGATGAACTTCAAGGAGGAAGTCCTGAACGACGTGTTCACGTTGGCGCACGAAGCCGGCCATTCGATGCACTCGCACCTCTCCTGCAAGCACCAGCCGTACCCTTACTCCCAGTACACGATTTTCGTCGCGGAAGTGGCCAGTACGTTCAATGAAGAGCTGCTGAGCCACTACCTGCTGCAGAAGTCCGACGATCCGCTCGAACGGGCCTTTCTGATCAACCGTGAGATCGACGACATCCGTTCGACCCTGATTCGACAGACCATGTTCGCGGAATTTGAATTGATCGCTCATGGCCGGGTCGAACAGGGCGAACCGCTTACCGTACAGGCATGCCGCGAAATTTACGGCAAGCTGCTGCGCGACTATTTCGGTCCGGAGTTTATCATCGACGAGGAACTCGAACTGGAGTGCCTGCGGATCCCGCACTTCTATCGGGCGTTTTACGTTTACAAGTACGCGACCGGAATCTCGGCCGCGATTGCGCTCAGCCAGCGCGTACGGAACGGCGGGGCCGACGAACTGCGGGACTACCTGAACTTTCTCCAAGGCGGATGCTCGAAGTATCCCCTCGAGCTGTTGCGGGACGCGGGAGTCGACATGGAGTCGCCCCAGCCGATCGAGACGGCGCTGCGCCACTTCGATTCCCTGGTGAGTGAACTCGATGCGCTGCTGTAATTGCCGTTACCCGAATCGCCTGGGAATCCGCCGCTTGCGTCGTCCGGTGCGAATGCCGGCCGGGGAGCGGCAACAGCGATCGTCGAGGCACCGATGAGCAAGGCCGGTTCCGCGATCGTGCTGGTCGTCGACGGGCTGCGTGCGGGGTTCCTCGGCCCTTACGGCAACACGCTGATCGACTCGCCCGCCTGCAACGACCTGTCCGCACGCGGCCAACTCTGGGAGAACCTGATCGCCGACTCGGCGGAACTTGAATCGGCCTGCTGGTCCTGGTGGACGGGGCGGCATGCGGCCAGCCTCTCGCGCGACCCGCCAGCGGACGGCGCGATGCTGGCCGAATTGGCTCGAGCAGGTATCCAGACGCAACTGCTTACCGACGAACCGAAGGTGGCAAACCACACCCTGGCCAGGCATTTTCAGTCGGTCGAGTGCCTTCCGCCGGCCGCGATAAGCCAGCCTGCGCGAAATCCGGAAGACACGGCGATGGCCCGCATCGCGACGCGAGTGGCCGAACTGCTGCCGGCGCTGCCGCACCCATTCCTGCTCTGGGTCCATGCGCAGGGGGCACGCGGAGCTTGGGACGCGCCGCTGGATCTGCGCCGCCGTTACCAGGAAGAAGGCGATCCGCCGCCCTACCCGCACACCGCCGCCCCTTGCCTGCAGCTGGACGGAGGGGTCGATCCCGATCAGGCATTTGCCTGGCTGCAAGCCTATGCCGCCCAGGTCAGTATCGTGGACATGAGCCTGGGCTTCCTGGTCGACAGTGTACGGGCATTGCGCGAATGCCACCCGCAATCGCCCCTGGCGTTCTGCCTCACTTCGGCCCGCGGCTTTCCGCTGGGCGAGCACGGAGCCGTCGGAGAACAGCCCGACGCGCCGCTGCAGAGCGAGTTGCTGCATTTGCCGCTGCTCTGGGACGACGGCAATTTCGAGCGTGGCGGTTTTCGCCATCTTGAGCTTGCGCAATCACCGGACATCGGTATCACTTTGGCGGAATGGCTATTGCCCGGACTCGCCGCGTCGTCGCCCTGGGGACGGAATCTGCTGGCGGCCAGTCCGGACATTCCTCAACTCGCGTACTCGACGGGCGCTGAGCAACGCGCGATGCGCAGTCCCAATTGGTCTCTGCTCGAGCGCGACGGGCGATCGGCCTTGTATGCCAAGCCGGATGACCGTTGGGAAGTCAACGACGTGGCCAGACTCTGCCCGTCCGTGGTGCGGCAATTGCATCAGCAGGGGGACGAATTCCTGCGCTGCGCTCTGGCCAATTCGCGGGCGTCGCTGCCGCCCTTGCCTCACGAGCTAATTCGCGCGATCGAGTAACACCGCGGCAATCGCCGAACAGAGCGTCTCCAGGTTGTCGTCGGTCATTCCCGCCACGTTAATGCGGCCGCCATTGAGCACGACATATATCGAGTATTTCGTGCGCAATTCGTCGACCTGCATCGGCGTCAGTCCCGAGAACGAGAACATGCCTTTCTGGCGGGCAATGAACTCGAAGTCGTGGAGCGGAGCCTTCGATTTCATGGTGCGTACGAATCGTACCCGCATTTCCGCGATGCGTTGCCGCATCTCCGCGAGTTCCTGTTCCCATTCTTTGCGCAACGCCGCATCATTCAGCACCGTGGTCACGATCGCTGCGCCGTGGGATGGCGGATTGGAGTAATTCACACGAATGCAGACTCGAATGTGGCTCAGCGCAATGTCCGCGGCCGCCTTGTCGGCGGCGATCGCGGTCAGGGCACCGACCCGCTCGTTATACAGGCCGAAATTTTTGGAGAACGAACTGCAGACCAGCAATTCCGGAATCTGCCGGCAGAGTGTTCTCAATCCGGCCGCATCCTGTTCCAGCGTCCCTCCAAATCCCTGGTACGCGAAATCGACCAGCGGCAACAATCCCCGTTCGCGGACGACCCCCGCGATACGTTCCCACTGCTCGTCCGAGGGGTCGATCCCGGTCGGGTTGTGGCAGCAGGCGTGCAGCACGATCACGTCGCCGGCCGCCATCGTTTCCATGGCGGCCAGCATCGCGTCGAAGTCCAGTTCGCGGCCCGTGCGGTCGATGTACGGGTACGATTCGACCGCCAGCCCGGCTGTCGAAAAGATATTCAGGTGATTGTCCCAGGTGGGTTTACTGAACCAGACGCGCCGACCGGGGAATTTACGCTGCAGGAAGTCCGCCGCCACGCGCAATCCGCCGGTCCCGCCCGGTGTCTGCGCGGTCACCGCGCGCCCGCTGCGGATGATCTCGTGATCAACACCGAACAGCAGTTCGCGCACCGACTTGCCGTAGGCCGCCGACCCCTCGATCGACAGGTAACTCTTGTTGTTTTCCTGCTCCAGCAATCTGCGTTCGGCCTCCTTGACGCATCGCAGTACGGGAGTATTGCCCCGCGCGTCTTTGTAGACGCCGACACTGAGATTGATTTTCCGCGGGTTGGCGTCGTTCTTGAACGCCTCGCCCAGACCCAGAATCGCGTCGGGTGGAGCCGGAGTCAGGCTTTCAAACATGCATCACTTCCAAATCACGGAGAACTTTGACGATCCAGGGGTTACGGAAATCCAAAGACTTGCCAGTGGAAAGTCGCCGGATTTTAGCTGCGGGATGGCTTGCGAGCGGGCTCGCGGCATGTGACAATCATGCTAACTTCACCGCGTAATTCCAGGTAGCCCCCCGCCCCGGCCAAAAGCCATAGCGCTCCGTGAACCTGCCAGAGATTTCTCCGGTAGAATTTCCAACTCCTCCCTGAAAAATCTTGACGGGTAAGCTTGCATGGCAAAACGACGTGTCGGCGTCTGGCTGATCGGCGCAAAAGGCGGCGTGGCCACAACAACGATCGTGGGACTGCTGGCGCTCAAAAAGGGCCTGACTTCCCATTGCGGCCTGGTTTCGCAATTGCCCGACTTCGCGCACCTGGACTTGATGGGCTTCAAGGAACTCTCGATCGGCGGCCATGAAATCCGTCAGACCACGCTGTTTGACGAGGCGATGAAACTGCACACGGTCAGCCGGGTGCTGGATGAGGAGCTGCTGTCCCGCTGCAAGTCGGAGCTGGATCGGATCGACAAACAGATCGTGCCCGGCACGATCTTGAATGTGGGCCCGACGATCGAGAAATTCGCGACCAGTGCGCTGCGGCACCGTGTGGAGACGCCCCGGCAGGCGATCGAGCGAATTCAGCACGATTACCAGTCGTTCATGAAGTCCCAGCAACTCGACCAGTTGGTCGTGGTCAATCTGGCGTCGACGGAGCCGCCGCTGGACGACAGCCCTCTGCCTGCGCGCTGGAAAGACGTCGAGCGGCTTCTCGACCGCCCGGCCAGAAAAAGCCCGCTCGCGGCAAGTTCGATTTATGCCATCGCCGCGCTCGACCTCGGTCTGCCCTACGTCAATTTTACGCCCTCGATCGGATCCGCGCCGCCCGCGATCTGCGAATTGGCCGTGGAACGCGAGACCTGCCATATGGGCCACGACGGCAAGACGGGAGAGACGCTGCTGAAGAGCGTGCTCGCTCCAATGTTCGCTCATCGCAACCTGGAGATCATGAGCTGGGTCGGACACAATATCTTCGGCAACATGGATGGCAAAGTGCTGGACGATCCCGAAAACAAGAAGACCAAGGTACGCAGCAAAGACCGCCTGCTGCATCAGATCCTGGGATATCACCCGCAGACTCACGTGAGCATCGAGTACATCGAGAGCCTCGGCGACTGGAAGACGGCCTGGGATCATATTCACTTTCGAGGTTTCCTTAACACTCCGATGGTGTTGCAATTCACCTGGCAGGGTTGCGATTCGCTGCTGGCAGCGCCCCTGGTCATCGATTTGCTGCGATTCACCGAATTGGCGGCACGCCGCAAGGAGCATGGCTTATTGACGTTTCTGAGTTGCTTTTTCAAGAGCCCGCTGGGGACACCGCTTCACGATTTCAGCCAGCAGTTTCAAGCCCTGAAAGAGTGGTCGCAACGGTGATCGCGGCGCCGAACGGCCCGGCGCAAGCGCGGCCCATTTTTCCTTTCCCAGACATGTAACCGTTCCTGCATACGCTATGGATCCAACCGACGAACATACGCAGAGGCTCTCTGCGGATTTGACCGTTCAACCCTTTGACGAACTCGTCAAGCGCGGCCTTTCGTTCGCGCGCGAGTACGCCCTGATCCAGGGTCACACGGTCGTCCGTTCCGTGCATCTGGTGGTCGGACTGGTCAGCCAGCGCTCTGAATTGACGATGGCGGCCCTGAACGAATGCGAGCTAAATCCTGACCGACTCTGCCTGGCTCTGCTGCGCATGATTCGCCCCGAGCGGCTTGCCGAAGTGGAGATATCCAATACCACCTGGAGTACCACGGCGAAGCGCATTCTGGAGCGAGCGGTCGGGCTGGCCCAGGGCGATGCGCAGGTGAGCGTCGAAGAGCGGCATCTGTGGCGTTCGATTCTGATGGAGACACGAGGCGTCGTGTTCCAGGCGCTGGACGAGCTGGGCATGATCGAGGCGATCGCCAGCCGCTTGGAAGGCATCTAAGCCGGATCGCGCGACACGCCGTTTTCGCGCGATCGGATTCCGAGAGTCTGTAGGGTGGGTCGAGGTACTCCGAGGCCCACCAGAACTCTGGGAGGGCGACCGTCCAAAATTTGGTCAATAGGCGATTCAATAACATTTTGAATTCCGTAGTGAATGGAGGACGGATCGGCAGTTCTGTTGGGGGCCGGCCCCCAAACCCCCGGGGATTTTTTGAGGCATGACTCCGGTGTTCAATGGACTTGTAGGTGATGGACATGGTTCTTATTGTTGTGGGCGCGTGACGGTGTTTTGGTTCAGCGGAAACTGGAATAGGCCGGTTGCTTCGTTAGCGACAGTAGTGTTGACATCCTGTCGAAGACGTCGCGGCATCCTGCCGCGAAAGT
>Ga0233425_10002019_pt1 | contig 42138 bp, 37 predicted proteins | sample Watercolumn_Towu_2_FD_181712 | JGI IMG/M metagenome (GOLD analysis project Ga0233425, IMG submission 181712) | Freshwater microbial communities from Lake Towuti, South Sulawesi, Indonesia - Watercolumn_Towuti2014_140_MG | ecosystem: Environmental > Aquatic > Freshwater > Lake | place...
CTGCTTGCCTATGCAGGCGTGAATATCTTGGTGCAGGGCACCACCAGCGGCCACGTTGAGCAATTGCGCTCCGCGGCAAATAGCGAGCACAGGGAAGCCCGTCGCAAGGGCACGTCGGGCCAAAGTGAGTTCCACGCGGTCGCGCCGAGGATCAACGGTCTCGAGCTCCGGGCGCGGCTCTTCGCCGTAGTGCTGTGGCGCGATGTCTTGTCCGCCGGGCAGCAACAGACCGTCCATGAGGCGCCACCACGACTCCATCGTGCTCGCTTCCTCAGTCAACGGCAGGATGATGGGAGTCCCGCCAGCGGCTTCCACAGCTTCGCAATAAGAAATCGCCACTCCGTAGCGGTCATGGGAGCGACCGTCATGCATGAACGGACATACCCGCGACGTAACTCCGATCACTGGACGACGCTTCATCAATCCTCCCCTAGCCGTGCCCCGCCCCCGGAGCGTCGGGCTTCTTCAGGAAACCTGGCGTGCGAAATGCGAGGCTGGCGACCTTTCCTAGACCGCGCCCCTCACAAGTGATGCACGACTTGTATTCAATGCTGTGCTTGACCGTGTCAGCACGCATCTTGCGATACGGCTTTCCATTCCAGACGGCATCAAAACCGTCCGCGAACATGTTGCCTAGGCTGACCTTCTCATCCATTTGCAGAGCACAACACGGCGTGACTTGGCCATCCACAGCCACGTACACCTGCACCCAAGGATAGATGCAATCCGGGCTCTTCTTCTCGGGATTGAAGTCCTTCGTGTAGCGCACTTCGTAGAACGGCAAGAGGTCGATGATCTCTCCGAGATTCACAGGCATCTTGATGCGCTCGGCGTGCCGTCGCGCATCATGGAGCGCTGCGCGGTACTGCTCTCGCGTCATGCCTCCTAGAAGTTCTGATTCACGCTCTTCAATGCCCACCAGATTGAGGGGCCTGAAATTGACGCGGCACACCCCCAACTCTGATGCGAGGTCGAGGACAGCGCACATCTCATGCAGGTTGTCCCTACCGAGCACGTACTCAAACCCCACATCGGGTTCGCGCACGCCGCGCTCCTGCTTCAGCCGCTGCAGCACACGAATGCCGTCCACAATCACATGGTGGTAGTCGGCCTTGCGCATGGCGACGTAGGTCTTAGCCGTCGCAGCATCAATGCTGACTCGCAACGCCGTCAGCCCGGATTCAATGGCCTTTTCCGCAATCCGTGGACCAACGGTCCAGTTACTCGTGATGATCGTCCGCGCACCTTGCTCTCGCGCGTAGGAGACCATCTTCCAGATGTCTGGCGCCAACGTGGGCTCACCATCCCCCGCAAAGGTCACACGCAATGGGCGGATCTGATCGAAGGTGCTCTTGAACTGCTCGAAGCTGAGGCTCTTCGGGCGGAAGACGTTCTTCTCGCGCACACAAAACGCGCACTTCAGATTGCACACCGTGGTGGGTTCAATCTGCAGATGCAATGGCTTGGTCCAGGCCTTTTGAGGTCTGGCCAAAACGGCCATGCCGGAATTCAGAAGCCGCAATGTCGCAACCATGAGGTGCCTGATTCTATCCCGCGCCTCTTGCACCGGCGGCAACTAGTTCGCGAGGTGCAAGAAGCGACCCGTAAACGCTCAGAATGGGCCTGACAGCCTGAATCCACTGGCATTCGGCGGCGGCAAGATCCACTTGACGGGACTGCTCCGCACGCAAGGCCTCTTCAGAAGTCCTCAGCCACTCCTGCATGGCCTGCACCAAGTCGGGGCGAGAGCCTGCACGGAACAGGCGCTTGCAACCCACACGTTCCAAGAGTTCCTTCACCCCGCCTACGTCACTGCCGAGCATGCATTTCCCTGCAGCAGCGGCCTCTAGTGGTTTCAGCGGCGTCACCAGTTCTGTCAGCCGCACGGAGAGCCGCGGATAGACCAAGAGGTCGATCAACGAATACCAAGCATCTACCTCCGCGTGCGGAACTCGTCCCGGGAGAATGACCGAGGCCTCGATCCCTAGGCTGGCCACCGCCGTGCGCACGGCAGCTTCATCTTCGCCTCCACCGAGCAAGAGCAGTTTCACTCGTGGGTTGTCTCTGACGAGATCTGCGAACGCGTGCACGAGCAGCGGCAGACCTTCGTAACGAAAGAACGAACCCACGAATCCGATCACCCGCTCGCCTTGGACTCCGCAACGCTGCGCTAGCTGCTCGTCTCGCTCCCGCACCACGAAGCGCTCCGAATCCACGCCGTTGGCGATGAGGTGGACCTTAGTTGCTGGAATGCCACGGGAAATGATGTCCTCGCGCAAGCCTCGGCAAATCGTCACCACGGCTGATGCATCGCGACAGATGCGCGTTTCAGCTGCGCGCACTTGTCGATAGGTGAAGCCCCACTCGCGAATCTTCTTCTTATCCACCGCATCGTCTTCCCAGAATGCGCGGATCTCATAGACCCAGGGCAATCCGAGTCGTCTAGCAGCCCGGCGAGTCGCCCAGCCATTGAAGATGGGCGAGTGAGCGTGGAGGACTTGGGGCGAGAAGGCGCTGGCCACTTCCACAATGCGCTCTTCCAATGCACGAGTGAGCGGCCACTCGCGCAGAATGGGAAGCGGTGACATAGCCCTCGCCACGAGACTCTGCGGGCGCGCCGTGCGAAAGAACGGGATCCCGTCCAACGTTTCCTCGCGACTATTGCAAGCTGGATGTCTCGCCGAAGAGACGACTCGTGCATCGAGACCCAGTGCGCGCTGACACGCCACGATGTAGCGGCTGCGCACTGCATAGCCTGAGAGTTCCGGGATCGTGTGATCCTGGATGTGCAGTACGCGCGTGGACATGGCCCGCATGGTATCGGCAGCAGGGGCCAGTTCCCTTCCCTTCAGGAATTCCCGCGCGTTGAAGCAGCTTATGAGGGCTTGCGCGATGACGAGCGGGGCTCCATGCTCTAGCGCGCGAGTGCACTCATGCGGGCGTTCTGTCTCTGCCTTCTCATCCTCTCGTGGCCGGCTTGCAGCACCACGTTTCCGAGTGCTGCGGATTCCCTCAGCGAGGGGCTCGCGCGGCTCGGCGCCGTGCACGGCGACACCACGAACCCCGATGTGGTGCTCGTGCCGGACTTCCACGAAACTCACGGCAGCGTGACCGGCGGAGGGCCTGTCTGGACGCGTCACAGGAAGTGGCAGATGCGCGCTCTGCGCTTTCTAGCCAGCAAGGGATATCGGCTTCTTGGCGCAGAATATGCGTTGGGGCCACTACCTCTAGACGGTCCCGCGGCAACGCAGCGCCGCGTCTATGACGAAGCCCTGAGCGATGGAGTCGATCCCGACAGCCTGAATCTCTACATCCCGCTGCGCGTGCAGTGGGAACTCCCCGATGTCACGGTGCTCGGAGTGGAGGACCCTGCGCTCTACAACGCCGATCTCAACACCCTCACCGAAATCAACAAGCTGCGCGCCCTGCCGACTCCCGAGGCGCCAGAAAATGTGGCCCTCATTCAGCAGCTTGTGGCAGGTCTTCTCGACCACCGTGATCGGCGTGGTGCCGCGGCCGCAAGAAACCTGCATGCGTTGATGAAGCAACACTCCATACCGCGGGCGGTGCTTGTGATGGGCGCGCTGCATGTGCCAGCCGCTAGCGAAACACTCAACCAACTCGGGCTGCGCGTTTGCTTGTTCAGTTCCGACGCGCTCAAACCACTGCAACGCGCCCTACGCTAGACTCTGCACATGGCCGAAGGAGTGGCGCCTCCCACAAGGTCGCGCGAGCATCACAGGGCGTTTCTTTCCCTCGCGGCCTTCTTCTTGTTGCTGCATGGAGTCTGGTTTGGAGTGGATGAACGCGGTCCCTTCGCGGACCAATTTCGTTACTACGAACAAGCACTGCATTTTCGCGGCCACGAACTTGCACTCGACCATCCATCCCATCCGCCGCTCTATCCGGCACTGGCCGCGCTCATCCCGGGCAATGGCTTTCACCATCTCCGCTGGCTCAACCTAGTACTCATTCTCGGCAGCTTGTGGCTTGTGCACCGTTGGGCTCAGCAAGTGCTGCCAGATGCCGGCTCCCTCGCAGCGGCGGCCCTCGCGCTCACAACTCCACTAGTCGTTTCGGTTCAACATCTCTTCTACATCGAAGTGCTGCTCTTCCCGCTAGTGGTTGCAACATGGCTGCTGCTCCCGAGCGCCGCCAAGCCCGCCAGCACGCAACGCATGCTCGCACTGGGCCTCGTGGGCGGGTTGGGCCTTCTGACCAAATGGACTTGGCCAGTGTTCGTTCTGCCAGCGGTCTTGGCTGCATTGCGATACGCGTCGCTGCGTTCCTGGCTACTGAGCGCCGCCATGGCCACATTGGTCGCGGGCCCTTGGTACCTGACGCACTGGAGCGACATCCTGCAATTCGCACATGAAGGTGTCATCAGTGGCGCCGGCTGGATCTCACGCACCGTCGGCATGGAGGGATTGCTCTACTACCCCAAGGCCATCGCAGGATCGTGGTGGAGCTTGGTACTCACGCTCTTGGCCTGCGTGGGAGTCGTGTCCGTCTGGCGCTCGTCCCGCCGTTGCGGCCTCGTCAGCGCTGCCAACATCCTGTTCCCACTCTTGGTGTTCGCTCTGATCCCGACGAAGAAGGCGCGACATCTCTTGCCCATCTTGGGCCTGCTCAGCATTCTGAGCGTGCAGGGCGTACTCAGCTTGTGCGCTGCGCGCATACGCAAACTTGCGTTGGGTTTGCTCGTGGCGGGCGGCCTCGGCGCAGCGTGTGCGGTGAGTTTCATGCCTGCAGAGGTGCACGGCCAACGCATGGCGGGTTTGCCACTGACCATGCGCTCCCACGGAGATGATCCGGGGCCGCCCACAAGAGCCTCTGTTCTCGCTCCCCTCGTGGCAGACATCGCCACGGCAGTTCCGCCAGAGAGTCGCGTGCTGCTCGCGTTCCATTTGGCAGAGCTTCGCGACACCGATTTCTCTGCCGCCATGCTGGCGACAAACAACCCCCGCCGCTTCCCCCTCATTCCATTGGCGTTGCCGGAACCGGAGGCACTCCGCCACTTTCCGCTGACTGTGTCACGCGGATCGGAGGGCAACGCGGGGGTCTTGGAAGTCACTCACATCCTGCTCCGCAGCGGGCCACTCTGGCTGCGCGTGCAGAGTGGGCTACCGGTTCATCGCCATGCAAGTGCCCTGCAGGAAGCGCTCCTCGATCCAGACGGCGCGCTGGCTGATGTGGGTGAAACCAAGGAGTTTCCCGCTGCCGACGGCAGCGCGCTGTGGCTTTGGACACCGAAGGACGCCGCGAGCACGAGGCGCGCCCTGCTGCAACTCGCCCTGCGCGAAGACCCCGACCATGACAGCGCATGGAAGGAACTCGATGAAACCATCCCTCCTCCACAGCGCAGGCTCGGGCGCCTCGTGGAACTCGGATTGTTGCCATCAGCTTGCCTCGGTCTCGATTCTTCGGACAAAGCCGAGCGTTTGGCCGCTGCCCGACTCATTCTCCAACACCACAGTCACCTGACGAGCTTGGTGCTGCGCATTGCGGCACTAGATGAGCCTGAGCTTGCAACGGTTGCGCAGCGTCTGCTCAACTTGCGGGACGACTTTCATACGCGCCCTCATACGCGTGCCATCGTGCAGCGACTCGTGGCGGAACACCACACTCTAGGCGACCGACGGGCCGTGCTGCGCTGGATCCACCGCGGATTGAAGTGCAACGCACTCTCTGCGTCGGACGCTCAGGCCCTGCTCCTAGCTTGCGGCGAAGCCGCAGGCTCAGAGACACGCGTGACCTTGCTGCAAGACCTCGCCGTGCGTTTGCGCAGCGCCATGAGTCGCCGCTGAGTCGCACTAGGGGCCGTACCAAGTCCCTGCCGCCAAGACTTGCCCCGACGCCGTCACGTAGCTCACGTTGTAGGGCATCCCCATCACCAAGGGCACGAACGGCACTGCGCTTTCGAAGGCGACTTCCACGAACCCAGCAGGTGGCACACCGCCAGCGGTCGTGGCCACGAGTTCGTGAAACGAGGCCGCCTGCATGAACGGGACCATGAGCTCCGGTGGAATGGACCAACCGTTGACCTCAAGGCCATAGCCAAGTCCGCCTAGGTAATTCGAAGAACAGACGCTCCACCCCATTCGCCCCAGTGGCGTCAACCAAACCGCAAGCCCGGCCACATGTCCCCCTGATTCCGATGCGCCGTAGAAAGAGATGTCGTCCATGATGCCTGAAGAGGTCACCGTGAAACGCGCGAAGCACGGCAGCCCGGTCATGGCGTTGGTGCTCACGTCAGCAAGAATGTTGCCCAAGCGATCGTAGAGCGTCAGGTCTCCTGTTGCTGGATCCCAGGAGAGTGCGACGCGAACCTCACCAGTTCCGGGCACGACCTGAGTGAAGGAGGTCACTCCCGGCGCGGCGATCACCACCGCAACGCCGCCAGAGGCTGCTCGCAATTCAGCACTGATCAGATTAGAAGCACCGAGGTTAGTTCCCACAGCGATGCTGCCCGCCAAACTTCCGACAACACCCGTGGGTTGCACGTCGCACGCAACCCACACCGGAACCGCATGAAACGATTGCCCATCTCGCGGATCCATCGTGGCGGCGCCGTTCGTTGAACTCACGCGACCATCGGCGGTGGAGACCAGACTGGACCCCACGACCAAGTCCTGTAGCGATCCTTCGGTGAATGAATAAAAGCGGTTGTTGTTGCCCCACGGCTGCGGGGCCGCCACGCTTCCACCAATAACCAGTGTCGATCCACTTTGCTGAAACGGCGCCGTAGCGCCATTCACCGTGAGACTACCCACCGGCCACGCCATGGGGATGTGCAGAGTGGCGACGAGATTCGTGCCCGTCGCAGCGGGACATTCCACGCTCACGTGCCCGTCTGACACCACCACGGACAGCGGCAGGTTGGAGCTCACCAACGCCATGCCTTGAGAGCTTAGATTCGATCCTTCGAGGAGTGCATAGCCCGTGATCGTGTTCCCTGACTTGCGGATCCAGAGCAGCTTCGCATCACTTTGATCCACTTGGTCGGATGCGAACGCACCCGACCTCGCCGCCAACACTTTGTGTCGTCGATTTCCTATGTCGAAAGCACCTCCACTCACGCCGAGTGCTGGCTGAACCGGCGCCGTGTAATTCGTCGCCACGCTCTGTGCGTGGACACTCAAGATCGTGCGTGCACCGCTCGCCGCTTGAGCACGCACCATGTGTGGCCAATAGGTCAATCCACTAGCAGCAGTCGTCGTGGCGCTCCCCGCCACCAAGGTCACCGGATCACCTAGCCAGAATGAGCGCAACCCCACACCGCCAACGTTCATGACGGCAGGATTGGCAAAGGTCCCTTGGCCTGTCCACGCTCCTGCGCCGTTCCAGCGTTCCTCAAATACTGCCGCCGCCGTGCTGGTCGTGGCCACATCATCCAAGACAACGGCGAAAGGTGTGAACTCGTCCTTGACCAACAACACGCTGCGTTCGGCCCGCGCGATCATCCACATGTTGGAATGGTCACCGCGCACATAATCCACGCCACCTGCACGCGACAATAGACGTCCCTTTACGGTGCCAAGGAAGCGCCCCGCCAATCCCGGGGGGGTGAAGTGATTCGCGCTCGCGTACGCTCCTGCGCCTTGGACTGTGACAATATTGTGATCTGAATGCTGCGCGTCTAGGAAAGCGCCTCCGTTTTGTGCGTAGCCCCGATCCATGAAGTGCAGGACGCCGCCCGCACCGAAGGAGAGGTGTCCATCATCTTCATGGGCATGGTTCATCCATTCGTCGCGCACCATGTAGCTGACGTCGAAGGCCTGTGCTCCGCTGCGTCCTGTGTGCAAAAGCGCCAATGCGCCGGAACCTATGGCTGCGGAGTTGTGCGTCTTGTTCCACGCCGCCCCCAATCCCGTCGAAGGCAAGTTGAGGTTGTCGCGGAACAGTGCGGAGGTCTGCAGTGGCGCTCTTGGCACCAATGCCTCGGGGTAGTGAAGAATCAACGAAATCCACGGCGAATACGCGAAGGTGCTGGCGTCCACGGTGATGGGCTGCTTCTGTTCCCACGCGAGCAACCCAGAGAGCGCTTCCGCATCATTGGTGCGCGTCACCATGCTGTACAGCACAGGATCGAATCGTAAGCCGCGATGGGAAGGAGAAGAGTCCCCTATCCACGGCGGGGCGTCACCGCACAGCGCCATGCCGTAGAAGCGCGGCAACTTGAGCACGTTGGTGTCTGCTAGCCGATCACCGAAGCCGCAGTGCTCGCCGGCGATCATCGCGTGCAAGGCATACTCGGCTCCGTAACAGGCGTAGCCAAAGGACTCATCCACGCTGCCATCTGGGCTGATGGCGTCGGTGTAACCATCGCGAATGAAATTCAGCCAAGTGGAGACTGTGGCGGGAATATTCGGCAGAGTGGAATCACCCCAAATCGCGAGCAACGAAAGGGCGATGCCACTAGCGAGACCAAAGCTGTGGTTATCCGTAGCACCGCCATAGCTTGAGAGTGGACCTGCTCCAGAACTCCCGAGTTGCAAGGCCGCAATCCACTCTTCTAACTTTGCCACCACTTGTGAGCGCTCGCTGATGCTCAGCAGTGGATGAATGAGGTCGTAGGTCAGCGCGATGGCTGCGGGGTACGTGCCGTTCACGTAGCCGTTCTGACCGGTGGGTGTGAGAACATTCAGCGCCGTCCATGTCCCACTCACCAACAAAGCCTTAGCTGAGTTTCCCGCGCCAAGGTCACCGGCAATCCGCCAGCGGAACGCAGCCTCCGTCATGAAGCGCAGGCTGCGATAAACGCGCCAAGATTCTTGCGAACCTCCAGGACAAACTCCGCTGGATGTTCCACATTGAAATGTGTAGCCGCTGCTCAGCTGGGCGAATGAGAGAGCTGCGCGCGAACCGGGCACTGCAATGCGCTGCTGAATCGACGCGGTGTTTGCTGCAGCGAATAAAAGCCGCGGATGAGCTGGCGGCGTCGACGGCAGTGGAAACACTGCGACTTGGGCGTGCAAGAATGGCGCGCCTACACTCCAAAGCATTAACAGCATGCGCAGCATGTGGCGGGGAACCATGCAGCTTCCGGAACGTGCCGTCGGCCCCGTCCGGAGGTGGGATTCTGCAAGGAGAGTGCTCAGTTGCGCCAGTGCACATCCCGCGAGGCAAGACATTTTCGGTCCTTGCTAGGATGCCGCCGCCGGGGTGACCGGGTGATCGCGTCGGAGCAATCCGCCGAGGAAAGTCCGGGCTCCACAGGACAGGGTGGTGGGTAACGCCCACCGGCCGCAAGGCCCGGGACAGTGCAACAGAAAGCAAACCGCCGATGGCCGCGTTCGCGTGGCACAGGTAAGGGTGAAACGGTGGGGTAAGAGCCCACCGCCGCTTCGGTGACGAGGCGGGCATGGCAAACCCCACCCGGAGAAAGGTCAAATAAGCTGGAATGGCCGCAAAAACGGCCGTGGCGTGGTCCGCGCCACTCGACCAGCGGGTAGACCGTTCGATCCATGCGGCGACGCATGGGCTAGATGCATGATCGCCGCGGTGTTTCGGCACCGCACAGGACCCGGCTTATGTGTCACCCCTCGCGGGGCTCGAGGCAAACCCTTGAGCCCCGCGTCCTCTTGAGGTGGCTACGACGTCGCCTAGAGGCAGTCTCTGAGTTCCACGCGGGCGCAACCTGACCCATCCCCTGCGTTAGGCGGGGACTTCACACAAGACGTAGCGATGTTTCCCCGAAGGCAGGGGCTCGAACTCCTGCACGTAGGCGATGCGGACCGCCAATCCCGCACCTAGGACGCGCGCCACCCCGGAGTGCACGCTCTTCTCCAATGTCGCTCGCTGACAATCCGTCCCTACTTCAAGATCCAGATCAAGAGACAAGTCCGCACGCTGAATACAGCGAAAGCGGCGAACCCCAGGGACGTCCCGCAGCATGTAGATCAATGCCAAGCCGTGGACGCGTGTGCCATCTGCAGTGCACAGGCTGTCTGTGATGCGGCCCGCGATGGAACGCAGGGTGGGATGAGGCAAGCCGCAAGAGCAAGGCGGCCCGGCCGCCGCGCGGTCCCCTGTGCGATAGCGAATCATTGGGAATCCGCGGGCATGGAGGTTGGTGACAACGACTTCTCCCTCCTCGCCGTGACCAACGGGATCTCCGGCAGAGTTGATCAACTCCACATGCACCGCGTCGTGCATCAGGTGCATGCTCCCCTGCGGACACTCATGCGCGATCAATCCCCCATCGCGACAGCCATACTCGTTGGCCAGTGGCGCCTGCAGACGCTCCTTGATGACGGCCCGGTCAGCGGGCAGCAGCACCTCGGCCGTGGAGACCACCAAGCGCAATTCTCCGGATTCGAAACTCTCCCCGCGCGCCCCAAGGAAGCGCGCATAGCGGGCCAACGCCGACGCGTAGCCATAGAGCACGTCCGTCCGTCCCCCACGAAGAACGCGGCCGTACCCAGCCATCGTCTCTTCGTTCATGCGGAACGCCGGCACGAGCCTCCAACCCAAAGCCCACGCTGCAAACTTGCGCAGTCCTGCATTGGACGCAGCCTCAATCGGTGAGCCCCACAGATCGGTTTCGCGCATACCAGGATGAACGCCAAACCACGCACGCGCGCGGGCCTTGGCGGCGAGTTGACTGGCCTCGCGCTCGTTGTCGCTGTAGAAGCGCAAGGGTTCGCCACTGCTGCCCCCCGTTGCGAGGGGGATCAGCGGCCCTGAAAATCCATCGGCCTTCAATGCGTCGCCGGCGCTGCGCACGCTCGCCTTGTCGAGCAAAGGAAACAACCGAAGGTCATCCACCCGCCGCAGACTGCCGACGCGCTCGCGATAGAAAGGAACGCGTGCTTGCGCATAGCGCAACAGATCCAGCACCTGTTCGTGGTGCCGCGCATCGAGGGCGGCTGAACTCCAACGGTCCTGCGCCATGTAAGCCCGCAAGAACCGCCACGTCGGCCTGCCACGCAGACGTTCGTGCCATGGGTGAACGACGTGATGCACTAGTCCACGAGGCAACATGCTGTCGCGGAGCTTATCCTCGCGCGCTCAAGACGCCGCGAGCAGCCGAGAACAACCTGGACACGGCGGCAACTTGCCGGCTCGCGTACCGGCTTGTAGTTGCGGGGTCAGGCGTGTGCCGCAATCGGTACAAAATCCATCCGGCGAGAGGCTAGATAGGCCGAAATCACCCGCAGCCCGGCGCGCGGACTCATAGGCCGCTAGGACCTCTGCGCTCACTCGCACGGATGCGGCGGCGCGAAGACCGGGCATCGCCCCTTCCTCCTTCGCAGCGTCCGCCGCCTCCTCCGCACCCTTTTGGCGCTTGAGAGCTAGGCGTGCTTCCCTGCCCTCAAGGACGCTGCGCCGCTGCGCGAGTTCCTTATCCACGCTCTCCACGAGTTCCATGCTCTCGAGAATGGAGCTCTCAATGGCCGAAGCCTCAATACGGCGACTGGCGATCTGGCCGTCCATGCGGTCGAGATCCGCCTTGGACTTGAGCATCAACTTTTGCTCTTCGTTTCGGGCTATGGACTGCTCGATGGTCTTCAGTTCGACCTCGCGCCCATGCAAGCGTGCTTGCAGCAAGTTCAACTGCTGTGTGAACCCCGCAAGTTCTGTGCGCAGGCTAGTGACAGCGGCTTCATCAGCGGCAAGGTCCTTGGCCCTCGTTGCCGCGGCGTGCTTCAACTTGGCGGCCCGGCGGTCGAGTTCAGCCACCTCGCGCAAGGCACCAAGTTCCGTAGCGTGAATGCTCAGGAGCCAGGCTCCTCGATAAAGCCCTCAAGCTGACGGGCACGACGCGGATTCTTCAACTTCGCCACCGCTTTCGCTTCAATCTGACGCACACGTTCACGCGTCACTTTGAAGATGCGACCCACTTCTTCCAACGTGTAGGTGTAACCGTCGCCGATGCCGTAGCGCAGCTTGATGATTTCGCGCTCGCGGTAGTTGAGCGACTGCAAGACTTCTTCGATCTTGTCTTTGAGCATGCGATGGGTCGCTGTAATGACTGGCGACTCGGCCGCACGATCTTCGATGAAATCGCCAAAGTATGAATCGTCGCTCTCGCCGATGGGTCGGTCGAGGCTGATGGGGTGCTTCGAGATGCGAGTCACGCGCCGCACTTCGTCCACGGCGATCCCGGATTCGCCGGCGATTTCCTCCACCGTGGGTTCGCGTCCCATGTGCTGCAGCAGGCGCTTTTGCACGTTGCGCAGTTTGCTCATGGTCTCAATCATGTGCACGGGGATGCGGATCGTGCGCGCCTGATCGGCGATGCTGCGTGTGATGGCCTGACGAATCCACCACGTGGCATAGGTGCTGAACTTGTACCCGCGGCGATACTCGTACTTCTCCACGGCCTTCATCAGACCGGTATTGCCTTCCTGAATCAGATCGAGGAAGGAGAGCCCGCGATTCCTGTACTTCTTCGCAATGCTGACCACGAGCCGGAGGTTTCCGGAGGAAAGGCCTTTCTTCGCGTTCTCGTAGGCGTTGAGGCGGACTTCCACCTGCTCCAATCGGCGCCGTAAGCGGGCGGGCGATTCACACGCCTGCCGTTGCAGTTCCACCAAGCGCACCAACACATCGTCGGCTTCCTTGCGACGCTTGGCCTTGCGCAACATGCGCTGTTCGCCTTCTAGCCGCGTCAGTTGCACGCTGATTTCGCGCATGCGGTCCACAAGCGGCTTGATGTGCTTGATCTGTAGTCCTAGCTCTTCTAGGAGCACGACGCACTTCTTGCGGCGTGCGCGAACTTTGCGCGCGAGAGCCACCTCAGCGGAATCCACGCGCTTCGCTGGGCGTGGATCGTGGGCTTCGTCCAAGTTTTGGAAGCGCTTGACCCAGTCGTCGAACTCCTCGCGGTTGCGTTCCACCAAACGCCGAATCGTCTGCACGTTTTCCGGCAAACGATGGGTGATGTTCTGCTTGTCCACTTCCTCGACTTTGAGCGTGCGATCTAGCGGCAAGGTTCCGGTCACCACTTGATCGAAGATCTCGATGGCACCCTCCGCTGCGATTGCGGATTCGAGAACTTTTTGGCGATACAGGTCGCGCGCGATGTCAATCTTTCGCGCCAACGTGATTTCCTCTTCGCGCTTGAGGAGGTCGATCTCTCCCATCTGGGTGAGATACATGCGCACAGGATCGTCAATCTTCTCGGCAGGCCCCGTCGAGACGGATTCCTCATCATCACCGTCATCTTCTCCAGCGCTCGCAAGATCTGCGACGGCAGAACCTTGTTCGCCGTAGCCGCGCTCTTCGGCGTCCTCCGTGTCGATCACTTCGATGCCACGTCCCTTGACGGTGAGCAGGATGTCCTCGAGTAAGTCGGGGTCGTGCACGTCCCGCGGGATCGCGGCGTTGAGCTGCTCGTAGGTCATGAACCCGGCAGTTTTCGAGCGTTCAATCAAGTCGGTGAGTTCGCGATTCATGCTCGTCATTGTGAGGTCTTGCCGATGGACGGAGCCATGCGATCCAAAGAGCTGGCCCAACGCCCTTCGAAAGAGGATACCGCCGAAATGCCGCTTCCAAGGAGTCTGTGTGCACGCGTTGAAAACCGGGCTTGAATCCGGATGCGCCTCATGCTCCACCTGCTCCGGGCCGCCCCTTGGAGAGGCGCTGCCGCCGCAGAAACTCTTCGAGCGCTGCCGGATCCTCTGCCGCCGCTCCTCGCAGTTTCAAGGTCTCGCTGCTCGCGCGATCCCGAGAGAGCCGGCCGAGGGCGTCGCGTTTCATCGCCGCAAGATCAAGACCGTGGTCATCGGGGAGCAGGGCCCGCTGCGCTAGGTGCCGTTGCTTCTCGTCTTGCAGGCACTCGAGAAACGCGACAGTGCTCAGCCTGCCGCGCTCGGCGCAAAGCCGCCATTCCATGAGGACTGACCGCACGAGAGGTGACGAGACGAGTTCGACGTCCTCTGCCGTGAGTTCCCCTGCGAGGGTCGGTTCATTCAGGATGGCTTGGCATAGCCAAAGCATGGTCACTGAACCCCCGCCACGCGGTGGCGCGGCAGCCTGCCACGTCGGAACTTCAGGCCCGTTAGCCGGCGCGGGAGCCTGCGGCACGCGCATGCTCTGCGCTAACGCTTCGGGGCGTATGCCGAGTTTTTCGGAGATGGCTCCGAGGAAGATCTCACGGGCCACGGCTTCGGGAATGGCTTCGGCTACGGTGATGAGTTCGCGCGCCGCGCGCAGCTTGCCTGCTTCGCTCGCGATGTCATGCCGCGCAGCCGTTCGCTCAAGCAAGTAACTCGTCAAGGACCGCGCCAGTTGCAGCAGTTCCGGCAGCCCGGCATCGCCGCGCCGCGCAAAGAAATCGCACGGATCTTCCCCGCCGGGCAACACAACCACTTGGATGTCCAAGTGCCCCGCTTCGAGGAGCAATCGACAGCCACGTTCTGCAGCAGTCAACCCGGCCTTGTCCCCGTCGTAAAGCAAAATGATCCGGTCGGAGTAACGCGCGAGGATCTTCGCGTGCTGCGTCGTGAGGGCTGTTCCCAAGGTTGCGACACAACCCCGCACACCTGCCTGTGTGCTCATGATGACGTCGGTGTAACCCTCCATCACCAGCACAGGCTCCGTCCGTGGGTGATGGCGCAGTCGGTCGAGTCCATAGAGCATGCGCCCTTTGGAGAACAACGCCGTCTCTGGTGAGTTGAGATACTTCGGCTCGGATCCATCCAGTGAGCGCGCACCGAACGCCACAATGCGGCCCATGGAATCGGCGATGGGGAACATCAAGCGACCACGAAAGCGGTCGTAGTGTCCCGGCTGATTGGAACCCGGCAGCGCAAGCCCTGATTTCTCGAGAACGTCCGCTGAAATACCACGCGCCCCGGCGGCCTCGACCAATCCTGTCCAAGCAGAAGCCGAGAGACCAAGCCCCCAACTCTCTGCAGTTTCTGTCCTAATGCCTCGCTTGAGCACGTATTCACGCGCCGCAAGGCCGTCGATTCCCAAGTAGTGCGCCCGAAAGAGTTCCTGCGCGACCTTGTGAGCCTCCAACAGGGGCCCGCGTCCCTCGCCTGATACGCCTAGCTCCAAGCGAATCCCAGCACGGTCCGCCAGCACGCGCAGAGCCTCGACGAACTCAATCTTCTCCATCTTCATCACGAAGTGGAACACGTCCCCCGCGACGTTGCAGCCGAAGCACTTGAAGAACTGACGCGTCTGAGAAACGTTGAAGCTGGGCGTTTTTTCTTGATGAAACGGACAGCACGCGCTGAACGAATTGCCCTTGCGCTTGAGTGGGATGTAACCGCTCACCACCTCCACGATGTCGGTGGCGGCTCGAACTGCTTCAGTGGTGTCGCGGCGTTGACTCAAGGCGCGCTTTGCCCGTGGGAACGGGGACGAGAATGATAACGGAGCGCTCCGTCAGCGCAGCGCGCGCCAAAGGGCCTTGATCTGTGCAGGCTGCAAGACCTCCGCCCGCTCCTGCCCCGTGAGTTGGACTGTTTGCAAGGCCCGCTGCCGGTCTTCGGCGCTCGCAGGGTGCCCAAGTTGCGCCAGCGTTCGCGGCAACGTGCGGCGCAGGGCTTGCCTGCGCGCCAAGAGCAATGTTCTGCCAAACAGCAGCAATTCCTTGAGGTCTGGCTCCACGGGCAGCGGTCGCAAGCTGACCAAAGCCGAGTCCACGTCAGGACGCGGATGAAAGGAAACCGCGGGGACGCGCTGCACCACGCGCACCTCGAAGGCGAACGCCGCCAGCAAGGACAGTGGCGTGTAGTTCTCTGAACCTGGTGCAGCCCGCAGGACATCCGCGACCTCTTGCTGCAACATCAAGTGGATCGAGAGAGGTTGAGGTTGCAATCTCGTTAGCGCCACGAGAAACGGGCTGGTGATCTGATACGGCAGATTGGCGAGCACTTTGTACCCACGCGCCTGCGCCCCGCGTTCTGCAAGCGCTGCCATGATCGCAGGTCGCAGCGGCGTGCCGTCTTCAAGGCAATCGCCTTCCACGAGGTGAAAGCGGTCGTGGCCTTGAAACTCTGCCCTCAGAATGCGGGCAAGCCCTTGATCGACTTCACAGGCCACCACTTCGGCACCACGCTGCAGAAGGGCCACCGTCAGACACCCGAGCCCCGGGCCAATCTCGAGCACTAGCGCGCTCTGCAAATCCCCCGCATCCTCCAACATGCGCTCAACGACTTCGTGACGCACGAGGAAGTTTTGTCCGAAGCGCACCAAGGGCGCGAGGCCGTGCTTTGACAGACACTCGCTGATTTCGCGCGCCGTCTTAGGCAGCATTAGCGCACGCTTCCGCGGATCTCGGCCGCTAGGCGCCGCGCCGTCTCGGCCACCGCACCGTCATCCACATCCATCGCAGCCACCAAGTACGGAAGCGCACGTTCTCCGGCAGATCGCAGATGCGCGAGCGCAGGGCGATGTTCAAAGAACCACCCCCACGGGTCGCGAGCCCCAAGACCCTGTGCCGCCTCACGCAAGGCCTGATCCTCCTGCACGGCGGCCACGTCCAAGACACAGCGGAAGCCGATGTCGCTTGACCAAGCCCCCGCTTCAAACAGGCGTCCTTCCACCGGCTGCCACGCTGCATCCTCGGGACGGAAAGAGTCGAGCGCACTGACTCCAGAACTTCGGTCCCGCAGCGCATCCAAATAGGAGCCACCCTTCGCGAAGTAACGCTGGCCGACAGCACCACCCCACGTCGAATGGGTCCACTCTGCAGCGTTGCCCGCGAGGTCGTAGGCTCCGAATTCTGAGCGTCCGCCCTCGAATGTCCCCACCGGTGCGAGGGCAGCGAGCCCGGATTCGCTCAGGTTGGCCGGCACTGCGAGGGGCTCCGCGTCGCCCCATGGGTAACGCCGGTTCCGAGGACCTGTGGCAGCCCATTCCCACTCCATCAGGCTAGGCAGCCGCTTGCCGCGCGAGGCCGCGAACGCTTCAGCTTCCTTGATGCACACCCGCGTAACGGGTTGATCGGGAGTGAGGGCCAGTTGCTCCGGAGTGAGTCCACGGGTCACATCCACACGCTCAGGGTGAACGCGCAACCACTCCGCGTAATCACTGCAGGTCACCTCGAAGCGGTCGATCCAGAACTCACCGACTTCGCAGCTTCCCCGCGGCCCTGCGTGATCGAGACGACCCCGGGCGCAAAGCACCATGTCAAAGGCAGGATTCGCTGGCAGTGGAATGGTGACTGGCGGCACGATCAGCCGCCAGCCCAAGAGAACCCACGAGCCCAAAAAGAGCGTGGCCGCGGAGCGCAGCATCCATCGCAGGAGCGCGCTCCGCTGCGAACTCATTTTCCTGCCACGGGCTTCAGGATCACGATCTCAACGCGACGATTGCGCGATTGGCCCTCGCGCGTTCCATTCTCCGCGACCGGCCGATACTCGCCGTAGCCCGCGAATGAAACACGACCAGACTCAAGGCCGCAGTGTTTGATGAGAGCATCCGCAACGGCCAGCCCACGCGCTCCACTCAACTGGAGATTGCCCAGCGGGTATTCCTTCGCGTGGATCTTCACCGGCTGATTGTCGGTGTGTCCTTCCACACGAATGTCACCCGGCATCTCCGCCAACTTGGCGCCGAGCTCCTTCAAGAGCTTGATGCCTGCTGGCTTGAGCGTGGACTTCCCGCTCTCGAAGAGCATGGTTTCGGCCACTTCCACGGCGATGCCATCGCCGCGCGCCTTGAACTGCATGTCGCCAGATTTGCCCAGCTCCGCTTCGAGCATCTTCAGACGCTCCGCGACATCGCCCATCATCTGCGATGCACTGCGATCCGCCTTCAGCCGCGCCACTTCTGCGCGCGAAGCAGCCAGCTCGGTGTCGAGCAACTTGTTCTGTGCAAGCAGATCCTCGTTGCGCGACCTCAGCTCTTTGATCACCACGTCCTGGTTGCGAACCTCGGTTTTTGCGTCGTCGACACTTTGTGACGCGCAAGCACCGAGCACCAAGAAACCCGCGAGCCCCAAAACAGCAGCACGCATGACAACCCTCCCGAAATCACAGATCCCGCCTTCACCTCGGTGCTGCTGCGGCGCCCACCGCAGCTCGCACCGAAGTCCGTGGACGAGTCAATTCACTTAGGCGTGGTGAAGGTCTGAAGGGCCCAATTGGAGATGCCCTTCGTCGCTCCGCTCACGTGATTGTTGGCGATATCCCACCACACCATGGCCGCGAACAGGCACACGAGTGCGCTGAGCGCGAGGGTGGCGACCATTCCCGCACCAACTCCGCTGCCGTCATCGGCTGCGACAGGTGCAGCGCTGCCCGAGCTGCGACGCGTCGAAGTCGTCGCTGCTGGCGCGCTAGCCGCGCTTCTCGTCGCGGGTTTCGCCGCAGAACGAGTGCTGGACAGACGTGGCGATGGCTTGGCGGGTGTGGCCGGCACGGCGGTCTTGCCGCTGTTGCCAACCTGCGTGGCACCCGCATTGATCTGCGCGGTGGCCATGCCTTCATCAGCGATGTCCAAGCCCTGCGATTCGTCGAACACGAGGTCTTCCTTGAGATCCTTCGTTTCGCCAGCGGCACGCTCGCGCTTCAGTCGATCGATCTCGTCCTTGCGGAAACGCATGTTGGCGGGGTCCTGCGGATTGCGGCTTGCACTCACGCCACCTTCAGACACGAGCCGCTTGAGCTGTGATGCCTCGAGCTTGAGTTCGCGCATCGCCTCTTGAAAGTCAATGTATTCGTCAGCCACGCTCAATCTCCACATCCCGTGCGCTCATGCTGAGCCACGCAGGATGAATCCAGTCCATCAACGACCGCCGGCAGGCGGCTTATCCGAGGGTGGTTCTAGGGGCGGGCTCGCCCCCTCACCGGTCTCATTGTAACGGGCCCAGCTCTTTCTGAGCACCGCGGGTTTGAATCCGGCCGGAGTCTCGTCCCCGTAAGTCTCCAGCAAGAAATCGAAGGTGCAGTCCCGTGCCGCCACCAACTTCAGGCTTCGCCCCTGATCCACTCGGTAAGCGGCAAGGTGCCTCGTGCGGGTGTCGAAGAGGTAAAGCACTTCCATGCCGTTGGCGTAGTGCCCCGTGACGGCCACGACCTCGCGGTTGCCATCCGAGTCCTCACGAGCGACCGCACGCCCGGACACGAGTACCCCCACCAAGGCAACGGCCAAGACAAAGCTCAACAGGACTGCAGGATGAATGCGGGGCATGGTTGGAGGAATCCGGCGCTTGCGACGCGGGAAATCCTAGCCGGAGCGCCGTTGGCTGCCAATCTCCTGCACAGGTGAGGACCCGGAACGGAACAAGAGGTCCACGATGTCAGCCGTAGAAACAATCCCCAAAGCCCGCCCCCCGTCGCTCACGAGGCCGATGGGGCATTTGGCGCGGCGAAGTTCGTCAAGGGCCTGCACGGCGGTGACCTGCGGGTGAAGGCTCGGCAGGGGCCGCAGGCATCGACTGATTTCCATGGGGCTAGATCCGGCCAGGTCATGGCGCGTCACATAGCCCAACGGGGCCCCGCCCTCGCTCAGCACCAAGGCCCGCGTGTGGCCGCTGCGCTCCATGGCGTGCCTGAGAGCAACTCCACCATCTCGCCCCGTGGCCGCTGTCACGCGCTCGAACGGGACCATCAGCGTGGCCACGCGATGCCGCCGGAGGTCGAGCACCCTTTCGGCCAACTTTCGCTGGGTGGGATTCAGTTGCCCCGCCGCCTCGGCTTCGGCGATCACTGTGGCGAGTTCTTCCCGGCCAAGGAGACTGTTGATCTGTCGCTCTGCCCGAAAGAGGCGCTTGAGCATCCAACCTAGTGAACCCGCTAGAGGCAGCAATACGACACGGGCCACTTCGAACGGTGGCAACGCCAGCGGCATCAGGTGACTCGGATGCCGCAGGAACAACGACTTCGGCAAGACTTCGCCGACCACGAACAGGATCGGAACCGACCAGGCCAAAGCGAGGGCCTGCACTTCCTCGATCTCCATCGCGGGATACGACGCCGCCACGAGCAGCGCGAACGAGTGGCCCGCGAGCCAGTGCGTGATGTTGTTGCCGATGAGCAAAAGCAGCACGGTGCGACTCTTGCGGCCCCACCAATGGAGCAATCGCGCGGCACGCCAGTCGCCGCTCGCGGCCCGCACCTGCATGCGCACGCGTTCCATGGCATACAGGCCCGTTTCGAAGCCCGAGAAGAGGGCTGAACTAGCCACACCGAGGAAGACGAGGCCTAACTCGAGCATCATGATCGGTTCCCCTTCAGGGGGACCTGCACGAGCACGCGAACAGGCCGATAGCGCCGCACTTCCTGCACGGTCAGCAACATGCCTGCATAACGCACCTGGTCACCAGTCACCGGAATGCGATCCAAACGCGCCATGACGATGCCACCCACACTCGCCGCCGGTGGTGGGCCCGCCTCAGGCAAACCCACGAGGACATGCAGAGGCGTAACGCCAAGGATGCCGTCGACGCTGTACTCGCCATTGCCTTGGCGCAGGATCAATGCGCGGTCCGTGTCTCCTTCGTCCTGCATGTCTCCAAGCACCGCGTGCTCAAGATCCGCGTGGGTCACCATGCCCGCTGTGCCGCCGTACTCATCCACGACCAGCAACAAACGCTTTCTCGCCTCGACGAGCAACGGCACCAACACGGCCACCCGCGCAAGTTCGGGCACGATGTCTACGGGCCGTACGAGCTCTCGCAGATCCGCCGCGGGCGATGCAGCGACCTCCTTCGCGTCGAGCCAGCCATGGATGCCATCAGGGTCGCCATCATGAACGGGGAACTTGTTGTGATGCGAACTTGAAGCCAGCGCCAACAGTGCCTCGCGACCTTGGCGTAGCTCAAAAGTGACCATCCTCACCCGCGGCAGCATGATCTCGCGCACCTGCATGCGCGACAGCATCACCACCGAATGCAGGCGTTCACGCTCGTCAGCGGCGATCTCTCCGCTGCCTGCGGCCACTCGCAACAATTCTTCGAGATCCCGTGCGGCGAGTTCCCCTTCCGGGCGCCGTGGCCCAGTGAGCAAGCGCAACAGTGAAGCCGCCACAGCAGCTAGCAGGATGCGCGCTGGAGCCACAAGCAGCATCAACACTGACAACGGCCACGCGAGGATCCCAGCCACCAGCACAGGATTACGCACCGCTAAGAGTTTGGGGATCACTTCACCAACGATGATCACCGCCACCACGGCGACCAGCGGCATTGCGTCCGCGAGCCAGTGCTGCCCCGAACGCGATAGCCCGTCAGCCAGCACCGCAAACACGGCAAAGCAGGACATGTTGACGAGCAGGTCGCAAAACAGAACGCCAACGAGCACGGACTGCCGATTGGCCAGCAAGCGCTCGAGCACTCGCCGCGTCGCCACTGGACGCACGGTGGCGACGGTTTGCTGCGTTAGAGAAAAGATGGCGGTCTCGCTCGCGGACAAGACCCCGCTGAGCACCAACAATCCCGCAATCAGCACGAAGGTGCCTGCGCTGCCCAACAGATCACCCACGCGGGCGTTCTCCGGTGTGGCGCGGCAGCGTGATGGTCACAGCTGTGCCGCGCTCAGGGCTTGTATCTATCGCAATCTGTCCGTCTAGCGCACTGACCACATGATGCACCATAGCGAGTCCCAAGCCTGTCCCCTCTCCGGCGGGCTTGGTGGTGAAAAACAGGTCAAACGCGCGTGCAGCGACTTCGGGAGTCATGCCGCAACCATGATCCCGCACGCACAGCTGCACCTTCTGCGCGTCGCTCGAAAGGACAAGACTCACCCGGCCGCCAGGCTTTGATGCATCCACGGCATTGATGAGCAGGTTGAGAACGGCTTGGCCAATCTCGTTGGCTTCCCCGAGCACCACGGGATCCTTGGCAGCGTCGGCATCGAGCACGATTTCGACGCCGTGTTTCTCTGCTCTGTGCTGCACCATGGCACTGGCTCGCTCAGCCGCCGCCCGCATATCCACAGCAGCCGGAGTAACTGCCCTTGGCGCAACCTCGAGCACGCGGCGCACGATGGACCCAATGCGTTCTGTGCCCTCTTCAATGATGGCGATGCAACGCGCTCTTTGTTCGGGGCTCAAGTCCGTGCGCTTCAAGCGCTCCGCGGCGTTCATCACTCCACCTAGCGGATTGTTCACCTCGTGCGCAATGCCGGCGGCCAGCGTGCCCGTGGCAGCAAGCCGTTGAGCCAGCAACAACTCGCGATTCTTCCGTTCCACTTCGCGGGTCTTGGCTTCCACTCTGGCCTCGAGGTCCGCCTTCGAGGCCCCAACAAGGTCCAACATGCGATTGAAGTTCCCAGCTAGCCGTGAAAGTTCGTCGTGGGCGACCCCTTCTTTCGCGCGGCGGAGTCCATCGCCTGTGGCGGCGGAGAGGACCACCGCATCCAACTCTTCGATGGGACGCAGCACAGATCGATTCAAGAACATCCAAAACGCTAGGTAGAGCAACGCAAACGCCGGGATGAGCACAAAGGCCACCGTGCGCCAAGCAAAGCCGGGGGCCGGCGCATCTAGGTGTCGCATGCGCACAAAAAACCCGCCCCAATCCCGACCCGCAGCGCGAATGGGGCCTGCAAAATCCGCCCCTTCTTGCACCGGCTGGTTCTGCACCAAGGCCTCTTTCACCATGCGCACAGCGCGTTCGCGGTCTCGCGCGTCCTCAAAGACATAACGTCGCCGGAGATTCCAAATGCTCCAACCATCGCTGGCTGCATCGCGCCGCACGAGCACCACCTTTTCGGCCAGTGTCTGAAAGATGGCTTGATCGAAGAACGGCAAGGCCCGAATGCTGAGCAAGGTGGGCAACGGGTCTAACCCGCGCCCAAAAACCTCGGCCAAGTCCGGCATGACGGACTCGGCTAGCGCACCTGCCAAGAGTTCACTCGATTGCAGGACGCGTTCGCGCTCCAAACTGCGCGCGCTCTCGCGATTGATGTAGAACAGCAGGCCGCCCGCTGAGGCGAGCCCGATAAAGAGGAAGAGCAGCAGCGCCTTGCGCCGCAGTGACAAGGGTTGGCTCCTACTTTCCGATGAGTTCCTGCAATTTCAGCAGCGGCAGATAGAGCGAGACCACAATGAAGCCCACGATCACAGCCATGGTCACGATCAAGGCTGGCTCGAGCACGGCCGTCATGTTGGCGACGCGCGCATCCACTTCAGCGTCATTGTTGTCAGCGATCTTCATGAGCATGCGGTCGAGCTCGCCGGTCTCCTCGCCCACGTCCACCATGTTCACCACAATGTCGTCGAAGAACCCAGTTTCCGCCATGGGCCGCGCAATGGGCTCACCTTCCTTGACCGCCGCGCGCACCGTGTCCACCGCTTCCTTCACCACCACGTTGCCGGCAGCATCGCCCGTGATCTCGAGAGCTTGCATCAGAGGCACACCGCTCGCCGAAAGCGTGCCCAAAGTGCGGGCGAAACGCGCCACTTGCGAGCGTTGAATCACCGGCCCGACCAGTGGCAGGCGCAACCTCATGCGATCGAGCCAGCGCCGACCGGCAGGATTGCGCGTGAGGACAACGAGCGTTCCCCAGATCGCCAATGGCAGCGCCACGATGAGGTACCAGTGATCCACCAGCCATCGCGAGGTGTCGATCAATGTCCGCGTCATGCCCGGAAGTTCGCCGCGCAATTGTGCAAAGGCGTCTTCGAACTTCGGCACCACGAACAGCATGATGAACGTGACGATGGTGATGGCGATGATCATCACCATCAAGGGGTAGATCATGGCGCCTTTGATGCGTCGACGAAGGGCCTCTGCCTTCTCCATGAAGGTGGCCAGTCGATTGAAGATGATCGTGAGAGCGCCCGAGGCTTCGCCGGCACGCACCATGTTCACGTAGAGATCGTCGAACACTCCGGGGTGTTTCGAGACGGCTTCTGACAGGCTGCTACCGGCCTCGACATCAGCCGCGATTTCACCCACCACCCGCTTCATGGGCCCGGACTCGAACTGATTGCCGAGCACCTTCAGGCTGCGGAGCACGGGCAGACCGGCGTCCTGAAGCGTGGCGAACTGGGTCGTGAACAGCACCTTCGCGCGCCGCGACACGCGTTGAGATCCGCTCCGCGGCTTGGATTCGGCACTGCGCTGCTCGCTAGAGGACTTCTCCGCCAGGCGTTCGCGGCGGGCTTTCAACTTGTCAGACATGAACGGGTTGCGCTCCGGTGGGTGATCCGAGGGGAATGATACTGGTCAGGGTTTGGCGCATGTTGGGTGTGCTCAGAACGTGGCGAGGGTCTCGCGCACGACCTCCTCCACGCTGGTGTGACCGTCAAAAATGGCCTGCAGGCCACTGTCGCGCAACGTGCGCATGCCATGTTCCCTCGCCAGATCTCGGAAGCGACCAAGAGACTCGCCGCGGGTGATGGCCTCCGCAAGCGCATCGTTCATGACCAGCATCTCGAAGAGGGCCATGCGCCCTCGATATCCGGTGCCATGACATTCATCGCAGCCCTTACCCGAGGCAAACTGGCGGTCGCCCACCGCAGCCCGAGTCAGGCTCAGTTCGAAGAGTTCTTCGTCCACGGGCACGTGCCAGACCCGACAGGCTTGGCAGACGCGCCTCACCAACCGCTGAGCCACAATGCCCTCCAAGGTCGCAGCGACGAGATATGGCTCCACTCCAATGTCGATCAAGCGCGTGACCGCCGAAGGCGCGTCGTTGGTGTGCAAGGTGGTAAAGACCAAGTGCCCCGTGAGCGCCGCTTCCACAGCGATCTGCGCCGTTTCCTTGTCGCGCACCTCACCCACCAAGACCTTGTCGGGATCCTGACGCAAGATGGAGCGCAAGCAGGCGGCGTAGGTCACCCCAATCTCATCGTTGACTTGCACCTGCACGATGCCATCAAGGTCGTATTCCACGGGGTCTTCGGTGGTGATGATCTTGATCCCTTCGTCGTTCACAGCGTTGAGCGCTGAATAGAGCGTCGTTGTCTTGCCGGAACCTGTCGGCCCCGTCACCAGCACAATGCCGTGGGGACGGTCGATGAGATCCTTGAACAAGGCTCTGTCCTCTGCCCGCAGGCCGAGGTTTTCAAGATCCAAGCGCACCACGGAGCGATCGAGAATGCGCATCACGCAGGACTCACCAAACATGGTGGGCAGCGTGCTCACGCGAATGTCCACGCTGCGCCCGCTAACCATCAGCTCAATGCGGCCGTCCTGGGGTACGCGTGTTTCCGCGATATCGAGATTCGCCAGTACCTTGATGCGCGAGAGCAGGGCGACTGCGAGATGGCGCGGCGGGGAACGCAACTCGAAGAGCGTTCCGTCCACGCGATACCGCACGCGAAACTCCTGCTCGAAGGGCTCGAGATGAATGTCGCTAGCACGATCACGAATCGCGGCCACGAGAATGTGATTGAGCAAGCGAACAACCGGCCCTGAGCGCGCAGCTTCGACAGGATCGTCGATCGAGCGCGTGCCATCGTCGGCTAGCTTGTCCAAGAAATCGTCGAGATTCTCTTCGACCGGATGCAAGCGTTTCAGCGCCGCCGTGATGGCTCGGTCGCTAGCGAGAGCACCTTTCACCTCAAGCCCAGTCATGAAAGCGATGTCATCCAACACTTGCGTGTTGAGCGGATTCGCTAGAGCCACATGCAAGACGCGACCTTCAAGTTTCCACGGCACGCACAGGAAGGCTTGCATGGTGGCCGCATCGACTTTGGCCGCCGCCTCTGGCTGCACGGCAACGACTTCAAGATCCACTGAGGACATGCCCGCTTGGTCCGCGAGGGCCTCGAGCAATTGCGCCCGCGTGATGGCTCCGGCGCTCACGAGGATCTCGCCGAGCAAGCCGCCCTTTTCTGCTTGTTCCGTCAGCGCCGCCTGCACCGCCGCGAGGCCGCAGGCCTTGCGCTCGCGCAGGATCTGGCCCAACAGTCTCTTCTTCGATTCACTCATGCGCCTTGGCCCAAGCGATTACGCATTTCAATGCGATCTTGCGCGTACTCCAAGGCCGTATCGGCTTCGATGCGTCCCTCGCGACAAAGCTGAATGAGGTGATCGTCGAGCAAGATCATCCCGCGCTTCTTGCCGGTCTGAATGTCTGAGCTGATCTTGAAGGTCTCGCTCTTGCGAATGTAGTTCTCAATCGCAGGCGTGTTGATCATGATCTCGAAGCCGGCCACGACTCCTCCGCCCTTCTTGGGCATCAGCACCTGCGAAATGACCGCCACGATGCTCAACGCCAACTGAGTACGGATCTGCTCTTGCTGATCTTTGGGGAAGCTGTCGATGATGCGATCAACGGTCCGCGCGCTGCCCGTGGTGTGCAACGTGCCAAACACCAAGTGGCCCGTCTCTGCAGCCGTGATGGCCGTGGAGATGGTCTCGTGGTCGCGCATTTCGCCCAGCATGATGACGTCGGGGTCTTGGCGCAGCACACGCCGCATCGCCTCGGCAAAGTCGGGGACATCCACCCCCACTTCGCGCTGAGTGATGATGCTCACGCGATGGTCGTGGTGATATTCGATGGGGTCTTCGATGGTGACGATGTGCTTGTCTTGAGTGAGATTGATCTCGTTGATCAAGGTTGCGAGGGTTGTGGTCTTGCCCGAGCCGGTAGGCCCGGTGACCAAGATCAGACCGCGCTGACGCGTGAGCAAGTCCTTGATGTGGTCTGGCAAACCGATTTCTGCGAAGCTCAAGATCTTTGATGGGATGCGTCGCAGTACGAGGGCTTGTCCCGCCTTCTCGCGAAATGCTGAGCAGCGGAAACGCGCTTCCTTGCCGAAGCTGATGGCGAAGTCTGCGGAACCGCGTTCTTCGAATTCGGCTCGCAGGCGTTGCGGCAAGACCTCATTCACCAAGGCTACGGCGAGTTCCGCACTCACCGGGTCGGCATTGAGATCCTTGAGGCACCCCGAGGCTCGAATCACGGGCTTGCGGCCCACGCGCACGTGGATGTCTGATCCGTTCAGGTTCACACACGAGCGCATCAAGAGTTCCGCGTTCATTTCATCACTCCGCTAGCGCCCCTGCGCCTACCGATTCCTTGGACAGCACACGCAAGACTTCCTCGCCCGAGGTGACGCCAGCCAAGACCTTGCGGATGGCGTCTTCGCGCAACGGCAACATGCCACCGGACGTGCGCGCGTGATCGCGCAACTTGGCGGTGCTCGCACCTTGGAACACGGCTTCACGCAGATCGGTGCTCATCTCCAACATCTCGAAAATGCCCACGCGTCCGGAGTAACCCGTGTGACGGCAGTCCGCGCAGCCCACGGAACGCCAGAACTTCCTGCCGCCCACGCGATCCCTCGAAATACCTAGCCCGGCCAACATGCCCGGATCGGGATCGTGCTCCTGCTTGCAGCGCGTGCAAAGCTTGCGCAGCAGGCGTTGTGCCATGACAGCCGCCACCGAGGACGACACGAGGAACGGCGCCACACCCATGTCCACAAGCCGCGTGAGCGCCGAAGCTGCGTCGTTGGTGTGCAGCGTGGAGAACACCAAGTGGCCCGTGAGGGCCGCTTGGATCGCAATGGTCGCTGTCTCGCGGTCGCGGATTTCGCCCACCAGAATGATGTTGGGAGCCTGACGCAACATGGCGCGCAGGATGCGCGCGAAATCGAGTCCGATCTGGTGATGAACTTGGCACTGGTTGATGCCGGGGATGTGGTACTCAATCGGATTTTCGGCAGTGATGATCTTCACGTCCGGCCGGTTCAGTTCCTGAAGCGCCGCATAGAGCGACGTGGTCTTGCCGGAGCCCGTAGGACCCGTCACCAACATGATGCCGTTGGGGCGCCTGATGACTCGCCGGAATCGTTCGTGGTCGCGTGCATCGAATCCGAGGCGTTCGAGACTGACCAAGCCTTCTTGCTTGTCGAGCAAGCGCATCACGATGCACTCGCCGTGGGTGCCCGGCAGTGCTGACACGCGCACGTCGAGCTTCTTGCGCACCGTTTCGGCCGCCGCACGCCCGTCCTGCGGCTTGCGCTTTTCGGCGATATCCATTCCGGCCATCAGTTTGAGGCGCGACAGCACAGCACCTTGCACGGTCTTCGGCAGATCGGCCGCCACCTTGAGCACGCCGTCCACACGAAAACGCACGCGCACGCGGTCGGCCATGGGCTCCACATGGATATCGCTAGCGCGTGCCTTGGCTGCGTCCTCGAACAGGTTCTGCACCAAGCGAATGATCGGGCCGTCGTCATCCCCGGCGGACTTGGCAGCCTTCACCGCCTGCTCGGTGATGGTGAGCACTTCACGCTTATCGATGCCGTAGTAGCGACGAAGCCCTTCGAGCATCGCAGGCTCCGTCGTGAGAGCGCAGCGAAACTCAATGTTCAGCGTGAACGTGAGATGCTCGAGGTTGTAGATCGCGAGCGGATCTGTGACCGCCAAGATGAGCTTCTTCGGGCCCTCGAGTTTCACCGGAAGAATGTTGTTGGCTTCGGCAATCTCGCGGGGCACCGCTGCGATGGCCTCGGGTGCAATGTTGCCCTTGCTCACATCCACAAACGGGATGCCCGATTGGCGGGCCAGGGCCCGCACCACATCCTCTTCGCGACAATGCCCAAGGCGTAAGAGACACTGCCCGAGCTTCAGGCCGGTCTCACGCTGATAGCGCAGAGCGTCCTCTAGCTTCACGGCATCAATCACGCCGGCCGCGATCAATATCTCACCGATGTGTTTGCGGCCTGCCGGCTGGTTCATCAGGACTCCACGTCGAGCGGCCCGCAGGGCACGGCGCCGCGGGAGATTATCCACGGTCGGGCGTTGCCCGTAAAGCAATGGACGACATCCATGGGTCTGGCTAGGCTCGCGCCATGACATGGGCGCCCGTGCTCCTCTTGATTGCGGCCTTGCCACTGGCCTCCGGGTGCATCAGCGCTCCGCCGACGCCAGACATGGTGCGCCTCGCGGGCCACACTCTTGCCAGTCCGGAGTGCACGTTGGAGTACTTCCGCGCCGCCCTCAAGGACTCGAGCGAGCAAGCGGTGCGCCATCAGTACCTTTGCCTCTCCGATGCCCTCAAGGCCGAAGTCGAGAAGAAGAACGGACACGCGCTGAGCCTTGAAATCTACATGCAGGTCCGCGAGGACGTCAGCGCGTACATCCACGAATCTCTTGGTGGCGATATCGCTCTCGCGCGCATCGGTGAGACGAAGGTCCTGCGCCCGGGGCTGGCCACAGTCGAACTAGAGCTCCGCGGCCGGCGTGTGGTCGTGCAGCTCATCGAAGAGACCACCTTCAACATCTGGTGGAAGGACCCACTGCTAGGACGCAGCGACGGCACGCTTCCACCGGGCGTTGACCCAGCCACCCTGACCGCTGATGAGTTGCTCCTGCGCCTGCCTCTCGGCGCCCCAGAGCCAGAAGCTGCGATCTATCGCATCAGTTACGAACGTGCCTGGCGCATCTTGGGCATCGAGAACTCTGAGTTTGCGTCAGACATCGAGGAGTTCATGAAGAAGCGCGCCGGGAGCACACCGCCCGCAACCAAGAATCTGTAGCGGCACTCACTCGCGCGCAAGTTCCTCGGCCAAGGCATCGCTGATGTCGAGGTTCGTGACCACGTTGTCCACGTCGCCATGATCTTCGAGTTCCTCGATCATGGCCATGATGCGACGAGCCAAGGCTGCGTCCGTGACTTCCACTTTGAGAGTCGGAAGCGCTGCGAGCCCTGCTGCAGTGGTCACAATCGAGGCCTGCGCGAACGCGTTCCGCAAGGCCGCAAAACTGGATTGCGGGCCCGTGATCTCGAACTCGGTGCCATCGAGCACCACATCCTCACCACCCGCCTCGGCAGCGATCCCGAACAGCGCTTCCTCGGTGGAAGAACTTGCGGCCACGCGAAAGACAGCACTCGGCTTGAACATGTGGGCCACTGCACCGCTCGCCCCTAGGTTCCCACCGTGGTCAAGGAAGATGCGCTTCATGTCTGGCGCAGTGCGATGACGATTGTCGGTCAGAGCCTCGACCAAAACAGCCACACCACCAGGGGCGTAGCCTTCGTAGGCGATCCGCTCCCAGCTCTCGCCCTGCCCGACACCCGCGGCAGCCTCAATGGCCCGCTCGATGCGTTCGCGAGGCATGTTCGCAGCACGTGCATTCTCGATGGCATACACCAAAGTCAGGTTCATGTCGGGGTTCGGCCCACCTTGGCGCACGGCGGCCATGATCGCCTTGGAGCACTTCGAAAAGAGAATGCCCTTGCGCTTGTCTTGCGCTCCCTTCCGATGCTTGATGTTCGCCCATTTCGAATGGCCAGCCACAAATGCTCCTTGCGCGCAACGCGATGGCGAACTTAGCCGCCCGCTTGGGTGTACCAAGTTGTCCATGCTGGGCTGGCGCTGATAGTCTCGCACAGAGTTCATGACAACGCCCCCACCGACCCCGCCGCGCCAATGGCACGGCTTCGAACTTTTTCCCTTTCAGGCCGAGGCCATTGATGCCGTGGAAGCGGGGCACTCGCTCCTCGTTTCAGCACCAACAGGTGCCGGCAAGACCATGGTTGCGGAGTACGTGATCGAACGCTCCCTCGCGCGGGGAGAACGCGTCATTTACACCTCGCCCGTGAAAGCGCTGAGCAATCAGAAGTTTCGCGACTTCACTGCGGCGTGGGGCGACCGCGTGGGAATCATGACGGGTGACGTCACGCTCAATCCGGGCGCAAGTGCGTTGATCATGACGACGGAGATCTTCCGCAACACTCTGTTCTTGGAACCTAGCCAGCGCTTAGCCGCCGACTGGCTCGTGATGGATGAGATCCACTACATCGCAGACTCCGACCGCGGAACGGTCTGGGAGGAATGCCTGATGTTTGCGCCGCCCAGCGTGCGCTTTGTCGGGCTCTCTGCATCCATTTCGAATCTCGAAGAGTTTCGCGCATGGATGCAATCCGTGCGTGGTTCCGAAGTGCGCCTGATCGAAACGCGCGATCGTCCGGTGCCGCTGAAGCACCACGTCTGGACACCGGAGACCGGGGCTCTCAAGCCCGGCGAACTGAAGCGGGCCTTGACCGAAAGCCGCCACGCTAGTCGCGGACGTGGAAAGAAGCGCGGCTCGCGTCCGCCAGAATTGGTGGACTGGGTCGCCAACGAAGGCAAGCTCCCCGGGTTGTTCTTCTGTTTCTCGCGGCGCGAATGCGAACTGCGAGCGCGGCGCGCCGCCCGGCGCGGTCTAGTGGCGCGAGACAAGAGTCACAAGTTGGCAGAGATCTTCGACGCACTAGCGCGGCAGTTCGGTGTGGAAACTGATTCAGCAACGCCGGACATGCGCGCCCTCGCGGTGGCCGGAACGCTCTACCACCACGCTGGCATGCTGCCCGTGTGGAAGGAAATCACCGAACGCCTGTTTACGACGGGCCTGCTCGGAATGTTGTTCACGACAGAGACATTTGCGCTCGGTGTCAACATGCCCGCCCGGAGTGTGTCCTTCTCCTCACTGCGCAAGTTCAATGGCACCAGTTTCGACTGGCTCACTCCTCTGCACTACCACCAGATGGCAGGGCGCGCAGGCAGGAAGGGCCTTGATGAAGAAGGGCTCGTGTTTGCCAATGTCGATCCCGAGAAGGACGATGCGGGCGCGGTCAAGGACGTGATCTTCGGCAAAGTGCCGCCGCTCATCAGCCGCTTCAACCTGCCTTACAACGCAGTGCTGCGTTTGTGGCAGGACTTGGGCGAGGGCATCTACGACGCGGTGGGGCGCTCCTTTGCTGCTTGGCAAAAAAAAGACGGCGGAAAGGCTGCGCGCATTGCTCTGCGCGGGCGATTGAAGGTGCTAGAGCGTCAGCGCTACATCCAAGGCAAGGGACTGAGCGCCAAGGGCCGACTTGCGGCGCGCTTGCAGGGCTTCGAGATTCCCCTCACAGAACTTCACGCCGCAGGTTGCTTCGAGGAATTGAATGCGGCCGAGTGCGCACAGCTCTTGCTTTCCGTCGTGCACGAAGCGCGACGCGCGGATGTGGGCCAGCGCTTTGGGTCCGCCGGTTTGCACACGGCCGGCAATCGCGCGCGCAAGCGCTGCATGGAGTTCCTGAAAGCTGAGCGTGAAGCGGGGCTCACCGACACCATCCGTTTGCTCGATACGTCTCTTGGCGCTGCGATGGCAGCGTGGACGCAAGGCGCTCGCTTCGAAGAACTGCGTCAGTTCACCTCCGCGCAGGATGGTGACATTGTGCGCTCCTTCCGCATGACGGTGCAGGTTCTCCGCGACTTAGCGCTCGCGCTGCATGAAGATCAGGGCCTCGTCGAGCGCCTGCAAAAAGCGCTCACCCTTGTCAACCGCGACGAGGTGGACGCTGAAGCCCTGCTCTTGATCAGCGCGGGGCGCGCTCCGGTTCGAACGGAGGCACGTCCTCATCTAGGCAAAGTTCGAGGATCTCGCTGAGTCCGAGGCCGGGCTCCTTCGCGTCCTTGCTCAACTTGGTGATGCTGGAGGGTACGAGTTGGCCAGCGACCCGCTGCCATTGAATGTCCCATGCGAACTGACGCGCTGCATCGCGCGGATTCGCAGAGATCTCGACGTGCTGTAGCGCCTCCAGCGCGAAGTGAGTATCGATCAGTTCGTACTGGGGGTGCTGCAAGATGCGCGCACCATCGAGCAGAGCGCGCTCCACTTTCCACGGCACGCCGCGCTTATCCAAATAGATGCGCGCTTGCCGTAGGACTTTCTTCTCGACGGGTTCTAGGAGCAGCAGGATCTCATCGCGTCCGTTGACACGCGTGCGTTCGACGCGCCCGCTGCAGTGATTCCACGTCTCGACCAACGTGCGCCCGCGCACGAACCCCGCAAGCCCCCGAGCCGCTTCCAAGTGCTGCTTGCGCACCTCAGCCTGCAAGTGTTCCGGAGTATTCGGCGCGTGCTCCAACAACTTGCTTTCATCGTCGAGGAAGTCGATGCGATCTCCCACTCCGCCACGCCAGGAGTACCGCACGCGAAAGCGTGCTTGGGACTCCTCGCCATTCGCGGTCTTGATGCGCGGACGGAAATCGAAACGAAGGGCCTTGGCGGATAGCGGGGCATGAATGCGCGCATCCACCGCCGCAAGGACTTCGCGCGCTTCACCACAAAGCGGGTTCTGCGTGGTGGTTGACTGCGCCTGCAGGCTCAGCGCAAGAAGGAACAAGAGCACCCAACGCATGCCTGCGGTCCTCAGAAAAGCGGCGTGAGCGAGGTGATGATGAGCGCACCGCGAGCTGGCGCCGCGAATGTCTCTTGCGTCACATGATTCTGGAACCCTGGATGGCTCACAGTCATCCACGCTTCACCGGAGGGCAATCCTTGAACTTGCCAATTGCCGGCGGCATCTGTCCAAGTGAGCACTGCGGCCCCGCCTTGTTGGGGGAAGTTGAACTTCACCAAGGCGCTTTCAAGGGGAACGCCCTGCGCGGAGAGCACGCGTCCTGCAGCCGTCACGGCGGGTTCGAGTTCCACCTGCACGGTGGGCTTGCTTTGCTTGACCCCGCTTAGCTGAGTGATGGCCATGCCTGGCGCCGAAGCCACGAGGCGATAGCTCACTCCCGCCATGAGCCCTGGCACGCTGAAAGACCCTTCAGCTGTGGCAATCACCTCCGGGTTTTCGGTGCCATCTTCCGACGTGACAGCCACGTGCGCGTACGCAGCGACTGAAGGTGATGGTCCCGTGACTGTGCCCGAAAGAGTCCACGTCGGTTCAATGACCACCGTGGTCAACGTCTTGTCCAAATTCTCCGCGAGCATCACTTCTGATCTGCCCTGACCAAGCTGATGCAGGGCCGTCACGCGGTAGCGTTCGCCCGGCACGAGAGCGTGGCCTTCAAATCTCCCGTCAGCATTGGTGGTGTAGTGGCCGCAAACAAGTCCTTGGGTGATCGACGTGATCTCGACCTCAGCACCAAAGACGGGCACACCAGCCGCGGTGCGCACGTCCCCGAGAACTGTCGCGCCACGCACCAGAGTGATTTGGCGCGATTCGACCGCGCCGTCAGAGAGGCCAACCACTCGAATGGCGCGAGGTTCGTAATCAGGATGTGCAACTTCCAACCACGCCGAACCAGCCACCACTTCGTCGAAGTTCCACTGTCCGTTGCTAGCGCTGTGCGCGACGCGCACTTGGTCGCCTTGCATCAGGCGGAACGTCGCGCCGGGAATGGGGCGCTCCAACACATCCACAAGCGTGCCTTCGAGGATCGCGGTGCGTCGCAGCGTCGTATCAAGCCAGCTTCCAGAGCGAGCGCGCAGTGTTTCCGTGCCAAAGCCAGCAGCGCTAATCAGGATTTCGTAGACGAAGAACGGCGCAGACGCGAATCTGTAGCGCCCACTCTGATCGGTCTCTACGACGAGGGCCGAAGATTGGGGCAAGAGCGACTTGCCGCGTCCGTCGAGAACGTTCGAGCGCACACTCACGCGCACCTTCGCTCCGTGGACCGGGGCACCGTCAGGATCAGTCACCATGCCCGAGACTGCAGCGTCCTCTGCGTCGACTGCAAGAGATGCACTGCTTTCGGAGTTCGAGAAGCCTTGCGCGTTTGACGCAACAGGTGAACTCGCTTCAATGGCGCGGTCGGACCTTGCAGGAATCAACGCCACCACACGGACTGGTTCTGGAGTCGCGTCGCTTGCAGCGCGATCTGAAAAAAGCAACAGCCCGGCTGTTGTGAGGACCACAACTGGCAAGACCACCAAAGCAATGCGTTCGGAAACAGTCGTCACCGCAGATTGAGCGCTGCTTTCGGCGCTGCGCTGAATGTGGATACGGTTCACACCCCCGCGCAGAGTGAGTCTAGTCGACCCGCGCGCTTGCCGGCAACCGGCCGCCGGCCAGATTCATCGCGAGGATGATCTGGCCGCCGCAGCGCGCGCAACCCCTTGCTCAGAAGGGGACTTCGTCGTCGTAACCCTGCGCCCCACCGCCGAACCCACCCCCCGCAGAATCCTCGGAGACGCTTCCGGCAGGAGCCGGACGGGCCCCTGCGCGAGGACGCTGCTCGGCCCCCCCGCCCTCTCCCCCGCGTTCAGACCGTCCCCCACAGAACTCGAACCCTTCGACAACCACATCGAGCTTGTGACGCTTGCCAGAGCCGTCCTTCGCTTCCCAGGTCTGGTAGTCGAGGCGCCCGTCCACAAAAATGGGGCTGCCCTTCTTGAAGTATTTGCTGATGTTCTCGCCGGTCTTTCCCCAAGCGCGGCAATCCACAAAAGTGACCGCTTCCTTCTTCTCCTTGGTCTGCTGGTCGTACCAAACGCGGTTGATTGCCATGCCGAATTCACACACCGCTGTTCCACTCGGCAGGAACTTGAGAGCCGGGTCGCGGGTCATGTTTCCCATCAGCATCACTTTGTTCACGTTGCCCATACTGCCTCCCTTGGCGTCCATCTCCGCTCCCCAGAGGACAAAAAGTCGTCTGGCGTGGCGGGAAAAAGTTCATCGGCGCCAAAAACCTCGCCGAAAGGTATAGCCGGACTCGCCCCGGCTGGGCTGAATCATACGGACCCGCACCCCCAGTCCTAGCCGAGGCCACCCGAGGAAGCTCCCCATGAACTACCAGGATCGTCGTCGCGAACCCCGTGTGGACACAGCCATCCAGGCCACCCTCCACGGCGCTGAAGAGGTGGCCTGCCGCATCGCCAATCTCTCGCGCAACGGAGCCATGGCGATCAGCACCCTTCCGCTGCCGGAAATGGCCCAACTGAAGGTTCGGCTCACCGTGCCAGCGGACGAAGGCCAGGGCGAGTCGAGCCTTGTGCTCGAAGCTGCGGTTGTGCGCTGCGAATCGCGGTCCGATGGCAACTACGACCTTGGGCTGTATTTCACCAATCACACCCCTGCTTCGCGGGCCGCACTCGAGACCATCGTCAAGGCCTGGGCGCTCTCCCCGACCTGACTCAGGGCTTCGACAGCACCAAGACTCGCGGAAGTCCTGCGAGATCGTTGACAAAGCGGGCCGCTAGCCCGTGGCTCTCACCTAGTCCCTTGGCTCGCACGAGCATGGCGCCATCCAACGCGGGCAGCTCCAAGAGTGCATGCCCACCGGAGCTCAAGACGCGCGGCAACCGCGCCGCGATCGCCGCGTGAAAGTGCAGCGCATCATCACCGCTGAACAACGCTTGGGCGGGTTCCCAGTCGCGCACTTCCCGTTGCAACCCGCTGCGCTCCGCGCTCGTGATGTAGGGCGGGTTACTCAGCACCAAGTCGTAGGACTCTGAACGATCTAGGGACTCGAGCATGTCCGCGTGGGAGAACGCGACTTGCACTCCGTGAACTCGCGCGTTGTGTTCTGCCACGGCAAGGGCGTCCGGAGAGAGATCCACCGCTGCAACCTGCAAGTCTCTACGTCGCGCCGCGAGCACGATGGCGATGCATCCAGTGCCGGTACCGAGATCGATCACCCTCGGGCGGGCCTCACTCACCGGCGGCAAGAGCGCGAGAGCTTCGTCCACTAGATGCTCCGTCTCAGGCCGCGGAATAAGCGTTGCGGGCGTGACACGGAAAGCGAACCCATGGAACTCCCGCTCTCCCAAAATGTAGGCCACGGGCTCGCCGGCTCCTCGCCTACGCATCAGTTCACGCACCTGTGCGAGCAATGCCTCATTCACAGGCATGTCGTGAACGAGCCACAAACCGAGCCGATCGCGCGCCAGTGCGGACGCCACCAACAACTCAGCATCCACACGCGCATCTTCCACGCCACGCCCTTGCAGCCAGCGCGCGGACGTGAGCACGAGCTCTTTCACCGTCCGCGGCAGTGGCGCTGCCCCCATACTCACGCTTCCCCGAGAGCAATGCGTTTCAAGCGTTCGGCAGTTTCGCTGGCCGCGAGGGCCGCCACGATGTCGTCAAAGTCGCCTTCCATGATGGATGGCAAGGCGTGGAAGCTGGCACCGATGCGATGGTCGGTCACTCGATCTTGCGGGAAGTTGTAGGTGCGAATCCGCTCAGAGCGGTCCCCGCTGCCAATCAGCACGCGACGCGCATGGGTGCGAGCAGCATGCAAGCGCTGTTCTTCTTGATCGAGCAAGCGGGCACGCAACACCTTCAGTGCACGATCTTTGTTGCGGCTCTGGGATTTCTCGTCCTGACATGAAACGGCGAGCCCTGTCGGGATGTGCGTGATGCGAATGGCTGTGCTGGTCTTGTTCACGTTCTGACCACCCGGCCCCGAAGAGCGGAAGGCCTCAATACGCAAGTCCGCATCCGCAATCACGATTTCCGCGGCACTCGCTTCAGGCAACACGGCAACCGTTGCGGCACTCGTGTGGACACGCCCCGCGGCTTCCGTGGCAGGCACGCGCTGCACGCGGTGGCCCCCACTCTCGAATCGCAGGAGTTTCCAAGCTCCGGCTCCAGCGACAGAGAGCACCGCTTCTCGCACACCGCCCATGGACCGCCCCGATTCGTCCAAGACTTCCACTTGCAGGCCATGTCGCTCGCAAGCACGCACGTACATGCGCACCAGTTCGCCAGCGAACAGGGCCGCTTCTTCGCCACCCGTGCCAGCCCGCACTTCAAGGATGACGCCCTCCGGCCCTGCGTCGGCCTCTTCGAGGAACTGCGCCACGAGGCGAGACTCCAATTGTGGAAGTTCCTGCTCTGCCCGGGCGCGGGTCTCCTCGGCGAGCGCGGCAAACGCGGGGTCCGCGGCGAGCCCGCGAGCGTCTTCGATTTCTTGAAGCAGCCTGCGGTGCTCATGCACCAAGGCCACCACAGGCGCAATGCGCCCGCGCTCTTTCATCAACGCGGCCAATTCCGGAGGCGGCACAGCCTCCAACAGCCGCGCTTCAATGGCTTCCATGCGCGCAAGGAGCGCGTTCAAGCGCGGCGCGAGCACGGTGACGGGACGGGCCCCGTCAGATGGAATCACGCCTTGGCCTTATCGGCTCCGTCAGCAATCTTGTAGCGCTTCATGAAGCGCTCGACGCGGCCGGCGGAGTCCACGAACTTCTGCTTGCCGGTGTAGAAGGGGTGGCAGGTGGAGCAGATTTCTACCCCAATGTGCGGGATCGTTGCGCGGGTCTTGAACGAGTTGCCACAGCCACAAGTCACTGAGCACTCAACGTACTTGGGATGGATGCCTTCCTGCATGGTTCTCTCCTGACCGGGCCGTCCTGCCATTGCCGGCAGGGCGCTTCGCGGTCGCGTGGGACGGGCAGCTTACGCTTGGGTTTGACGCGTCAAAAGGCCGTCACTTGCCGGCTTGCCCCAAGGCGCGGAGCACCTCGGACGTGATGTCAAGGGACGCATCGGACCAGACCACCGGCCTCGCCGCGATTTCGTTCATGGTCTCGGCCCGGGTTCGGCCCCCGATCTTGGCGCTCGTGGTCATGAACACAATGTTCAGCCCCCGAGCCTTGGCCACTTCGCCCACCTTGTCCACGCACTTGGCGTAGATGTCTTTCATGACGTCCACGATTTCGAGGTTCGAACGCATCATCAACGTCTTCTGGTCTAGCTCGAACGTGGCCTTGAGCTGAGAGATCTGACGCAGCTTCTCGAGGTGCTCAGGGGTGCCTTCCTTGAGCAAGTCCAATTCTTCTTCGAGCTGCTTCGCCTTGGCGAATTCCGCTTTGAGCTTTTCGAGGGAAGCCTTGGTGTCGGCTTCAACTTTGGACACGCGGTCCTTGGTTTCTGGGTGCTCGTTCAAGACGCGCATCATGTCCACGACCCCAGCTTGGACAGGAGCTTGAGCTGTGAGCGCCGTCATGAGGACGGCCAGCACGAGGGATGCGAAGGTGAGGTGGCGCATGCAATAGCTCCCTGAAACGGATCGAAGCCAACGCGCACGAAAGCACCGCCCGGCAAGGGCAGCGAGGAATGGCCAGACCCAGACTTGAACTGGGGACCCCAGCATTTTCAGTGCTGTGCTCTACCAACTGAGCTATCTGGCCTCAGAGCGGCGCAGTCTAGCGCGCAGCCTCTCGCGTTCAACGGCTTCCCGCGCGAGCAAGGCGGGCGCGGAACTCGCGCACATCCAACGCGATGCGTTCTTTCAACGCTGGCAGCCCGTCACAGCGCACTTCATCGCGCAGCTTCCCAAGAAACTCGAGTTCCAAGTCTCGCCCGTAGAGGTCCATGTCCACATCGAGCAGGTGCACTTCCACGTGCTCGAGCCGGTCGCGATCGGCCCAACCCCCTTCGACGTGCGGCACATCACCGAGTGTTGGTCGGACGCCGATGTTCACGAGGCCAAACGCGTCCAATCCATCCGCCCGCACCCGGCAACCCCACACACCGCGCGGGGGGCGCACTTCGTGGTGCAAGTCGAGGTTCGCCGTGGGAAAACCCAGCGTTCGCCCACGGGCGTCTCCATGGATGACGGTGCCCAGAATCGTGAACGGCCGCCCGAGCATGAGGCTCGCGTCCCCGAGTCGCCCTTCCAACACAGCTTCGCGGATGCGCGAGGAACTGACGGGGTTCCCTCCAACGCACACATCCGAGAGCTCTCGAGCTTCGAATCCACACTCTTGCCCAACAGCTTTCAAGAGTTCGAGATCGCCTTTGCCTCCCCGTCCGAAGCGGTTGTTGTATCCAAGGACAACTTGCGATGCGTGGAGCGCATCCCCAAACAGGCGTCTCGCGAACTCACGAGCTTCCATGGTGCGGACCGCTTCATCGAACGGCAGGACGACCGCAGCATCTAGACCCAGCGCGCGAAACAAACGCAAGCGGTGCGGCAGTGATGTGATGAGCTTGGGAGCGGATGCGCTAAGGAGCGCGCGCGGATGACGCGCAAAGGTCACCACGACTGAATGAACCAAGCGTTCACGCGCCGCACTGACAACGTGATCCAAGACGAAGCGGTGTCCGACGTGCACGCCATCAAAGACACCCACCGTCACGACGGGCTGCACCAACCCGGCCATCTTTGCAGCATCAAACCCGTCGAGGACTCTCACAGGCCTGCACTGCGGCGCTCGTGCCGCTCGATCAGGTCGTCTAGCTTGGACTTGTTCTGCGCACGGTCGGCTGGCTTCATGCGCGTGACGAAGAGCACGCCATCGAGATGATCGATTTCATGCTGCAGGACTCGTGCGAAGAGTCCCTCCGCTTCCACTTCGAAGGATTGGTTGTCGAGGTCCGTCGCTTTCACGCGCACAGTGCGATAGCGGGCAACGGTTCCGAAAATGCCCGGGAAGGAGAGGCAGCCTTCGTTGCCCTCCTCAAGGCCGCCACCTTTGTCCACGATCTCGGGGTCCACGAGCACCATGGGTTCGGTGCCCTCTTCGCCGTTCCACGCCACGAGGATCCGCGCAGACCAACCCACCTGAGGGGCCGCCAAACCGATGCCGTCCTCAAGATGCATCAGCGGAATCATCTCCTTCGCCTTCTTGCGCACTTCGTCCGTAACCACCCCCACGCGGGGAGCGGGTTTCAGCAGCACGGGATCTGGGAAGTGCACGACGCGCATGGGGATTGCGAGGAATTTCGCGGGCCAGTCTAACGCGAACACCCCGGTTACACGCGTTGATCCACGCGTTCGGCGCTGATAACTTGCGCGACACTATCCCCAGCATGCCTGCGCTGATTGGCGCGGCGGGAAATCACACTCGTGGTGGACGTCAGCAAGTACATCGAACGCGCCGAAAGCGACCTCAAACGTCGTAACTGGGATGCTGCCATCACCCAGTTCGACCAGATTCTAAAGATCAGCCCCGATTGCGCGGAGGCCCGCTTGGGCCTGCGTCAGGCCAGCCGCAAGAAGTTTGAGAAGCGCTATCCCTCTGCGCTAGAGCGGACGGTGCTCAACTTCCCCACCACGCTGCTAGCGGCGGTCGCCGGCCTCTTCAAAGCCAAAGCTTGGCACGCCCAACTCCTCGAGCAGTCGCTGCGACGGGACCCGTCTAACGCCTCGATCAACCACCGCTTGGGCCTACTGCTGCAAGACCTTGGTCACTCTCGCGGAGCCGCGGCCTCGTTCCAACTCGCGACCGAAGCCGATGGCAACGCCATCGAGTCTTGGAAGCGGCTCGGTGAACTCCTCGCGGAACGCAAGGAATTCGAGCGCGCGATTGAGTGCTTCGAACGCGCCATGCGCATCAACCCGCGCGATCAAGAAGCTGCGCGGATGCAGAAGAACCTCGCTGCGGAAGGTGCCATTCGCCAAGGCGGCTTCGAGCAAGCCACCTCCGCCCGTGATCTCGCGAAGAGTGAGCGCCAACTCAAGGAAGCGGAACGCGTGCAGAAGATCGTGCGCACTGCGGACGACATCAACAGCGCACTAGAGGACCTCGCCGCCGACCTCGAACAGCAACCGAAGGACACGAAGTTGCTCCTGCGTCGGGTGATCCTGCTGCAGCAGAAGCAAGATTTCGAGGCTGCATTGGCGGCTGCCGAGGCTCTGCTTGCCGTGGATCCCTCGCACTCGGAAGCACAAGATCACCGCGGGGAATTGAAACAGCGCCAGCTCGAGCGGGAGCTCAAGCTGGCTGAAGAAGAGGCGCGTGCCGGTGAGGACGGTGCCGACGATCGGGCGCGCCGCCTGAAGCGCGAACTGCGCACCTTCCGGCTTGGCGAATGCCGCCGCCGCGTCGCCGCACAGCCCACGGACATGCAAGCCCGCTTCCGTTTAGGTCGCGCCCTCCTCGAGGAAGGCACGGTTGACGAGGCGATCGAACAGTTCCAGCAGGCCATCCGCGACCCAAAGTTGAGGGTCGGAGCTTTGCAGCTCCTCGGCCGATGCTTCGCCGCTAAGAACATCCTAGACTTGGCCATCAAGCAACACTCAGAAGCCGTCGGCATGATTGCCGGCATGACGGATCTCAAGAAAGAGATCCTTTACGAGTTGGCAGACCTGCAAGCGCGGGCGGGCGACCGCACGGCTGCCGCCAACACCTTCAAGCAGATCTACGAGGCCGACATCAGTTATCGTGACGTCGGCCAACGCATCGCGGCCCTCGCCAATTAGGCGGTCCGCAGGAAAGACTCCCATGGCTCACAACAAGCAAGCAAAGAAGCGCATCCGCACCAACAACGAGGCCCGCATCCGCAACAAGGACAAGTCCTCGGCGATGAAAACCCAGGTGAAGAAGCTCCAAGGCCTCATCGACGCCAAGGACAAGGCCGGCGCGACCAAGGAGCTGCCGGGGACCTTCGCGCACATCGACAAGTGCGCCAAGCACCGGATCATTCACCCCAACACCGCGGCCCGCAAGAAGGCCCTGCTCTCCAAGCGCGTCAACGCCATCGCCTGAGTCCTCCATTGAACGCCACCCCCTTGGGTGGCGCTCTTATGAGAGATGAGCGCCTACTTGGGACGCCGCTTGCAACCGCCCAGTGCGGGCTTGCGCCCGCGCCGTTCGGTGGTCTTGGCCGCGCTGACCGTCCA
>Ga0233425_10002020_pt1 | contig 42130 bp, 30 predicted proteins | sample Watercolumn_Towu_2_FD_181712 | JGI IMG/M metagenome (GOLD analysis project Ga0233425, IMG submission 181712) | Freshwater microbial communities from Lake Towuti, South Sulawesi, Indonesia - Watercolumn_Towuti2014_140_MG | ecosystem: Environmental > Aquatic > Freshwater > Lake | place...
GATCGCGGAGCGGCACAAGGACCTCGCGATCGGGCTGCTGTGGTGCCTGCAAAACGATCCCGAGGTGCCGGAGGCGATGCAGCGCGAGATGCGCGAGTGGGGCCTGCCCAAGGACGAGTTCACCGACAACGGCGGGTTCCCGTGGGAGATGTATGTGCGCGAGGGCCGGCGGCTGGTGGGGCGCAGCGTGTTCACGGAGCTCGACGGCCTCGCCGCGCCCGGCCTCGCGCGCCCGCCGCTGAAACGTGATGCGATCGCGATCACGGAGTGGCCGATGGACTCGCACTCCTGCCACCTCGATCGCGTGGAGGGCAGCGACCACGAGGGCAAGGTGCTGCTGACCGAGGAATCGCGGCCGGGGCAGATTTCGTTCCGCTGCCTGCTCCCGAAGGAAACGGACAACCTGCTCGTGACGGGCGCCATTTCATCCAGTCACATCGGGTGGGGTGCGGTGCGGCTGGAGCCCGTGTGGATGCACGTGGGCGAGAGCGCGGCCGTGGCGCTGGCGTTGGCGCGGTCCGGCGGCGTCGCGATCGCAAACGTGAATGCGGACGCCCTGCAGCGCGCGCTCGTGCGCCGCGGCGTGATGCTGACGTTCTTCAACGATTTCGACCTGAGCGCGCCGACCGCGGCGCAGCGCGCGGCGCAATTCTTCGGCCCGCGCGGGTTTTTCCCGGACTACAATGCGCGGCTCGAGGCGCCGCTCACGCGGGCGGTCGCGGAAATCTGGGCCCGGCCCGATGCCGACCCGATGGCGACCGCGCGGCGCGTCGCGGCGGCGCACCGCGCGCCGGGCGCGCCGATCACGGCGGCGGAGTTTGCCGCGTTGGCGGGGATGACTTGGGCGCAGCCGCCGGCGGGCGCGCTGTCGCGCGGAGCGGCGCTGGTCTGGCTGGACGACGCGGGAGCCGCGCGGCGCTGATGGGTTCCCGCAGGAGACCAGCGCGCAGGGCTTGAACGACGGCCGCGCCGGCCGACGGTGGCAACACCCCGGATGGCACGTTCGACTTCCGGCAGGTGCCGTCGAGCCTCGCCCGCGGGTGGGAACTCGACCTGGCCGCGCAGCCGGTGGACCGCGTGACGCTGCTGGTTTCCTACCAGTGGTTGAACGCGAAGACGCAGAGCGGCCTCGCGGTGCGCAACGTCCCGCAGGGCGGCACCTACAAGGCCGCGGCGAAATACGCGTTCCCGTCCGCCGTGCTCAAGGGCCTCGAGGCCGGCGCAAACTACGAGCACATCAACGACAGCCGCGTGGGCGACACCAACAACACGTTCCGCCTGCCGGGCTACGACCTCGTGGGCGTGTTCGCGAGCTACCGCCGCGAACGGTGGCGCTTCCAAGTCAACGTGGATAACGTCGCCGACAAGTGGTATGTCGCCGGCTCGACGGCGCAGCAGTTCATGCGCAGTGGCGCGCCGCGGAGCTGGCACTTCAGCACGGGCTACACCTTCTGATCGGCGAGCCGGAGCCACGCCGCGGCCATGCGCTCGCCGAGTGGGATGATGCCGGCAGCGAGCAGGTGCACGCCGTCGGCGTCGCACGGGAGATCATCGGAGTCGACCCACGCGGTGTGCGGCTGCGTGGAGCCGACCTTCGCCGTCGCGGCGCGCACGATCTCGCGGTGCGGCGAGGCGGGGCCGCGCGGGATGCGGCCGAGCACGACGGGCGTCGTCGCATCGCCGAAGTCGCGGCGCACGCGGGCGAGGAACGCGTCGAGGTTGGCCTCGTAGCGCTCGGCGAGGCCGGCGCGCGCGTCGTTGCCGCCCTGCATCCAGAAGAATCCCGCGACCCGGAACGCGCACCCCTCCGCATGCAACAGGCCCAGCGCGTGTGTGGCCTGCCGATGGAACAGCGCGTGGAGGCGGTTGCCCTCCGTCGCCTCCGGGTGCCAGTCGGCGGCGAGGCTGGTACCGAAGTAGCCGATCTTGACAATCGCCAGCGGGCCGCGGCCGGCGGCGTGCAGGCGGCGGCCGAGCGTCATCTCGGGGCCGAAGAAGATGCGGAAAAACTTGTGGTAGGGCTCCTGCGTCTGCGGGCGGAGCGTGGTCCACGCGTCGCGCGAGGTGGCGTTGAAAAAATTCCGCGGGAACTGCGGGTGCAGCGGCGGCGCGCCGGTGTGATAGTAGAAACGGATGCCCGCGTCCGCCGGATCGGGCGGGAGGAGCGCGGCGTCGGCGTGCCAGCTGAGGATGTCCGACTGGCCGGCGAGCAGCAGCACGCGCAGCGGGGGCGCTGCGGCGGCGCGGCTGCGGACGGCGGCGGCGAGCGAGGCGGCGCCGAAGCCCGCGAGAAAAGCGCGGCGCGGGATCGCGTTCACGGGAGCCGCCAGCGCACGGCGGCCATCTGGTATTTGTCGTAGTCGGCGGTCTTCGCGGCGTAGAAGACGGTGACGAGCGTGCCGTCGGGGAGCTGGGCCGTGCTCGGGTAGCCGCAATCGCCGGAAACGCCGCGCGTGATGCGCGCCCCTTCCGTCCAGGTCTTCCCGCCATCGGCGCTGAGGTGGACGTTCACGCCCCGGTCGGCGCGGCGATCGCCCACGGTGAGGAGCACGCGGCCATCGGCGAGTTTCAGGAGATCGGCGGGGTGCTGGGCTCCGCCGACGGGGCTGGCGATGAGACGCCAGGTTTTCGCGTCGTCGTCGGACGCGTAGATGTCGGTGCTGTGCGGACCGGCCGAGCGGCTGGTCGAGGCGCGCCCGTCTCTTTGCGCGTTCATCCCAAGGTTGCGGGCTGCGGCGAGCCATTTTCCGCCGCCAAGGTGGAGCACGTCGGTTTCGTTCGCCATGGGCTGGCCGATCACGCTGCCGAGGGTCCAGGTTGCGCCGCTGTCGCGGCTGACCGCGGTGTAGCAGATGTCGATCCGGGGCGTCACGGTCGTGTTGTAGCTGTAAGCGGCAACGCGCAGGGCGCCGTCCGCCCCTGTCTCGACGTTGCCGAAAGGCACGAGGGTCATGCCGTCGGCGCCATCGGGAAATTTTTCGGAAATCGTCCAGGTGCGGCCTCCGTCCGCGGAGCGCGACGCGGTGGGCCGGAGCAGTTTCTTCTTCTTGTAGGCGCCCTTGTCATCCTTCGGATGATAGTTCCAGCCGCCGCTGACGACGATGAGGTCGCCGTTGCGCGCGACGCCGAGCGCGTGGTTGAAGCGGGCGCTGTCGCCCTGGTGATTCGTGGCCGTGCCGCGTTTGCTCCACGTCTTGCCGGTGTCGGTGCTGGCGTAGATATCCACATCGCCGGGGAGCACGCCGTGGGCGGGCCGGTTGTAGATGGCGGCGACGAGTTCGCCCCGGGGCGTCACGGTGAGCTTGGGCCAGGCGCAGGCGTCCTTCACGGCGACAACCTGATCGAGGAGCTCGACCTTCGGCGCGGGCGGGCTGGCGGCGGAGAGGACAGTCGCGAGAAAAGGGACGGCGAGCAGCGAAAACGCGCGCCGGGGGCGACGCGAAGGGAATAGTGATGCGAGGAGCATGATTAGAAATCGGCGCGCAGGCCGAAGTTGAGGGCGGGGGCAAGTTTGCCGTAGCGCTGCACGCGGCCCGGCACGACGGAGTCCCAGATTTCCGGCTCGCCGAGGGCGTTGGTGGCGTCGGCGTAGGCGGTCCAGCGGCGCGAGAAGCGCCACGTCGCGCCGAGGTCGAGGCGGGCGTGCTCGCGCTGGCGGATTTCCTCGCCGGTGTTGGCGTTGCGGCTGACGAGAAAACGCGAGCGGACGTTGTATTTCGCACTCAGGGAGAGCCGTGCGCTGCGCCAGCCGAGGCCGGCGTTCCACGTGCGCGGGACGAAATTCACGAGCTCGCGCACGACGGCCGCGCCGCCATAGTTGCCCTCGGTCCGGATCCACGTGGCGTTGGTGAAGACGCTGAGCTGCGAGAGGAAGCCGGGAAGCTGCCGGAGCTGGTGCGAGTAGCTCGCCTCCAGGCCCTGCACGCGGGCGCTGCCTTGGTTGCGCGTGGTCGAGAGCGTGTAGCCGACGTATTCGCCGTCGAAGCCGTTGTTCGGGCCGGCCTCCACGAGCGTCGCGTAGCGCGCGATGTAGTCGCGGATGTCCTTCCGGAAAAACCCGACCGAGACGACGCCGACCGGCTCGAGGTAGTATTCCGCGCTGAGGTCGTAGCTGCGTCCGCGCTGGGGCAGGAGCTGGGCGTTGTTCTCGGTGATGCTGCGCGCGGTGTCGTTGATCGTCGTGCCGGGGATCAGGTTGTTGAAGTTGGGGCGGCCGATGTTGGTCGTGTAGCTGGCGCGGAGGACGAGCTGCCGCTTGAGATCGTATTTGAGCTGAAGGTTGGGAAAAAAGTTGTCGTAGCTGCTCGTGCGTTTCTCCCGGAGCCGGTAGCGCTCCACCTCGCGCGCGATCGGGTCCACGATGCTGGCGCCGGCGTTGGGCCGGATGAGGCGGCCTTCGCCCTCGAGATCTGTCTTCTCGTAGCGGAGGCCGGTGAGGACGTTGAGCCGGGCGAGCGCGAAAGTGCCTTGGAGGTAGCCCGAGGTGACTTCCTCGGTCACGTTGCGGGGGGTCGTGGCGTTGCGGACGGTGGTGATGAGGTTTTCGGCAAACGCCTGCGGATTGGCGGCGAAGAAATCGCCGAGCAGGTAGTTGCTCGTCCATGTGGCGACGGGAAAGCCGAAGGCCTGGTAGTTGCCGAACGTCGGGTCGGCGAACTGCCCCAGCGTGCGGTCGTCGGCGTTGCCGGCGATGCCGTCGCGGCCGACGTAGGTGAAGGATTGGTTGCGGTTGCGCGTGTAGCGCTCCTGCCTGCGGTAGCGGGCGCCGGTCTGAAGGGTGAGCGGCCAAGGCGCGACGAAATCGCGGCGGATGTCGACCTTGGCGCCGAGGAACGAGTCGGTGCCGTAGCGGCGGTCGGTCGATTGCGACAGGCCGCCGTAGTTGTTCAGGTCGAGGTAGCTCGGCCCGGTGAGCTGCGTCAGCCGCACCAGGTCGGTGCCGCCGCTGTTTTCGAGGCGATAGCTGATGCCGGCGAGCGAGTAACTCGTGCTGCGCCAGTTCGGCGCGGGGTCGTCGTAGTGGTTTACGGAATAGGAATAATAGCCGTCGTAGTCGATGCGCCACGGGCCGAAGCGGTGTTTGACGCCGGGGTTGATGTTGAACGTGTCGCCGAACTTGCGGGTGTTGTCGCTGCCGACCGCGACCGAGCCGGTCGTCGCGGTGTAGCCGGACGTGCCCGCGCCGGCCGCGACGGAGGTGGCGGTGAACGCCGCGTCGCGGATGAAGTCGTGGCCGTCGAAGTAGGTGTATTGGTTGTAGAGGTAGAGCGTGGTGGCGGCGGAGAGCTTGTAGTCGAGATTGACGGTCGCGCCGCTGCGCTGCTGCGCCTGCTGGAACTCGAAGAGCTGGAGCACGCGCGGGTAGGTGGCGAGCGACGGCGCGGGCGGGACGCCGCCGGAGTTCGGATAGAGGTAGGTCTGGTTCTGCCGCGGAATCCACTTCTGCGCGACGGAGTGCCGCAACGTGACCGCCACGCCGATCGGGTGGTCCCGGCCGAAGGCGTTCGAGTAGTAGAACGAGAAGCCGGGAAAAACCTTGCGCATCGGTTCGCGCTTCCAGCCGGGCGACTTGCCAAAATCGAGGAACTCGGCGTTTGCCGCGAGATTGAGGTCGAGGCGCACGCGGCGGCCCTTCTGGGTGAACGCGTTCTTGGTGATCAGGTTCACGCTGCCGCCGAGGGCGTCGGCTTCCTGCGCGGGCGTCGGGGCCTTGGTGACCTCGATCGTCTCGATGTTCTGGATGGAGAGCTGCTCGAGCTCGAGGCGGCGGTTGTCGGTCGAGGAGGCGGCGTTGGCGTAGCGGTTGCCGTCGAGCGTCACGGACGTGAGCGTGGAATCGACGCCGCGCAGGCTGAACGCGCGCGGGTCGCCAGCCTGGTATTCGATCGAGACGCCGGGGAGATTCTTGAGAAAATCGCCGACGTTGGCCTCGGCCGTGTTGCCGAAACTGTCGGACGACACGACGCTCTTGATGTTGGCCGCGCGGCGCTGCTCGTTGATCGCGAACGCCTCGCCCTCGCGGGCCGTGGCCACGACGAACTGGTCCATCCGGTAAACGCCGGACGTAAGCGCCACCTCGACCGTCGCGACGGAGCCCGCGGGAACGGAGACCGCGACCGTCTGCGCGTCGAGGCCGGTGTAGTCGATGGCGAGCCGCTGCGCGCCGGCGGGCACACCGGTGAGGAGGAACGAGCCGTCGCCTTCGGTGAACGCCACCCGATCGGTGCCGACGACCCGCACGGCGGCGCCGAGGAGGTGCGCGCGCGTGGCGGCGTTGAAGACGCGGCCCTCGACTGCGCCCGTGGCCCGTTCGACGGGCTCAGGGCGGGCGGGCTGGGCGGACGCTGGCGAAACGAACAACGCGGCCGCGACGCCCGCGGCGGAGAGAAGACGGTTCAGCGTTTGCATGGCGGAGCGGGGTTCTGGAGCGGTCAGGGACGCGCGGCGGCGCGAGAGATAGCGCGAGTCTGCGGGGCGCGGCGCCCGTTCCGAATGCTTTGAACTGGTCTCCACGAGAAACCTATCGCGCGCCACGCCGCACGGACCACAGCAGCACGGCGAACGCGGTCAGGTGCAGCGCGCCGAGTCCGGTGAAGACGGGCACGTAACCGTAGGCGTCGAGCACGCGCCCGGTGATGAGGTTCGACAGGATGCCGCCGAGACTGCCGCCGAGGGCGGTGAGGGCGAGCAGCGTGCCGACGTTTTCGCGCGGCACGCTTTCGGAAATGAGCGTGAGCTGGTTGGCCATCCAGCAGCTTTGCGCGGCGAGGAGCACGGCGATGAGCGCGATGGCGAGCCACACGGTTTCGACGCGCACGGCGACCGCGGCCAGCGGCATGATGCAGGCGGCGACGGCCATGAGCGTGAGACGCGCGCGCTTTGAGGCCCAACCGCGGCGGATGAGCAAGTCGGAGAGCGCGCCGCCCCCGGGTCCGCCGACGTCGGCCGCGAGGAACGGAATCCACGCCACGAGCCCGATCATCGCGAGGGTGAAGCCGCGCGATTGCTGGAGATAGTCCGGCAGCCAGAACGAAAAGAAATAGCTCGTGGGATCGGTCAGGAAGCGGGCGACGAAGAACCCGAGGCAGACGGGGTGGCGCAGCAGCCGCCACATCGACTGTGGCGGCACAGGTGGCGCGGCGGTGGCGAGTTGGGTGCGGATGTAGTCGCGTTCGCCGGAGGTGATGCCGCGGTGGCGGTCGGGGTGATCGTAGTAGCGCCACCAAATCGCGAGCAGCACGAAGCCCAGCGCGCCCGTGACGAGAAAGCCCCACTGCCAGCCGCAGCGGATCGCGACGAACGAGACGAGCGGCGGAGCGATGATCGCGCCGAAGATGTTGCCGTTGGAAAACGCCGCCATGCTCAGTCCGCGCTCGCGCGGCGGGATCCACTCAGCGACCGCCTTGACGCCGGCGGGCGAGTTGAAGCTCTCGCCGAGCCCGAGCAGGAAGCGGCACACCATGAGCCCGATCCAGCCGGCCGCCGCAGCGTGCGCCATGCCCGCGAGCGACCAGAACGCGAGTGCGGCCGCGAGCGCGAGGCGCACGCCCCAGCGATCGATGATGCGCCCGCAGAACGCGTAGCCGAGGGCATAGGCGGCGAGGAACGACGAGCTGATGTAGGAATACTCCTTGTTGCCGAAGCCCAGCTCCTGCTTGAGCGTCGTCGCGAGCACGGAGAGCGCCTGGCGGTCGAGGTTGTTGACCGCGGCGACGAAGAACAGCAGCGCAACGATGCACCAGCGCTGGTGCGTGCGGAGGAGTTCACCGATGCGGGTCATCGCACGAGATCCTTTTCGGAGACAAGGTAAGCGCGGATGATCGGGGCGCGGCCGCGGCCGCTGGCAAACGATTCGACGCTCGGCGTGCTCGTGTAATCGAGGATCACGATGCGGCCGTCGGCGAGTTGCGTCCATGAGCTGTAGCCGCAGTCGGCCGCGAACGCGTTGTCGAGGGTGACGATGCGGTCGCGGCGGAATTGATCGGGGTGGCCTTGGCGCGGCGTCCACGACCACGCGATGGACGTGTCGCGGGCGTTGGTGACTTTCGCGGATACGGCGCGCCAGTGGGTGACGCCCTCGCGGCCGTTCGCCGCGGAAGCGCGGCTGCCGAAACGCACTTCGCGCTGCCAGATGTCCGCGATGGGCTCGTGCAGCATTTGTTTGCCGTCGACGAAGATCGTCACGTGACCCGCATCGCGCACGATGCGGTAGGTGTGCCACGCGCGCGTATCGAACCCGAAACCCGCCTCCGGCCGGTCGGCGAGGCAGATGCGATCAGGGAGAAAACGCACCCACACGCCCGCGCCGATCGCGCAGGCGTTGGGGCCGGCGGACCCGACGCGCAGCGTGGCCTCGATTTCCACGCGCGAGCGGTCGTCCTGCGCGGGGTAGAGATTGAATTCGACCGCGCCCGCGCGCCCGTCGGCGGTGCGGAGCGTGAGGGTGTCGGCGGTGAGCGTGCAGCGCGATTCGTCGAGGAGGTGAGACGTGGGCTGGAAGCCGAGCGCGGCGGCCTCAGCGGGCGTGAAGACGAGCGCGCGGGTGCCGGGCGTGCCCCAGACGTTGCGGAAGGTCGCGAGCAGTTTGCCCGAGGCGAGTTTCGCGAGATGCACACGCTGGCCGTAGAACGGCGCGGGCATGGCGCGCGGCCAGGTGCGGCCGTTGTCGTCGGAAAAGATCAGGCGACTCGGGTGGCCGAAGCGGCCGTTGCCGAGCCCGATGCGGGTCGCGGCGAGGAGCCGGCCCGGCGCGAGCTCGGCGAGGCCGACCTCGCAGTCGCCGTGGAATGGATCGTCGGAGAGCCACGCGGTGCGCGGCCACGTCTTGCCGCCGTCGTCGGAGAAAACAATCTCGTTGCGGTAGTAGATGTCGTTCCACGGCGCGGGCGGGTTGCGCAGCAGCGCGGTCTGCGCGGACGAGGTGCGCGTGAACGCGATCGTGCCGTCGCTCAGCTCGAGCGGGTAGCCGGGCTCGCCGCCGATGTCGTCCACTTTTTCACCCGCGGTCCACGTGGCGCCGTGATCGCGGCTCCAGAAAATCCAGTTCGACATGCCGCGGCCGGGTTTCTGCCAGTCGGCGAGCATCGGCCAGTTCTGTCCCGGCGCGCGCTGCCCGCGATCGACGACGATGAGGAGGCGGCCGTCCCGCAGCCCGCTCAGTTGCGGGACGACCCAGACGGCTTGGTGATCGTCGACGCTGGCGTGGGAGAGTGTGCGGTAGTCGCCCCACGTGCGGCCGTCGTCGCGCGAGCGGGCAACCATGATCCAGCTCTGGTGCGAGGTGTGTTCATCGGAGAGCTGCCAGCAGGCGACGAGCGAGCCATCGCGGGCGAGGGCGACGTTGGCGCACTTGTAATACCAGCCGCGGGCGGGCCGCGGTGGCAGGTTGGGATAGGTCTCGAGCGAGACGGTGACCTTGGCCGAGTCGGGGACGACGAGTGGTTCGCGGTGAAACTCCGCGGCGGCGAGGGGGCCGAAGATGGAGAGAAGGAGAGAAAGAGAGACGGAGAGATGGCGGCGGCCGGAGAGGGCACGCGAATATACGGCGCGCGGAGTAGCGGCCGAGGTGACGAGGCCGGAAACGGAGGAGGCACGTCGGCCAGCCTCGTCACCTCGGCTGCTACCATGCTTCGGTGCTATTGACTGCACGGTGGATCAGCGCTGTGGATCAGTTTGCGCGTTGTGCTGCCGCGGCGAGCCGGTCGGTCTCGGCGAGCGTGAACCGGGTGCTCACGACGGAATTCTTCTCGGGGCCCTCGCGGTATTTCACGTAGGTGGTCGCGACGAATGTGCCGTCGGGCAGCAATTCGAGTCCGGGGTAGCCGCAGTCGCTGCCCTTGTAGCTGTGGAGTAGCTTGAGGCGATACGGGCCGTCGCGGCCGGCCGCGATGTCCTCGTAGCGCCCGATCCACGCGACGAAGTGATCGCGCGTGGGGCTGCCCGGACCGGTGTCGCGCATGGTGACGACGAGGCGGCCATCGGCGGCATACTTGACCATGTGGCGATCGCCGAAGAGGCCGGGCGGGAGCGGGCGCGAGGCCGACCACGTGCGGCCCTCGTCGTCGCTCGTCATCTGGAGGGCGACGCGCCGGTCGTTTTCGCGGATGAGGCAGAGGAGCTGGCGGCCGTCGGGCGAGCGCACGAGGCAGGGCTCGCAGGGCTTGAGCCCCGGCAGATCGAGGACGATGCGCCACGGCGACCATGTGAGGCCGCCGTCGGCGGAAAGGGATTGGGCGAGGACGTTGGAGCGTTGTTCGACTTTTTCGCCGGGGCGGCGGATGTTGGAGAGGCCGAGGAGTTGTTTCCCGCCGTCGATCGGGACGATGGTGCAAAAGGGCATGACGCACACGAGGCCGTTGCCGCGCATCGGGGACCAGGTGCGGCCGTCGTCGAGCGAGACGGACTGCTGCATGTCGCCGGCCGGGCCCTGGCCGGCGAAGACGAACAGCCGCGTCGCGCCGCGCGGATCGGCGAGGCGGTAGAGGGAGGGGCAGTTCTTCGTGTCGCGCCAGTTGGCGGGCACGTCGAGGAGCGGCGACCAGGTGCGGCCGCCGTCGTCGCTGCGCGCGAGCGGGCCGCACGGGCCGCCGTGGTTGAGCGTCCAGGTGCAGAACATCGTCTTGCCATCGGGCAGGAGGAGTGTGGTCGGGTGGCCTTGGTAGGTCGCGGCCGTGCCCTGTGCGATGACGACGTGGCGCGCCGTGTCGCGCGAAAGATCGAGAGAGGGCGGGTAGCGAAACGACGGGGCGGCGGGTTGCGCGGCGAAGGCGGCGGCAGCGAACGCGGAGAAGGCGAGAGGGGGCGACAGGCGGCGGCGATTCATGACAGGGTGTGAAACGCAATCGCTCCGCCGGCCGCAGCGCGAGACAAGTCCAGTGGTCCGCCAAGGAGACCTTTGCGGGCGGTGCGCCCCGGCCATGGCCATCAGTGCGGGGGCGTGCCGGTGTCCGCCGGCGCAATCGAACGACCGCAGCGAGACCCAACACGCCCGGCGCCGGGAAGGCGCGATGGGCGGAGGGGTGGAGTGGAAATTCATCGACACCCGGCGTGACATGTTCGATTGCGCCGGCTGGTTTTGTGTAAACGATTCGACTGGTTTTTCGCATGCAAGCCCTCGACCAACCCCGACGCGTGTTGCTCGCCGACCAGGCCGCCGAGGCGATCGATCGGGAAATCAAGGCCGGGCGCTGGCGCGAGTGGCTGCCCAGCGAGCGCGCCTTGCGCCGCGTACTGAACGTCAGCCGCCAGACCGTGCGCGCGGCGCTTGCCCAGCTCATCGCGCGCCGCCGCATTGCCGTGAAACCCTATGCAGGGTATCGGATCCTGGGCGTCCGCCTCGCCGCGAAAGCCACCGCCGCCGCGCTGCCGCGCGAGATCGGCCTGATTTGTCCGGAGCCGGTTTACCGGATGCCGCCGCGCTTCGTGCAGGTGGTGGACATCTTCCGCGGCCATTGCGCGGAGGCCGGGCTCAATCTCGAATTGCTCGAAGGCCAGCGCTTCATGCGCACGGAACCGGGCCGAATCATGCCCCGGCTGTTGCGCACGCACCCGAAGGCGTGCTGGATCATCGTGCTGGCAAATCGTCGGCTCCAGGAGTGGTTCGAGCGCAGCGGCGAACCCGTGGTGGTTTACGGCAACGTTTACGCCGGGCTCTCGCTCAACAGCGTCGGCATCGACTACCACGCGTGCATCCGTCACGCAACCTCGTTGCTGCTCGCGCGCGGCCACCGCCACCTCACCTTCATCGCCTACGATCTGCGGCGCGCCGGGGAGGAGGACAGCCTGCGCGGCTTCCGCGAGGCCTGCGCCGCACACCGCGGCGGCGAGGTCGCCCCGGTCGTCATCGAGCGGCCCGACTCCGACGCCGACGCGCTGTGCCGGCAACTCGACCGTGCGCTCCAGTCGCCGCAACGCCCCACCGGTTTCGTCGTCAGTCACACGCACCACTACGCCGCCGTCGCGACGCACCTCGCCCTGCGCGGACTGCGCGTGCCCGAAGACGTGTCGATCATCTGCCGCAGCGAGGATCCGTTCATGCACTTCATGCGCCCGCGGCCGACGTTCTATCGCGCCAACATGGAGACCTTCGCCCGCCTGTTGTTCGATCGCGTGCGCGCCGTCGCCGCCGGCACGGCCAAGCCCGGAGACCAGCGTCTGCTCATGCCGGAGCTGGTGCCTGGCGCTTCGGTGGCCGCGCCGCCGGCCAACGTCTGATTCCTTCCGCGCGAACCGGACCCGGCGCACCGGTCCGCTCACAAGACCAACGTTTTCGATTTTCGCGCAGGCCGCCCTGGTGCCTTCGTCAGGGCGACGGCTCCGGCGGATCACCGCGTCGGCGCCACTGACGAACCCTCCCTGCCACCTCATGATCTCGCACCGACTTGCCGCTTCATTCGCGCCTGCGGTGGTCCTCTCCGCGGCGCTCTTCGCTCAGCCAGCTCCCGCCACGACCGCGCCCGCCGCGATCAATCCCGCAACCGTCCGCCCTCCGGTGGAAGTCGTCGAGTTGAGTCCATTCACTGTGAACGCCGATCGCGATACCGGCTACCGCGCGATGAACACCCTCTCCGGCACGCGCATCAACACCTCCCTGCGCGATATCGCCGCCTCGATCCAGGCGATTACGCCCGAGTTTCTCGAGGACGCCGGCATCACCAACGACACCGAACTCCTGCAATACACCACCTCCACCGAGGTCGCCGGCGGCGCGGGCGGCAACTTCTACGGCGACACCGAAGGCACGACCGCCTTCGTTTCCAGCGACGAAAACCGCCGCGCCGAGTCTGCGCCCACACGCATCCGCGGCATGACGAGCGCCGGACGCTCGCGCAACCTCGTGCCGTCACTCATTCCCTTCGACAGCTACAACACCAGTCGCATCGAAATCAACCGCGGTGCCAACAGCGTGCTCGTGGGCCTGGGCTCACCCGCCGGCATCATTGACAGCAGCGTCTCCGAGGCGGGCTGGCGCAACGACCACAAGGTCATCGTGCGCACGGACAACCACGGCAGCTTCCGCACCGTGCTCGACCTCAATCGCGTCGCCCTGAAGGACAAACTCGCGTTTCGGGTCTCCGGCCTGAATGACGAGACGAAATACAAGCAGGATCCCGCGTTCCGCCACGACCGCCGCTACTACGGCGCGGTCACCTACCGGCCATTCCGCAGCACCTCGATCGTGGCGACGTTTGAGAAGGGCTGGATCGATTCGACGCTGCCGCGGCAGGATGCGCCCCGCGACTACCTCACCCACTTCTTCACCGCCGGCCGGCCGACGGTGGCCAACAACGTGGACTACCGCGATCTGCCGCCCGGCTCCTCGTTCATCCAGTTTGACAGCGGCACCGGCGGCCGCCTGATGACCTTGAACGGGCCGACCGCCAGCACCGCCACGACAGCCTACTACCAGTGGCCCGATAACGTGTTCAACCGCGGCATCGTCAACCGCGCGGCGGCCAATCCGGCGCGGGCCACCGATTTCCGTTTCCGCCAATACGCGCTGCAAAATGGCCGCGAGTTCATCGCCGCGGCCTACGGCGATCCCCGCGGGCTCGACGCCTACCAGCTCTTCCTCGTGGACCCGACCGTGTTCGATTTCTTCAACCATAACATTGACGGCGCCGCGAGTTTCCAGTGGGGCCGGCTCCAGGCCTTCAACGCCGCGCTGCGCCAGGAATTCCTCGGCGGTCGCGCCGGCCTCGAGCTCGGCTTCGACACGCAGCACTACAACTCCGGCTACGTGGACGCCCTCGACGGCATCCGCGGCAACGCGCTGAAGATCGACGTGAGCGAGGGCATTTTCGCCTACGCCACACCTGGCAACCCGAACTCGGGCATGGCGCGCAATCCGAATTTCCTCCGGCCCTTCATCGGCTCGCGCGGCACATTTCAGGACCGCGGTAACCAGAGCCGCACCTACCGTGTGACGGGACTCCTGCGGCACAATTTCACCGAGCACGCCAAGGGCTGGGCGGGTCGCCTGCTCGGCCGCCATTCACTCACGCTGCTCGGCCTCAATTACGAGGTCGATCGGCGCACGCTCTCCGGCAACCCGTCGTTTATGGACTACGACGACCTGCGCGCGCTCGGCATCAGCGACGCGCAGTCCCGCGCCTCGGCCAACTCGCTGGGCAACGTCATCTACCTCGGCGATTCGCTCGCCGGCCGTTCCTCCGCCTCCGGCCTGAATCTCACTGGCTACAAGGGCACGCTCGACTACCCCGAGCAGGTCGAGCTGAACTACATCCAGACGCCGTCGGGCGAAATTCGCACCGGCACCGTCCGCGTGCATCACATCCAAAACGAGCCCATGAGCCGGCTCGCCACGGGCATCACGATGGCCCGCGACTACCTCGATACCCGCGCGAGCGTGCTCCAGAGCCATTGGTGGGACGGCGCGCTGGTCACCACCGCCGGCCTGCGCCGCGACCGTGTGAAACGCTACAACGTTGGTTCCGGCTCCTTCGCCACGCGCACCGATCTCACCCGCGTCTTCAATCCCGCGATGCTCGGTGCCGTCGCCCCCGACAACATCGCCGAGCGCGAGACGCTCACCTACAGTGGCGTCACGCGCCTGAACAAATTCGTCGGCCGCTGGCTGCCGCGCGGCGTCGAACTCGACATGCACTACGGCTGGTCGGAAAACTATCAGGGGCTGACTGGCGTTCGCGCCATCAAGGGCGGATTCTACGACGCACCGATCGGCGAGACCACGGAACGCGGCTTCAGTGTGAGCCTGTTCGACTCGCGGCTGCAGTTTCGCGCCAACTGGTTTGAGACCAAACAACGCAATATCGCCGACTCCGCCGTGGACGAATCGATCGGCACCATCACCGGCTTCATTCCGGATTTCGCGGCCGGCGGCGTCTACACTTTCCATACGGCCGCGGAACTGGCCGCGGTCGGGTTTACCATGCCGCCGAATATCATCGAGGCCTTTGGCATCCGCGTCTCCACGCCCAATGCGCAGGGTTTTTCCTCCTACACGCGGGGTTTCACCGGCCGGGACATCAAGAGTTCCGTTTCGCGCGGCTTCGAATGGGAGGGCACTTTCAATGTCACGCGCGACTGGCGCATCGCGTTCAACGCGGCCCAAACCAAGGCGGTCGAAAGTGAAAAAGGCACAAATTGGGCCGAAACCGTCGATTGGGTGCAACAGAACTGGTTCGGCAATCCGCGCATCCGCGCATTGCGCGTCGGCGCCGGCGGCACGCTCGACACGCTCGGCGGCTGGGAGCAACGCGCCGTCACTGGCTTCCGCAACGTGCAGCAGACAAATGGCGCCTCCAATTTCCAGATTCGCAAATGGCGCGCCAACGCCATCACCAACTACACGTTTCCCAGCACGTCACGGCTGCGCGGCGTCGGGTTCGGCGGCGGCCTGCGCTTCCAGGATCGGATTTTCCTCGGTTATCTGGGCAAGACCAACCCCGCCGATCCGGGCGGCGCGTTGATTGCCGACCCGACCAAGCCCATCATGGGACCGACTGAGACGGAGTTCGACTTCTGGGCCTCCTACCGCCGCCGCCTCTTCGCCGACAAGGTCTCGCTCAAGCTCCAGCTCAACATCCGCAACGCCTTCACCAACGAAGACCTCATCCCCATTCGCGCCCAGCAGGCCGACGTCTATTCCAAATATCCCGCCTTCGATCACTACAAGGCGACCAACTATCAGCTCTACCGCATTGCCGCGCCGCGCACGATTCAGCTCACCGCGACCTTCGGTTTCTAAGGTCGGCGCCATCACCTTCGCCGCCCATGAAGATTTGCACCCGCCTTCTCCTCTTAGCCGTGTGGCTGGCCTCGCTGACGCCACCCCTGCTCGCCGCAACTGCACCCACGTGGGACGACATCTACGCCCTCCGGGCCACCACACCCTACTACGCCTTCCCCACGACGTGGATCGCCCCGCCCGATGCGAAATACCAACGCCGCTCCGAGGCCAGCGCCGTCACTTTAGGGAACGGCGATGTCCTGGTCGCCTGGTGCGATCTGCTCGGCCGCGGCGACAACGCCAAGGGCCTCATCGCCGCGGTCGAACTAGGTTCCGATGGCGCACCGCGCGGGGAGCCGCGCACGCTCGTGCCCACTCCCCCTGGCGGCCTCAACGCGCTCTCGCCCGCGCTGCGCCGCCTGCCCAACGGCGAAATCGGCATGGCGTTCAGCTACCGCATGAGCACGAAGGAAGCCTCGCGCCGCTTCATACGCTCGCGCGACGAGGGCCGCACCTGGGCGGAGGCCGTGCTCGTTTCCGACGGCAGCGATCCCTACATGACCGGTTGCAACGACCGTCTCACCGTGCACAGCAGCGGTCGCCTGCTCGCACCGTTGCATTGCAGCGACGACTGGGAGCGGCACCATTTGCACGTGAAGGTTGCGTGGTCCGACGATCACGGGGTAACGTGGACGACCACGCGGCAAAAGCTCGAACTGCCCTACGTGCGCTGGCTCGACGAGAAGGGCCAGCCCGCCCGGAAGATCGGCCTGGAATCCGGGCCGCACGAACCCGGCATCGCCGAACGGGCTGACGGCAGCCTGCTGATGACGATGCGAACGGCGATGGGCACGCAGTTCTTCTCCGAGTCCCGCGATCGCGGCGCCACCTGGAGTGATCCGCGCAGCCTTGAACTCACCAGCCCGCTCGCGCCCGCGAACCTCACGCGCATCCCCGGCACCAACCAACTGCTGATGGTCTGGACGCCCAACTACGAGTCCGCCAAAAACCTGATGGGCCGCCGCAACACGATCGCGCTCTGCGTGAGCGACGATGACGGCCGCTCCTGGCCCCTCGCGCGACGCAAGATTCTCCTCCACGACGCCGCAAAATCCTCCGACTACCCGAGCGTGCTCTACCACGGCGGCGAGATCTGGATCACGCTGCGCGTCAGCAGCGGCTCCGGCGTATTGCAGGGCCTCACGGGCACCGCGCTCATGCGCGTGCCGTTGAAGTGGATCCACGAATAGCCCCCCGGCCACGATCTTCCATTCCACTTCTCCATGACGCATCGCCTCCGGCCCATCCTCGCCCTGTTCGCCACGCTCGGCGCCGCTCACGCGGCCCAATCGCTACCGCCTTGGGCCGGCCGCGCGCCGAACGGCGATGTCGTCCGCGTCGCCGTCGAGCCGCCGTCGAACCGCCGGTTCGAGCACCTCGCGTGGCCCAAGGCCGTGCGCACGGCCGACGGCGCCATCGTGCTTGGCTACCTCGCCGGCACGCACCATGGCAACGAGAGCTGCCCCGCCGTGTCGTTTTCCACCGACGGTGGACAAACGTTTTCGCCGCCAAATGTGCTGCGCGAATTCGGGCCGGGCAGGGACTACACCAACAGCGGCAACATGGCGTTGGGGCTCGCCCACGACGGCTCGGTGCTTTTGCTCGCCCACGGTCACACGGCGAACTCGAATCATATCTTCGGCTGGCGTTCGCGCGATGGCGGCCGCACCTGGCAGCCAGTCGATACCTCGGCGCTCGGGCCCAACAAAACCGGTTCGTCGACGGGGACGATCGTCCAGTTGCCGGGGCGAAAACTGATGGTCGTCGGCCACTATCGCGCGGGTGCGAAGCCTTACACGACCGGCATCTGGCAATCCGTTTCGAGCGACGACGGCCAGACCTGGGGCGAGCCGGCCATGGTGAACAACCTGAACGCCGGCGAGCCCGTGCTCGTGCGCAGCGGCGAGAAATTGCTCGTGTTTATCCGCGGCCGCGGCCCTGCCAGCGCGCGGCAGTTTGTCTCCGTTTCCGACGACTGGGGCCAGACCTGGCGCACCGATTTGCTCAACATCACGGCCCGGCAGTCGCATGCCGGAGGGCTCGCGCACCCCTTCGCGATGGTCAACCCGCACAACGCGTCGGAGCTGATCGCGGTCACGTTCGAACGTCCGCTGCCGGGTGCGGCGCAACTCTGGCGAGGCAACCCGAAAACCCTCTCGTTCAAGCACGAGCGCACCCTGGTTGAACTGCCGAAAGTGCCCGGTGACAACCACACCGACTTCGGCTACGCGTGGCTCGTCCCGCTCGAAGGCCGGCGCGCGCTCGTCTTCTACTACCACGGCCTCGGCCGCGGCGCATGCCCCATCTGGGTCGTGGAAACGGAAATCTGATCCCGGTTGCGGCGCGAACTGAAATTGTAGGGCCGGCCCTTGTGGCCGGACCGCGGCCCACTGACGAGCGGCGGCCCTACAAAGACCTCAAAGCGCGACGTTGTTGGTTCGATCCCGCGGCTCACCGCCCTGCGATCGCGTCGTCCAAGGTCGCAATCATCGCCTCGCGCAGCGGCAGCAAGTTCTCCAGCCGGTGCCCGAGCCGCAAAATCTGGTCGGCCTCCTCGAGCGTGACTTGTCGGCGGCTGCCCAGCGTCGCGGCAAGTTGCCCCGCCTCCCCGCGCAGGGCGGGCCCGGTCATCGCCTGCAATCGCTCGCGCTGCCGCGCGAGCACCGCGACCATCTCGGGCGAGCGCGGCAACGGGCGGAGCAACCGGTGAAACTCCGCCGCGAAAGCCACGGCCTGCTCCGCTTGCGGCGCCGTCCACGAGGCCACGGTGGCGCGCGTCGTCAGCCCGGAAAACGCCCGCTCCGCCTCCGTCGCCTGGCGCGAGCGGATCTTCTCCGCGGAATCGAGCGCGCGCGGCCCGTCGCGCAGCAGCAGGGCGAAGTGCACGCGCATCGCCAGCAGCAGGCCGAGTCGCTCCCCTTCGGGCGCAGGTTGCGTCGCCAGTGCCCGCTCGACCTCCGCCGCTGCGGCGCCCGCAAAGGCGTGTCGCGGACCCGCTACAGTCATCGTGTCCAGGGCGGACGCGGGCAGCGTAAACGTCTGCCCCTGCGCCGCGGCCGCGGCCAGCGCGGCGAGCGCGCATCCGAACTGCATCCGCATCGGTGCCATCGCTCCGTTATTTCGCGGGCGCCGGCACCCACGCCGACTCGGCCGCCGACACCGTGTCCTTGTCGCCCGTGGTCGGCGGCTCGTCGAACGGCAGTTGCCCCACCTCCTCGATCGCCGCCCAGTTGGGCTCGCCGAGCGTGCGGCCGAATTCGGCGCCCTGCGCCGCGAGCGTATCCTGGAGCTGCGCGATCGGCACCTCGCGCACGCTCCGGCCCGCGCGCACGGCCAGCGCCGCCGCGGTGCCCGCGGCCTGGCCCTGCCCCATGCAGATCGGGATAACGCGCGTCGAGGCAATCGCCTCGTGCGTGGCGGAGATGCACTTGCCGGCCATCAGCAGCCCGTCCACGCCACGCGCGATCAGGCTGCGCAGCGGGATGGTGTAGGCGCGGACGTTGTGCGAGTCGACCCACGTGCCCGCGGGCCGGTGGATGTCGATGTGGTAGGCGCCCATGCTCACTGCGTCGTCAAACACGCGCCCCGCGATCAGATCGTCGGCCGTCAGCACGTAGTCGCCCATGATGCGCCGGCTCTCCCGCACGCCGAGCATCGGCGCGATTTCGCCGAGATAAGCCTCCTCGAAACCCGGCACCCACTTGCGGAAGAACTTTTCGAGCACCGGAATCTGCCCGTAGACGCGCTGATAGGCATCCGTGAGGCTGGCCGTATTGGTCGGATCGAGTCCGAGCACGCGCGTCATCACGACGAGAAACTGGTCGGGTCGGTGGAGCTTCACGCCGACGATGCGCGTCTGCGGCACGTCGAACTCGCCCGTGGCCCGCGCCTGCTCGATCAGCTGCGCGTAGCCGCCGCAGATGATCACGTTCATCCGATCGAGGCGGCGCATCATCTTTTCGCGGAGCTCGGGATACGGCGCGAGCCACTCGCGGTAGTTGAGCGCGGGGTCCTTGCAGCCGGCGACGAACGCGGCGCGGTCCACGCCGCAGAGCTTGAACACGAGCGTGGGCGCCTGCACGAGCCCGTCGCCGGTGCGGCCCTTGGCCCACGGCACGTGCCCGCGCGCCGCCACGTCGCCATCGCCGCTGCCATCGATCGTGACGCCGGCCTCGATGCGGTGGCGGCCGGACTTGTTCTCCACGATCACGCCGGCGATGCGATCGCCCTCGCGGATCGTCTCGACCACCAGCGTGTGCAGGAGCAATCGCACGCCGGCCTCGCGGCAGAGCTGCATCGCGAGGATTTTCCACCCGTGCGAATCGACACTGATCGCCGAGCCGCACTTGGGATCGAGCTCGTGGCCGCTCGCCGCGCCCAGCGCCTGCAACCGCTGGCAATACTCGAGCGCCAGCCCCTTCACGATCATCCGGTAGTCGCGATCGTGGAAGCCCAGCCACGGCAGCGTGGCGGAGATGCCGCCGAGGAAGCCGGCGGACTCGACCAACAGCGTGTCGGCGCCATTGCGGGCGGCGGCGAGCGCGGCGGTAAAGCCGGCGGCGCCGGAGCCGACGACGAGGACCTGGGGGCGGAGCGTGGGAAGCGGGGTGGGCATCGGGAAAGCGGTTCAGGAACGCGGCGGCTCGAGGCGCGCGGCCTCGCCGAAATAGAACGTGTCGGCGTCGCGCAGCTCGAGGTTGTGATGGCTGTAGTAGGAGCGCGCGGTCTCGCGGAAACCCGCCGGCCAGTCGAGCTCGACGCCCAGCCGGGCGAGTTCGCGCTGGAAGTCGGCGAGGTGGCGCGGCGCGTTGCGCACCTCGCGCGGGCGGAGCTTTTTCGCTTGGCACCACGCGGCGAGCGCGCCCGCCGCCTCTCCGGTATTCCATTCGGTCGGATGCACGCGAAACGCCCCGTTGGTGACGTGGGTGACGCCGAGGTTCTTGCAGGCGGGCAGCAGGTTCTCGACGCGCACCGGGATGAGTGCGCCGAGCGGGATCTGCTGCACCCAGTGCTTGCCGTGCATCGCCTCCGTGATGCTCGGCTGGCCCGGCGCGGTGGGCTTGTGGATGTCCACGCGATAGCCGCTCACTCCCACGCTGTCGGGGTATTTGCGCGGGCCGTTTTTCGTTTCCGGCAGGTCGGTGCGGAAATGCTGCTCGAGCACGGTGAACTCGGCCTTGATGCGCCGCGACTCGCGGATGTAGGGCTGCGGCGCGAGGCCGTCGGTGGTGCCCCAGATGTCGCCGCGCGGCCGCAGCCCGGGATAGCCGGTGCCGCCCGTCGCGGGATTCGGCGCCTCCGTCTGCAGCCAGTGGATCGCGCAGCGGCTGAGCTGGCGCGCGGCGGCGAGATGGTGCGCGCGTTCCTCCGCGCCCACGCCGCAGAGCACGCCGAAGTGGTATTCGTTGAGCGGCCAGATCGCCGTGGTCAAATCGCTCGGGAAGGCGCCGGGCTCGAAGTTGGTGCGGCACGTCATCCGGCGAAACGACCACGTGCTCGCCACGTAGGCGCCGGACCTCGCCGGCCTCCGCAGGTGATCGTGCTTCGCGCCGAACAGATCGGGGAGCGTGAATTTCGGGAAATCGCCGCGGTGGCTCTTCGCCCGCTTCCAAAACTCGTAGTCGCGCGGCCGCTCGATCGTGTGGTCCTCGCCCGGCAGGTGATCGAACGCGAAGACGTGCGTGAACACCATCTGCTCGCGCGGCTCGGGCGGCCCGTCCACCGCGAGCGGCTCGCCCGTCTCGCGCTGCGACTCCGCGCCGACGACCGATTCCACGCCGCCGAGCTCGAGCAGATCGCCCAACTCCGTTCCGTCGATGAACCACGGCGCGGTGAGCGTGCGCGTGGCGCCGCCGTGCTCATCGCGCACCGTGACCGCCTGCACGCGATCGCCGGCCGTCGCGACGGCGGTCGGGCGGTGGTGCAGCAGCACGCGGATGCGCCCGGCCGCGAGGTGCGGCGCGAGCAGCTCGTGCAGCACGGCGAGCCCCGCGCGCGGCTCGAAGCCCAGCGCCGACACCCAGCCCGCGCCGGGATTCAGCAGCGGATCCGCGCGCGCCGCGGGCGTGAGCGGGAAGTGGCGGCGGTAGTGCTCGCGCACGCCCGTGCGAAACGCCCGGTAGCCCCGCGTTGCGCCAAACTTTTCGATCCACGGGTGCTCGTCGAGCGGCACGCCCTGCGCCGTGAGCTGCCCGCCGATCCACGCGGATTCCTCGGTCACGATCACGTTTGCGCCCATGCGTGCGGCGGTGAGCGCCGCCACGATGCCGCCGAGGCTGCCGCCGACGATCAGCACATCGCACTTCTCTTCGCGTCCCGGCCAGTCATGCCCGGCCTCCGCCCCTGACGCGGTCCGGTGCGACCATGACACGGCGGCGGTCGCGAGTGCGGCTTGGCGCAGGAAACGGCGGCGTGTTAGGAGCGGCATAAGATCGTCCGAAGGTGAAGGAACGCGACTCTAGGGGGCGCTCCTTTCCTGCCAAGCCGCGGACCTAGGTGTGCAGAGCGGACCAGCTTGACCGAGCGTCGAACGCCGGCCGGTCGCCAGCAGGGGGGATTGCAACATCCGGACACCCACAGGCGCCGGTTATGAGAACCCGAGCGGTCCGGCCTCGGCCGCGCGGGGTGGGTCTTCTTTGACGCCGAAATCTATGCCGCGCGCTTCCAACTCAGAGGGGCCGGAGTAGGTTGTCGGGTCGGCGGGGCGGTTGCAGATCGGGGCGAATCCACCGCGTGGGAGATCGCCTCGGCGGCACTCTTGCCGCCGCCTGCCTCACGGCGAACGGCGCGTGGCGAGGTCGCGGGAGCCGGTGGCTTCGCGCTGCCGATCGAGGAGGGCTTGGAGTTCGCGGGCGATGGCGGGGCGAGCGGCGAACAGGTTGTTGGTTTCGCCGGGGTCTGTCCGCAGGTCGTAGAGCTGCGGCTGGTATTCCTCGGCCAGCGCCTTGAGTTGCGCGGGGGCGACCTGGGGGTGCGGCTTGCCCTCGATGTATTTCCAGAGGCCGCGGCGGATCGCGAAATTGCCCTTGGCGCTATGCAGGATCAGCGAGTCGCGCGCGGGCGTCGCCGCGGCGCCCGTCAACTGCGCGGCGAAGCTCACGCTGTCGTCGGCGCCCGCGGGGGGCGGCCTACGGTGGCGTGCATCGGGCGGGCGGCGGCGGCCTGCTCGAAGCTGTCCTCAAGCCAGTGCAGGCTCGCGAGGTCGCGAGCCTCGTAGAGGCCCATCGTGTTGTGCGCGACGCCGGGCACGACGACCCAGTCCGCGGGGACGCGCAGTTCGTCGAGCAGCGCCTTGAATTTCACGTTGGCCGGGTAGAGCCAGTCGGCGTCGCCGACCACGAGCCGGAGGCGGATTTTTTCCCGGATGAGATCGGCCTTGGCGCGGATGAGGGCGTGCGGGTCGTGCTCGGCAAAGTGTGCGGGGTCGCGGTAGTTTTTTCCCGCGGCGGTGATCGAGAGCGCCGCGCCGTAGCCGACGGCGGCGCAGAACAGAATGGGGTGGCGCATCGCCACGCTGAGGCAGCCGAAGCCGCCCATCGAAAAGCCGTCCACGGCACGGCCCGCGCGGCTTGCGATGGTCGGATAGCGGGCGTCGATGAACGGAATCAATTCCTCGATGATGCTGCGTTCGATGGGCTGGCCGGCGGCAGTGTTAACGAACTCGGTGTTGCCGAGGCCGTTCACGAAAACGTAAATCATCGGGCGCACGCGGCGGTGCTCCATCGCATCGGTGAGGGTAGCGCGCGTGCGGTCCCACTGGCGCTCGGGCGAGCCGCCGCCGCCGTGGAGGTTGTAGACGACGGGGTAGCGCACGGCGGTGGCGGCTTCGTAGCCGGGCGGCGTGTAAACCTTGATCGGCACGTTCTGTTTCAGGAGCGCGCTGGGGTAGGCGAGATCGTGGATGCCTCCGCGGGCAAGACTTGCGCCCAACAGCATCGAAACGCGACAGACGACAAGGAGGCGCGGCATGGGTGGGAGTCAGTCCTCCGGCAGCCAGCGGTCGCGCATGAAGATCAGCGCCATCGCGAGGGCAAAGGTGAACAACGCCGCGAAGACCACGAACACCGCGCCAAAACCGCCGGTCCGCTGCACGACGACACCGATTCTCTCCACGACGAAAGCGCTCACGATGGTCTCCGCGAAACCGACCAGCCCCGCCACCGTGGCGATGCGGCCCCGGGCGACGTCCTGCTTGAACGCCTGCTGGTTCGCCAGCCACGCGCCGAGGCCGAAGACATAAAGACACAGGATGACGACTGCCGTGTCGACCGAGGGTGCGCGCGCGAGGGCAAGCACCGCCATCATGCAGAGGTAGGCGGCGACGATGACGGCCCGCCGCGCGCCGAGCAGCGGCCAGCCGCGCCGCCCGAGGACGATCACCGCCGCGCCGCCCAGCCACATGCCGAGATCCTGGCAAAACGAGATCACCATGAGCCGGTCGCCGAGGGCCTGGTTGTAGGGCATCTTCCACGCCTGCGTGAGGTAGCTCGGCAGCCACTGCGTCATGAAATAAAGGCCGGGAATGATGCCCATGCCCACGAGGACGACGCCCCAGAAGGCCGGCCGGCGAAACATTGCGAGCGTGTCGGCTCCCGGCGTCGTGGTCGCGGCGGCGGCCGGCCACTCCGGCGCGCGCCGCTCGGGAGCGCGAAACACGAGCAGCCATGGCACGACCCAGAGCAGGCCAAGTGCACCGGTGAACAGGAAAGCCCAGCGCCAGTGGTGCTGCGTGGCGACGTAGATGACGAGCTTGGGCGCGACCAGCGTGGCGATCACGGCGCCGCTGTAGAAGATGCCGTTCGCGAGCACGCGCTCGCGCGCCGGGAAGATGCGGGCAATCAGCAGGAGGCAGACGGGAAAATTGGCCGCCTCGAAGAGGCCGAGCGCGGCACGCAGCGCGAGCAGCGTCGCGTAATCGTGGGCGAAGCCGACGAGCAGATTGCACAGCGACCAGCCCAGCACGAAGACCGGGAACACCCGCCGGAAGTTGCGCACGCGATCGACCAGTGGGCCGACGACGAGGTGAGCCGCCGCGTAGGCGTAGACAAACGTGGCGAGCAGCCGGCCCCGCTGCGCCTGGCCAAGGTTGAATTCCCGGCAGATCGGATCGGCGGCGTTGCTGAGCGTCTGGCGATCGAGATAGTTGAGAAACGTCGCGAAAAAGAGCGTGCCGAGGACGAACCAGCGCCAGTGGCGATCGAACCAGGAGGGGGGCGGAGCGGCGTTGGACGACATGGGCGGGCCGGGCCAAGGGCGGGTGCTACTGCAGCAGAATCTCGCGCACGCGACGGAAACCGCACTCGCCGCTCGTGAGCACCGGCACGCCGAACTCGCGCGCAGCATTGCGGTGCTCGAGCGCGAAGACGCTCATCGAGAGCTGGGCGAGCACGACCGAGTTGATGCGCTCACGCCGCTGCGCCGCGCGGATGGCGCGGACGAGGGCGGCGTTGTGGCGCGCGATTTCGCCCCGGCCGAGCAGGTCGAACGCCTCCTCGACGGTGGCGCCGGCGAACGCGATTTCCTTCCCGAGCCGCGCGGCGGTTTCGCGCAGGAGCGCCTGGGTCGAGGCAACCGAGGGTCCGTGCGTGGCGACCACGAGGATGCGGCCGCCATGCGCAACCGCCTCTTCCATCATCGGCTCGTCGATTTGCACGACGGGGACGCCGGTCGGGCGGAGGGCGCGCCGGACGGCGCCGGCGGCGCGGTTCATCGTCGAGCAGGTGATGAGGAGGGCATCTGGGCGGTGCAACGCGACCAGCTCGCGCGCAGTGCGCACGAAACTGCGAATGTTTTCCGGGGGCGGACAGGGCCGGCCGTATTCGTGTGCCGCCATGAAACGAAGCTGCACATGATCGCCGCCGGCGTGGACGAGCTTCACGCCTGGCAGAATCTGGCGGCCGAACCAAGTGCCCCAAAGGCTCACCCAGGTTGAGCCATTGACGAGGCCGAGCGTCCTGCCGACGAGGCGCGCATCGCCGGCCTCGGCCGCGAGAGACGGCGTGCCCGTCAGCTTCATGTAGTCGCCGAAGAGCCGGATCGGATCGGCGAGGCGCGGACGGCGGGAGACGCGCGGCGGGCGGGAACTCATGCGGCGGAGGCGCGGCGCTTGCGTTGGACGAGCGCACGGGCACGGGCGGCCATCGCGCGCGGCGTGAGCTCGTAGTGGCGCAGCAGGTCCTGCAGCGGCGCCGCCTCGAAGACGGTGTCGCCGAGGCCGAGTATCTCGAGGTGCACGGGAAACTCGCGCGCCGTCACCTCGGCGACTGCGCCGCCGAGCCCGCCGTAGATGCGGTGGTTCTCGATCGTGACGAGCGCGCCGGTGGCGCGGGCCAGCCGCACGATCAGTTCCTCGTCGATGGGCTTGATTGAGGGCAGGTGCGCGACAGCGGCGGAGATCATGAGCGTGCTGCCGACCGCGGGAGGTAAGATGATCTTTGCCCGCCACGTGACCGAGGTCGAGTAGGGCCCCGCGGGGTGGCCCGGGGGACGCTGCGCCGGGGAGAGGACCGCGAAAGGAGAAGGGGCCGGGGGAGGTCGCGCGGGCCGACTTCGAAAAACGGGAAAATGGTGTTTACTTGCGCTCCGGGTTTTCGCAATACGTCACGTTCCTCACGGGCCAGTAGCTCAGTTGATAGAGCGCATCGTTCGCAACGATGAGGTCGTCGGTTTGATCCCGATCTGGTCCACCACTCTGGCGGGGTGAGGGTTGGGCGACGTGGAAAGGGTCGCAATCGACCCGGCGCCGGCTAGTTTCACCCCCGAAAGGCTGCATGAAACGTTCGCTCGCCAAAGCCAGGTCCGCGCCCAACCAATCATCGGCAAAGTCGTGCCGCGTCTGGATTGTGGAGGATGAGCTTGCAGCCCGGAAGCTGGTGTGCGCCGTCGTCGGAACCCTGCCGGGATTCACGGTGGTCGGAAAGTCTGACCGTGCCGATCCGGCCCTGGACGCCGCGGGGGCGGGGCGCGTCGACTTGGTGATCCTGGATCTCATGCTGCCGGACGACGGGGGCATGAGTGCGTTGCGCAAGTTTCGGTGCCTCCCGGAGGCACCGCGGATTCTGATCTACTCCGCCACCGTCACCGCCCATTCGGTGCAGATGGCGGTGAGCCTGGGGGCTCTCGGCTATGTGGAGAAGACGGAGCCGCTGCCCGAATTCCGGGCGGCCCTGGAGCGGGTGCGCGACGGCGGCATGCACCTCAGCCCGCAGGCGGGTCGGATGTTGTCCTCCCTCGTGCAGGCCAAGGCGGCCGTCGAGGAAAAGCCGAGCACGCTGGAGAGTCGGTTGCTGGAACTGCTGGCGGGCGGAGCGTCGCTCAAGGCGGCGGCCTATGAGCTGCAGATCTCGTATGGGAAGGCGCACCGGCTCCGGCAGACCCTGATGGCGCGGGCGCAGGTGGGGCACTCCGCGGATCTGGCGGGTTATGCCGCGGCGATCGGGTTGGCGGGACTGCCGCGGACCGGGCGAGGGGAATAATCGGGACTGCGTAGTTCTACGGCCCGCATTTCCCCGGGCGCAGAAAGTTATCCCCGTGCGTTTTGGAATTCCCGGACGATACTTTGGCAAATGTCCCCTGCATCCAGCCAATCGGCTTCGGGCGCCTCCCGACCCATACGCATCTTCCTGGTGGAGGACCAGGCGCTGTTTTCTTCGCTGCTGCGAGAAATCCTCACGAACCATCCGGGGTTCACGGTCGTAGGGCAGGCGGCGACGGCGGCGGACGCGCTGGCGACGCTGGAGGCGGCCGCGCCGGATCTGGTTCTCGTGGATCTGCTGCTCCCTGACATGAGCGGTCTCGAACTGATCGAGCGACTCATGGGGCGGAAACCCGCGTACAAGATCGTCGTCTGCAGCGCCGCCTGCCACGATCGGGCCATCGCCATGGCGTTTGCGCTCGGTGCGCACGGTTTCGTGGAAAAAAACCGCGGTCTGTCGGAACTGCTGGACGCCCTGGAGCGCACGATGCAGGGATCAATTTGCCTCTCCCCGCGCGTGAGCGAAGTGCTGCGTCAGCAGGCCGGTTTCCAGAGTGACGCACCGTCGCTGCGCCCCGGCGACCTTGGGATTCTGCGCCGGCTGCTCCGCCACGAGCCCGCGCGGGCCATTGCGCGGGACGTGGGAATGTCCGCGTCGGGCATCTACAAGGTGCGGGAGCGGATCGCGCGGCGCACGGGGGTGCGCTCGAAGCGGGAATTGTATGAAGTGGCGGTGGAGTTTGGCCTGATGCCGGCGATTCCCGAGGAGCCCGTCCCGTCGAAGCCGCGGGCGGCGGTGGGTCCCGGCGGGGGCCAACACGCGTGATGACCCTGCGCGACCTCTTCACTCTTGCCGCACCCTGCGACGCCCCGGGCGGGGCGCCTGGCATCACCTGGCGACGACTGGTGGGTGCGCTGGCGCTGGGTGCGGTGGGCGCGGCGGCCAACTGCCAGCCGATTCAGCTGTTTCCGGGGATCGTCCTCGCCCTCGGCGGCATCGCCTCGCTCTACGCGAGCCTGGCGCTCGGCCCCGTGCCGGCTATGCTCACTGCGGCGGCGGCCTACGCGCCGACCCTGTACCTCTGGGATCAGCCGCTCGCGCTCACGGTGGCGTTCGTGGAGGCGGCAGTCTTCGGCTACGCTTACCACTGCAGGCGCCTCGGCGTCGTGCGCTCGTACCTGGTGTTTTGGGGCGTGGTCGGACTGCCGTTGGTTTACGGCGTGGCCTGGCACTATGCGGCGCTGCCGGAGCCGACGCGTTCGATTCTGCTCTTCAAATATCCGGTCAACAGTCTGCTGACGCTGCTGGTGGCGGTCGTGCTCCTGCGCGTGCGCTGGCTGGCGCATCTGACCGGCGGCACGATCCCTCCCCGGCAGGTGCGGCTGGAGCGTTTGTTGGTCTCCACCTACACCCCCGTGGTGCTCGCGCCGCTCCTGATTGTGGCGGTGAGTGTCGGGTCCTTTGTCACGAACCGCTACCTGAAGCAGCAGAACGAAAATCTGCGGTGGGTGGCCGAGGAGATCGCCGGCGACCTGGGCGGCTCCCTGTCGTTTTTGCAGCAGGCGGTGGTTGATGCGGCGTCGGACATTGCCACGCAGGGGGCGGAAAGCGCGCCGGCCGTGCTCCAGAAATTGCACCGGAGCTATGCGGAGTTCAGCACGCTGCTCTTCGCCAACGCCACCGGCGAAGTTGAGTATTCCGTCGGGACGCTGCAGGGCCGGAGCGTGGAGCGGAGGCGGAGCGAGGTCTTAAGCGTCGCTGATCGGGAGTATTTTCGCATGCCGATGGCGACGGGCCGGGTGTTTGTGAGCAACGGCTTCAAGGGGCGCGCGCTCGGCTCGGACCTCATCTTCGCCATCTCCGCCCCGGTGCCCGGGCCGGATGGCCGGCCGGCCGGGGTGGTCGAGGCGTCCATCCTGCTGCAGAGCGCCCAGGGCGGACGACCGGCTCTCATTCGCGACTGGTCGGAGCGGCAGTTCGCGGTGATCGATGGCGGCGGACGCGTCATCCTTGCGAGTTCCGAAGGGGGGCTTCGGCTGCTGGAAAACCTGCGTATCCGTTTCAACCTTACTCCCCACGGCCCGGGGAATATCCAACCGGAGCTGGTGGAGTGCGTGCTGCGCGACGGCCAGGCGCCGGAGGTGGTGTTGCGCTCGTGCGTGCCCGTTCCGGCTCAGCCCTGGCGGGTCGTGGTGGACCTGCCGCTGCGGGATGTGCTGCGGCAGGCGGCCGACGGCTACGTGATCGCGGCGTGCTGGATGGGGGCCGCCTGGCTGCTGGCGCTGGGGATGACCCGCGTGGTATCGGCGCAAATCACGCGGCCCTTCCGCTACTTCGCGGCGATCTTTCGGTTGGACGACGCCAGCGTCGCCGCCGGGGCGGTGCCGGCCCTGCCCGTGGGCATACCGGTGGAGTTGGCGGAGTTGGGACGGGAGCTGATCCAATCACGACAGGCGGCGGCGCGGGCCAACGCGGAACTGCGCCAGGCTCTGGAGCAGCGCGATGCCTCAAACCACGAGTTGCGGCGGCTTTCCGAGGATCTGGAGCGGCAGGTGGCCGCACGGACGGCGGACCTCGAGGAGGCGCGGCGGCGCGCGGAGGCGGCGAACCGGGTGAAGTCGGAGTTCGTCGCGCACATGAGCCACGAACTGCGGACGCCGTTGAACGTGATCCTTGGTTCGGTGCGGATTCTCGAGCGGGATCCCGTACTCGTGGGCGACGCGGCCAGTGCCGCCCAGCTGCGGCAGATCACCGCCAGCGGCGACCTCCTGCGGAGCCTGATCGAGGATGTGCTGGATCTAGCGAAGGTGGAGTCGGGGGCGATCGAACTCAATCCGGTCAGGGTCGATGCTGCGCAGCTCGTGCGGGAGTGTGTCGGGTTGCTTGAGCCCGCCGCGGCGGCCAAGCGGATCCAGGTGAAGGTTGAGATCGCCGTGAGCGATGGTTCGATGGTGACGGACCGTCGCCGCCTGCAGCAAATCGTGCTGAATCTGCTCAGCAACGCGATCAAGTTCACCCCGGCCGGGGGGCGGGTGGAGGTTAGCCTGCGGGCCGCGCCTGACCGCGCGGACGCCCTGATCTTTGCGGTGGCCGACAATGGCGCTGGCATGGCGGCTGAGGAATTGCGCCGCCTGTTCGAGCCGTTCGTGCGGGGCACTGCCGCCAAGGTTTCCGGGGAGCCGGGCACGGGGCTTGGCCTCCCGTTGGTGAAGCGGATTGCCGAGCACCTGCAGGGCGTGGTGCAGGCGAGCAGCCAGCCGGGCGAGGGCAGCTGCTTTGCGGTCACGCTGCCCCGGGGCGCGTTCACGGCGGAGCCGGAGCCCGCGCTGCCTTCGGACGTACGGCTGCCGGAGGAAATCCGGCCGGCGGCGAAGCCCAGGCGTCCGGTGCCGCTCGTCCTCATCGCCGAGGATCACGAACCCAACGCGGTAATCCTGGCGGAGATTTGCGAATTGGAGGGCCTGAAAACGCAGATCGCGGTCAATGGCTTGGAGGCCGTCGCCCTGGCGGGCGAGCATCTGCCGGATGTCATCCTGATGGACTGGAAGATGCCGCTGCTGGAGGGCCCCGAGGCGATCCAGCGGATCAAGGCGGATTCCCGCACGGCGCACATTCCGATCATCGCGCTCACGGCCTATGCGCAGCCCCGGGACGCCGCGCGCATGGCCGAAGTCGGGGCGGAGGCCTACCTGACCAAGCCGATCGATTTTGATCGGCTCCTGCAGCACCTCGCCCGCCTCGGCTTGATCACTCCAGCCGGCGCCGGATCGGACGCGGCAAACCATCCGTAGTTCCCCGGATTTTGTTTTCCAAGAATTGGGCCCAATTTTTGTACCACTCCATCATGAACACTCTTGCCCTGCCAGTTGATCCTTCTCCCGCGGTGCCGCGCCCCGACCTACGACTGTGGATTTTTGAGGACCACCAGTGTTTCCGCGAGTTGCTGGCGGACTACCTCCGCACGCTGCCCGGCATCACGGTTGTGGGCACGCTGGATGATGAGGAGCAGCTGCATGCGGCGGTTGCCGCCGGGCAGGTGGATTTGGTCCTGCTTGATCTGCACCTGAGCGGCGCCGGCGGCTTCCAAGTGATGGAGCGCCTCCGGCAGTGCGCGCCCGCTCCGGCGGTGCTGATTCTCAGCGGCCAGGCGACGCTGCACTCCCTCGCGATGGCGGTGCGGCTCGGTGCGGTCGGTTACCTGCAGAAGACGGCGCCGCTGCAGGAACTGGTCCCCGCCCTGTCTGCGATTCGGGAGGGACGAACCTACTTTGGCGAGGGGGTACCGCGCGAACTCGCCGCGTGTGTCTCGTCGAACGCGGGTTCGCCGAGTGTGGCGGAGCTGAGCCAGCGCGAAGTCGACCTGCTCGCGCGCCTCGCCCATGGCGCGAGTGCCAAGGAACTGGCGGCCGAGTGGAATCTGTCGTGCTTCACGATCTACAAGGCCCGCACCCGGATCCTCCGGCGGATCAACGCGCGGAACCAGCGGGAACTCGTGGCCTACGCCCTGGCTAACGGCCTGCTCGATGCCTCCCTGGCCCGCTGATTGCGCCGCCCTCCAGTATGACCGCACCCGACGTCCCCGTTTCGCCCGAAGAACTGCCGGAGGCCTTTGTCCGGGTGGCCGCAGGTGGGCGGATTGCTGTCTGCAACGAACGCGCGCGCCAGCTCCTGGCCGGTTGTGGCGAGGTCGGGCCGGGGGTCGACTGGTTTCAACTCCTGGTCGCGGATGAGGACGTGCGCTTTGGCCGCTTGATTGGCGGCCTGGCGGTCGGAGCGACCGCCCGGCAGGAGTTTCATTTTGGCCCGCGCAGCAGCCCGGTGCGGCTGGCGGTCAACGCGCTGCGGCTGGCCGCGGGCTTTGCGTGTTCGCTGCAGCGGGCTGAAGGCATGCGGGCGGGGCCGCCGATTTTTGTGGGTCAGACGGAAGTCTGGCTGCCGCCCAATTTCCTCTCGCGCCTCACGCACCAGCTGAAGAACCACGTCGCCACCGCGCAGGCGGCCTCGTTTCTCCTCCGCACCCGTGGCCGCGCGCCGGAGGATGCCCGCGAGAAGAAATGGGCGGGCGCGATCCAGGAATCGGTGGTCAGCCTGGGGACGATTCTCGAGCAGATGGATGCCCTGGAGCGGACGGTGACGGGGGCGCCCCTGCAGGCGCCGGAGCCGCTCAATCTGCCGGACTGGATCCAGATGGTTGCCGATCGGAGTCGCAAGGCGGCGCCCGCGTCGACGGTGAGTCTCGTCGTCAAGCCCGGGGCATCCGGCCGCTGGTGGTTTGGCGAGGTCTTTCTGGGCACGGCGCTGGAGTGCCTGCTGCTGAACGCCCTGCATTTTGCCCCGGCCGGCGGCGCGGCGTCGGTTCAGGCGATTGAGGATGGCCTCTTTCTCGAGTTCACCGTGGCGGACAACGGGCCTGGCGTGACCCCCGCGGAGGTGGAACGGCTGTTTACCCCGTTCTTCCGGGGGCAGAACGCGCAGGGTGTGACGGGGAGCGGGCTCGGGCTCGCGATCGCCCGTGCTGCCGTCACCCGGCTCGGCGGCACCGTGAAATACGTGCGCCGGCCCGGGATCGGCACGGAGGTCCAAGTGCGGGTGCCGGCCCGGCCGGAGCGATGACGAATCACCAACCATCCATGAACGATCCCAGGCCCATGCGCATTCTGCTCGCGGAGGACGATGCCAGCCTCCGAAACATGACCGCGGAGTTGCTGGAGTTGTCCGGCTATGCCGTGACGGCCGTCGACCGCGGCCAGAAGGCGATCGAGGCGTTCGACCGGGAATGTCCCAATCTGGTGGTCGCCGACATCGCGATGCCGGAGGGGGACGGGTATGCGATTCTCCGGCACATCCGCGGGCATCGCACGGCACCGGATGTGCCGGTGATCTTCCTCACCGGCAAGTCGGGCCTCGACGAAATCCGGGCGGGACTGCGCGACGGTGTGGATGATTACCTGACCAAGCCCTTCGACCCGGACGATCTGCTGCACTCGATTGCCCAGCGGATCGAGCGGCGCAGCCGGCAATTGCAGCGGCTCGAGAACCTGAAGATTTCCCTCGGGGCCGCGCTGCCGTACGAACTGCGCACGCCGCTGTGCGGAATCCTTGGATACGCCGAGTTGCTGCGGGATGCGGCGCGCGCCGGCGGGAGCGTGCCCGCCGCCGAGGTCGCGGAGGCGGCGGGGGCCCAGCTGGCATCGTGCGAGAGCCTGATGCGGGTGATCGACGGGGTGTGTCTCTGGCTCGAGGTTTCCGCCGGCAGCGCGGAACTGGTCGGCCTGTACGGCCGGGCGCGCGCGGCCGGCTGGGTGCCGACCGCGACGCATGATGCCGAGGAGATTGCGCGCCGGTACGGGCGCGAGGCCGAACTGACGGTGCAGTTGGAGGACGGTGCCGTGTCCGTGCCCCCGGCCCACTGGCGGACGCTATTCTGCCAGATGGTGGATGCGGCCTTCCGCTCGTCGCCCCGAGGCACGAAGGTCGAAGTCACCGGCAGGCGGGAACACTCCATGTACCATTTGCGGGTGCACGATGCGGGAAACTGCGCCGGCGGTCCCGAGACCGGCAGCCTTGGGCCTTTCTCTCCGCCGCCGCCGGGCGGCAACTTCAGCCGGGGGCAAAGCCTGGGCATGGCAATCGTCCGTCAGGTGGCGGCTCTGGCCGGGGGGGATTTCAGCATCGGCAGCGCGGCCAACGGCGGCACCGCTGCGGTCGTTTCGGTCCCGGTTGCCCTGCAGGAATTTGACCCGGGCGCGATGGGGCCGGCGCGCTGCGTGGCGTAGCCAGTCGGCAACGGCGGCAGCGTCGCCGGAGAAATCGCAAGTTACCCGAAGCTTGGTTTTCCAGGCCCGACGTGCTGCGATACGACGCGCAGCAACATTGTCGCCCTCAGCCCGCGACCTTCGGCACCGGCATCGAGTCGCAAACTGCCGCCGCCGACCTCGGCGACAAGGCGGGCAGTCGCGAGGCCCAGACCGAGGCCCTGCTGTTCCCGCTTGTCCCGGCCAAACTGGTTGAACGATGCCACATTCGCCCGCTCTTCTGCGGTCATGCCGCAGCCCGAATCCAGGATCTCGATCCGGAACTGCGCGCCGACCGGTCCGGCGGTGACTGCCACCTTTTGGCCCGGAGCGGAAAAGCGCAGCGCGTTGTCCACCAACTCTGCGACCGCATCAGCCAGGAAAGACTCCGGCACGGCCACGGCGCCGGCGGTGCAGCGAAGCTCGACGTCCGTCGCGCAGTGATGCGCCGCCAGCGCGCATTGCACGCCGGCGCGAACCGCCCGCTCCGCCGGGCAGTGAAAGCCGGCGGGAACCGTGGCCGCCGCCTTGATCCGTTCCAGTTCGAAATAGCGGATGAGTTTGCGGGACAGCTTTTCCTGCCGCTCCAGTCCACCGCGGATCAGGCTGATCATCTCCTTCAAATCATTCCGGTTGAGGCTGTCGATTTCCATTTCGAGCAGCTGCAATCCGCCCCACATGCCATTCAACGGGGTGAGCAGTTCGTGCGACCAATCCGCGCCGGCCTGGCGGCGGTGCTGCTGCACCAACGCGTCGACGCGCTCCTGCAAGGGTCGATGCCGTTGGGAGCGCGCGGCGAGGGCCTCGATGATTTCCTTTTCGCTGAAAGGCTTGGTGATGTAGTCATCGGCGCCCAGCGCCATGCCGTGCCGCTGGTTGGCGCGGTCCGTCTTGGCCGTGAGAAAGACAAAGGGTACGAGGGTGGGGTGTTCCAGCTGGCGGACCGCCTCGAGCACGCCAAAGCCATCCAGGCCGGGCATCGTGATGTCGCAGAAGATGAAATCCGGTTGGGAGGATTTGGCGTGCCGGACGCCTTCCTCGCCACCGGTGGCCACGACCACTTCGTGGCCATTGAGCTCGAGCATCTCCCGGAGCGAATCGCGGATGTCTGGTTCGTCTTCGATAAGCAGGATTTTCATCGCGATCATTGCGTCTCGGCCAGCGGCAGTTCGAACCAGAAGCGCGCGCCGGCGCCGGAGGAACTTTCGACGCCAACCTGGCCATCGAGCTTCTCGATGATGCGGCGCGCAATGGAAAGCCCCAGCCCGTGGCCCTTGGCGCGAACGGATGAGATGCGGGTGAAGGGAACGAAGAGGTGGGCCGCTACCGGCGCGTCAAGGCCCGGGCCGCGGTCGGCGACCCAGAAGCGGGCGGTGGCCCGGTCCGGCTGCCGGACGGCGCCGACGGAAATTTGCGCAGCGGGACCGCCGTACTTGGCGGCATTGCTGAGATAGTTCATCCAGACGTGGGTTACCCAGGGGCCGTGGCCCAGGACCTCGGGCCATTCGGAGCCGACGGACAGGGTGGCGCCACTGCTCGCGAGGAGCGTATCAAGTCGTTCCCGGGCCTCGGTCACCACGGCGGCCATATCTAGCGGTTCGCGTCGGACCTCCTGGCACCGCACGCCGGCCAAGAGCAGCAGTTCATCGATGATCGTGTTGAGGCGGTCGGCGGCTGCGCTGGTTTCCCGCAGGCTGCGCCGAATGGTGGCCGGATCGGCGGTGTCGAGGGTCATTTGGAGGAGCCCCAGCCGGCCCATCAAGGTGGCCAGAGGGTTTTTCAGGTCGTGGGCGACCGTATGGGAGAAGGCGTCGAGCTCTTCGAGCAGTTCCTTGCGATCAAGTCGGGCCCGAATCGAACGGATGAGTTCATCCTCGGTGAAGGGTTTGGTGATGTAGTCATCGGCTCCGAGGTCCATGCCGCGGCGGGCGGAAATGCGGTCGGCCTTGGCGGTGGTCATGATCACGGGAGTGGCGCGCAACGCCGGATCGCCTCGGATGGCCTGCAGGAGTTGGTAGCCATTCAGCCCCGGCATTTCGATGTCGGTGATGATGACTGCGGGCAGATCGCGCTTTGCCAGGGCAATCCCTTCGTTGCCGTTGGCCGCAAGCACACACTCGAAACCATTGAGATCGAGCATATCCGCCGTGGACTCCCGAACGTCGATGTCATCCTCAATGACCAGAATTGTACGCGGGATGGCGGAGTGGGACGAGATGGTCATGTGGGAGATGGCAGGGGCGTGGGGGCCAAGCCGGGCGGCGCGCTCCTGCGCCGGAAGCGGTTCAGATCCCGCCCGCCAACCGTCGGGGACAACACTCCTGGCTTCCGTTGCACGAACGCACTTCCGAGTTGAAAGTTGTACCGGATATTACCCAGCAGTCTCGAACCGCGCTATGCGTAGAAACTCGGCCTGATTGGAATCGCGGTTGTCATCCGGCTCCGGCGGGAGCCAGTCGAGGTGCGCCGCCTCGTCCTTCAAGCCGGTGGGCAGCCAGAGCGTGACCTTCAGCCCCTGGCCGCCGGGCCCGGGCGCCAGGACCAGATCGCCCCCGGCGATTTTGGCGACCGATCGCGCGATCTCCAGGCCGAGGCCCAGCCCTTGTTGTTCGCGTCGCTCCCGGTCGAACTGGCGGAAGGCGCCGACCTCCGCCCGCTGCGCGGCGGTCATGCTGATGCCGCGATCGACGAGATCGATCCGGTAACGTGTGCCCGCGTCGAGGCCTGTCACTTCAACAATCTGGCCGCGGGTCGAAAAGCGGAACGCATTGTCGACCAGTTCCGAGACGGCGGCGATAAGGTGGGTCTCGCTCACCGCCACCGCGCCGGGAGCAAAGTGCGCCACGAGGTCGGCCTCGCGGCCGTGGGCTGCCGCGACCCGTGAGGTTCCCGCGGCAAGCGCGGCCACGGCATCAGTGGTGTAGCCGGCAGGCGGCGGAGATGCCCCTTTCAACCGCTCCAGTTCATAGTAGGTGACGAGCTTCCGGGCCAGGGCGTGTTGCCGGGCGGCTCCGCCCCGGATGATCGCGATCACCTTCTCCTGCTGGTCGCGATCCGAAGGCACGGGGAAAGACTCCAGGAGCTCAAGTCCGGTGAGGATCCCACAGAGCGGCGTCATCAGTTCATGGGACCACGGGGCTTCGGCGGCGAACCGCCGCTCGGCGAGGAGTTGGGTGACGTGTTCCTGCAAGGGTTGCCGGCGGCGGAGGCGAGCGGAGATGGCCTCGACGATGTCCTGCTTGGAAAACGGTTTCGTGATGTAGTCATCGGCTCCCAGTTGCATGCCGTGGCGGAAATCGGACCGATTCGTCCGCGCAGTGAGAAAGATGAACGTAGAATCACAGCAGGGCGGATGCTGGCGGACGGCGGTGATGACTTCGTATCCGTCCATCGCCGGCATGGTGATATCGCAGAAAATCAAGTCAGGCAGCGCGTCCTTCGCGAGCCGCACCCCTCCGGCGCCATCCGCCGCGACGATGACGGTGTGCTGATGGATCTCCAGCAACTCGTGCAGGGAATCGCGAAGGTCCGGGTCATCTTCGATAATGAGGATTTTCATAAGATGGCGTTCGCCGAAGGTGGCGGGCCGGACACGGGTGGCCGGTTTTGGTTCAGGCGGGAGGTTGGGCGGGTTTGGAACGGGGGAAACTCACGGTGAAGCGCGCGCCGCCTTCGGGGCTGCTTTCGACGGCGATCGTCGCGTGCAGCAGCTTCGTGATTCGTTTCACGATGTTGAGGCCGAGGCCGGTGCCCTGGATTTGGCCGACATTTGAGCCGCGTTCAAACGGCTCGAAGATGCGAACCAGATCCGCGGGAGGAATGCCTATGCCCTGGTCCGCGATGACCACGCTGACCTGCTTCTCCTGTGATTCCAGCTGGACAGTGATGCGGGTGTCCGGGGGCGAGTAGCGGACGGCGTTGCTGAGCAGGTTGCTAAAGATATGATGCAGTGCGGAGGAGTCAGAGTGGATCAGGGTGTCGCCGTGGGCGGCGATGATTTCGAAGCGGTGAGCATTATTGTCCGCGAGCCGAATCTCCTCCACGATTTCGGGCAGGAACTGCTGGAGGTCCACGGGCGAAATCGTCACGGCGGCGCGCCGCTCTTCGAGCCGGTTGAGCAGAAGGATTTCTTCCAGCATGGTGCCCATGCGGCGGAGAGACTTGCTGATGCGGGCGAGCAGTTCCTGCCGTTTGGCGGGGGTCAGGCGGTCGTGATAGTTGGCGATCAACTCAGCGGATGCCACCGCGGCGGCCATCGGTGTGCGAAACTCGTGCGAGGTCACGGAAATGAAGCGGGTCTTCATGTCGGAGACCTCGCGCTCCTTCTCGAGTAGAGCCACGGTTTCGGCCTCGCGCCGTTTCCGTTCCGTAATGTCCTCAAAAATGTGGAAGCGCCCATAGTAGCGGTCCTCGGCATCCCGGATTTGGGTCGTGAAGCGGCGAATCGTACGCCCGCGGCTGAAGGCGATTTCGTCCGCGAGCACGACGCGGTTGGCTTCGTCCTGCAGCGCCGCGCAGGTGGCGGCAAAGGCCGGCGCATCAACCACGGCTGCGAGGCAGTCCGGAAGGATGTCATGGTATTTCAGCTGACCCCGCCGCAGGGGTTCGGCCAGGTGGGGGATGTCCCAGATCTCACGGAAACGCTGATTGCAGTGCAGGACTGCGTCCGTCCGGTTGTCGACGACGAGAAAGCCCAGCGGCGAGGATGAGGCCATCAACTCCAGCAGTTCCCGATTCCACCGGAGTGTTTTCTCGGCCTCCCTTTCGGCGGTGACGTCAATCATCACCGTCAGGAAGTATTGTGTGCCTTGATTTCGGATTAGCTCGCCGGAAAAGATGCCGTGCAGGATTCCGCCGTCGCGCCGACGAATCTTAAGCTCAACGTTGGCCAGCCGACCGTCCCGTCCGAGCGCTGCCGCCGCCTTGGCATGGAGGTCTGGGTCGACGAAAATGCCGAGGTCGGAAGCGGTTCGGCCGATTACGTCGCGTGCCTCATATCCGAGCGTGCGTAGAAAGCTGTAGTTGACGTCGGTGAACTTGCCCTCCGGAAGCGCGGTCAGCGCCATCAGGGCTGGGTTGTGGCGGAAGAGCCTTTCGAATCGCTGATTGGCCTCCTGTTCGGCGCTGAGGTTCTTGGATATGCCGAAGATGCAGGGGGCGCCGTCCCATTGGCCAAGCCAGACCCGGGTATCGACCGGGACCAGGGTCCCATCCTTGCGCGCCAGCGGCAGGGGACAGCTGGCGCGTTCACCTCGGATCATCGCGGCGAAGATCGTTTCGGCCTCCTCCCTGCGATCACGGGGATGCGTCGTCAGCAGTGGCATGCCCGCCAGCTCGGCGGCGGAGTAGCCCAGCACGTCCGTGACCGCCCGGTTGCTCGCAACTATTTTTCCGTCGGGACTCCCCACAAAGATCAGATCGGTGATGGTATCAAAAAAGGTGCGGAAATTGGTCAGGTTCTCCTGCAGGGCCAGCTGCAGCCGCTTGCGTTCGCTCACGTCCTGCTTGATCGCCACGAAGTGAGTTATTTCACCGCATTCATCCCGGAGCGGGCTGATTGCGAGCAGCTCCCAAATCAGCGTCCCGTCCTTGCGGCGGTTGCAGATTTCACCCTGCCAGCTCGCGCCAGAAAGCAGGGTCCGCCACATCTCCTTGTAGGTGTTGGGATCCGTCTTTCCGGACTGGAGGAAACGGGGATTGCGGCCGACTGCCTCGGTCTTGGTGTAGCCCAGGGATCGGGTGAACTCGTCGTTGACGTATTCAATGACCCCGTTGCGGTCGGTGATAAAGATGGACGTGTGGGCCTGGTCCAGCACGAGATTGGCCCGGCGAAGTTCCGTCTCGGCGCGTTTGAGCTCGGAGATGTCGCGACCGCTGGCCCGCACGCCCAAAGCCCGGCCGTCGGCGCCCAGGATGGGTTGCCACGACATGCTCAGCCAGAACAGCTCCCCGTCTTTCTTGCGACAGCGCAGTTCGAGGGTGTTGGCGGTGGCGCCGGAGGCGGTGCCGCGGGTGACCGCGTTGAACTGGTCGCGATCATGCGGTGTGACCAGGACCGCACTCAGATCAGAGATGGCCAGGATTTCCGCCGGTGAGTAGCCCGTAACCCGCTCCACGCCGGGGTTCACCCATTGAATCCTGCCGTCAATGTCGAACCACGACTCCCAGCCAACGGTGTAATCGGCAATGGCGCGGAACTTCTCCTCGCTGGCCCGAATCTCCGCGGTCAGACGGGCAGCGAGATGGGCGGCGCGCTGTTGGGTGTTGCGCAGCGAGAACAGGAGCCCGGCCAGGAGCAGGCTGGTGCTGGCGCCTCCCATGACGACCCACCAGGCCTTGGGATCAAGCCCGGCTTGTCGCTTCGAACGGGCCGTGATGAAGCGCAACACCCAAGTCCGTCCGGCCGTGGAGATGGTGCGCGTAGCGGTTAGGGCGGCCCGGCCCTCAAGTCCGTGGCTGACCCCACGGAAGCTGTCGTGCAGCAGGCTCTCGGCCAAAGGTTCGGGACCGTCGAAGATCTCCACGTGGATACGGCGTTCCCCTGCCTGCTCCCGATCGGCTAGGATTCCCTCCATCAAGTCGTCCATGCGACATGCCAGGTAAACCCAGCCCCGCAGCGCGGCGCGGCGTTCCGCCACCGAGTTAACCGCGGCGTTCGGCCGATACACCGGCCGAAACATCAATATTCCCGCCTGGATGTTCCGGTCTGTTTCCTGCACGAGCGTGACCTTGCCACTGAGCGCTGTCTGGTTCTCGTCGCGCGCCCGCTCCATCGCGGCCCGCCGCACGGGCTCGGACATCATGTCATATCCAAAGGCCCGCAGGTTGCGGTCCGCAAACGGCTCAAGGTAGATGATGGCGCTGTAGTGGTCCCGCGGCCCCTCCGGCCACACTTGATAGCTCGGAAATCCTTCGGCACGAACAGTCGCCTCGTGACGCGGCAGTTCCTGTGGCGTCAGGTGCAGGGCGACCCCCACGCCCTGGATGCCAGGGAAGCGGCGATCAATCTCCTGCAGCCCGATGAAACGACGCCACTCCGCACGAGTAACGTCTTCAGCATGATCAACGAACGCCGCGCCGGTATACAGAATCGATTCACAGGCTATGAGCCGTTTCTGAATCCTGGCCAGCAGTTGCTCGCTCGTGAATTCATACTCCTGCCGATCGACCAAGTCGAATCCCTCCTGCGCGCGACGAGAAAGCCACCCCGTGAGCAGCAGCCCCCCAAGGAGCACGGCAAGGCTGGACCAGACACTGCGCCAGTGTCGAGTCAGTCGCCTCTGCGCCGGTTCCGTACCTGAGCGCAGTCCGCGGTGGTCGGAGGTAGGCAGGGCGGTTGGATTTTTCATGCCGCTCCGCTGGGCGGGTTCAATGGACGATGGGAAGGGTCAGCAAAAATGAAGTATTGATCCGGTACTCCCGGCGGTAGCCCATCTCCCGCGTCCGCAGAGGAGAAGCCCATGGATTGGGTCGCAAGGTCACCCGCCGGACAAATATTGAGCCGGACAAGCGAGAGCATGTCCAAGGATATCCCCGATGTGTCAGTAGCGTCTATTCGTAGTACCAAGCTTATTTTGGAAAGCTGCGATGCCTGTGGGCTGGAATACGGAGTGAGTACACGCCAGCTCCACTTGTTGACGCTGGGATTGAGTCGAGCCGCCTTGGCGCCGCGCTCGTTTGACGTAAGATCCTTGTTTGCAGCGGAAAGAGGCGGCGGGCGCACTGGCTAGTCCGGCCTGGCCCTTGTCGGGTCGACTGCCGATGGAGCGCGGCGCGGGTTACAATCACGTTTTCGGTCAAAACCCCGCTGGCGCATTGGCCCCTGATTTGCTACGTCTATTGGACATTATTTTGTCCAATCTGGGCAAGGTTGACCTCACGGGCGTCCAGTTATGAGTAGTTGAACTCCAATTGGTTAGGAATAATGAAGTGATCGTTTCTTGTATCAATATCCGCAAGGAGTTCGTGAAGAGGCACTTGCTCCATCGAGGCGACGCTGACGATTTGCAGAATTTCCCAGAGGGAGTGGGGCAGGTGCTGCCGCTGCTTGGCGATGGCGACGAGCAGGTAGGCGCACAACGCCGTCCAGA
>Ga0233425_10002021_pt1 | contig 42107 bp, 37 predicted proteins | sample Watercolumn_Towu_2_FD_181712 | JGI IMG/M metagenome (GOLD analysis project Ga0233425, IMG submission 181712) | Freshwater microbial communities from Lake Towuti, South Sulawesi, Indonesia - Watercolumn_Towuti2014_140_MG | ecosystem: Environmental > Aquatic > Freshwater > Lake | place...
TTCCTCCTGCAATGCCCAGTAGGCAATGCCATACGCTTTCAGGTGGTTCTTTTGAGCTTCATCCATAGGGATCAATAAATACGCACTGTAACTCGTGAAAGACAGAGCGGAAAGGAAAAGAAAAATGACCGGAAGCCGGAAATCAAAACGAGATGCCATTCGCGTCACCTTCATCATGATCGATCTCGTCCATTCGCGACATTACGTTGCGGGTTCTGACTGTTCCATCAAACGACGATCCGGAAGGGATATTGTCGGCATACGCGAAATCATCCTGATAGTCTATGAACTTGGCATACTTGGCGACAAATCGTAACTTGATGTCCTTGATGGCTCCGTTACGGTTTTTTGCGATACTGATCTCCGCAAGGCCGATAGTGGAGTCGCCTTTCGCATCCACATCGATTTTATAGTACTCCGGGCGGTAAATGAACAACACCATATCGGCATCCTGCTCAATGGAACCGGATTCACGGAGGTCGGAAAGAATGGGCTTCTTGGTCCCACCTCGTTTTTCCACTTCGCGGCTGAGTTGGGATAAAGCAATGATGGGGACATCCAGTTCCTTTGCGAGTGCCTTCAGGGATCGGGAAATGCTGCTGATCTCCTGCTCCCTGTTCCCTTTGTGCTCGGCCCCCCCCTGCATCAACTGAAGATAATCAAGAATGATCATCTCGATGGCATGTTGTTGTTTTAACCGTCTGCTCTTGGCACGGAGCTCAAAAATGGTCAAAGCCGGAGTGTCATCAATGTAAAGAGGAGCATCAATCAGGTGCGATACTTTATTGTTCAGCAGAGTCCATTCATCGTTATCCAGGTTTCCTTTCTTCAACTTCTCGGCGGGAATCCCGGTTTCGCTGGCGATCAGCCTCGTCACCAGAGAAACCGCCGACATTTCCAGCGAGAAAACTGCGACAGGTTTGTTGAACATTACTGCGGCATTCCGGGCCATAGTAAGGGCAAGGGCGGTTTTCCCCATGCCGGGCCGGGAAGCCACAATGGTTAGGTCGGCCTTCTGCCACCCTCCCGTAACACGGTCAAGTTCGGTGAAGCCGGACCCGACACCGCGAAGCTGGCCGTCATGCTTCCGGCCAGCGGCAATCTCCTGGATGGCTTCTTTGACCAGGGACTCCATGGAACGGTACGACCTCCGTAAACTGTTCTCACTGATGTAAAACAGGTTGTTCTCAGCCTTGTCCAGCAGATCGAAGACGTCGGTCGTGTCTTCATAGGCATCTTTAATTATTTCGGAGGAGATATGGATCAGCTCCCGCTGAATATATTTCTGAAGCAGAATATGAGCATGAAACTCAATGTTGGCTGAAGAAGCAACCCGGTTCGTCAGCATGGTGATGTAGTAGGGGCCGCCGACGATATCCAGCTCGCCGCTTTTCCTTAACGCTTCTGTTACTGTAAGGATATCAACAGGCTCGGTGCTGGCGAATAATTTCTGAATAGCCGAAAAGATAATCTGATGCGCCTCCTTGTAAAAAACCTCCGGCTTCAGGATCTCAATGACTTCGGTAAGAGGATCCTTCTCAAGCATCATGGCACCGAGGACGGCCTCCTCAAGGTCGATTGCCTGAGGTGGGATTTTTCCATGATCAACCATTACCTCAGAAACCAGGTTCCTACGAATTCTTTTTCTTCCTGGCTGCTGAACTTCACGCAGTTGCTTTTTATCCTGCCCGATAGGATCGGGCTTGTCCGGTCTCAGTTCTTCCATGTGTCAAAAATACTCTTTCCGGGACAGGATTCTTCCGCAGGGTGGAACTTTATTTTTCAACAATCAAAAACTGAATCCAACTTGAATACTGAGCCACTTGTGCCACCATCCATTCTCAAATTCCGGGCTCAGGAGGAACTGTTCTCCTTTGATCTGGATACCACCATAACTGAAAACAATTCCCGCGGATCCTTCCATTACAATCCGCTTGATTTCAGGTGCAGGGATGGTATAAGGGCTGGACCGGTTGAACAATCCGCCCTGGAGTGTGGCATCATAAGCGATAAATCGCCCCTTCAGGCTGATAAAAAAATAGCCTTGGAGATTCTTGTGGTTCCGCTGAATGTTCAAGGCGCGTTTTGAGAAAAAAAGCTGGTCGAAATAGGGATTGAACCAGCCTGTCCTAAGAAAAGCACCTCCGGAAACATGGGTTTGAACGGTGCCTAGAATACCGGTTGAATTCAGGTTAATCTCAAGATTCCGGGACGAAAGGATGCCTTTTTCGAGGGTTAGGGAGTAGTTTAACAGTACATCATTCCGTATCTGATATTCCCAGCCAAGGGGCTCATTGTTCTGGGGAGTGCTGGTATGAAAAGTGATCTGCAGTGCACCGGCAAGCGAAGAAGGTCCCAGGATACCTGCCTGTAATTCGCTTGATTGCCTCACCTTCCTCAGAGCGTCATTACTGACCTTTCGGGTTGCGAAATATAGGGTGCCTGCATAGGGCCGGTCTCCATTAAGGATACCTCCCCTTAGAGTTGTTGAAGGCGTGTAGATATTTTGGACAATTTCAATCCCGTAGTAGTTGATGCATGGATGCCAGTACGGTACCATGAGATGATTCAGTGGATTGTGCCGGAGACCCGGCCCGATCACCTGGACCCTCATCCCGCTTGTATAAAACCTGTCGGTATAATTAAATATATCATTATCAAACTGGATATACACGTATTTCTCAGGGCTGATAGTGATCATGGAGGGAAATGGACCGTTCTCCCGGGCAGAAAGCCTTCTTTTATTTAATGGTTCAAGAATATCAATGTCGGTACTCGGAAGATTCTGCAGGCTGTGAAATGGTAACGAATCTTCTCGCCTGGCACTGGCAGGTGGAATCATTGGATGGTTTGAATCCGGCACTGTCTGGCTGGTCTGTAACGTAGTCAGGGACTGTTGGATCGGAATCGGAAAATACCGGATAGTATCAGGTACTGGGCTGCCTGGTTGAGGAGCCCGGTGTGACCAGGTTGGAAGTTGTGAAGATTCAGAGGACTCCCATCCTGAACATCCTGCTCCGAGGATGAAAACCATTCCGACGATTGCCAATCGGCACATAGGATTGTGCAAAGGTAGGTAATCCGGGGGTCAGTGAAACGGATGGTGACTATTCAGGGTGATACTTTTTGGAATGCAATACGTACTCCATTATGATCTTGTTGAATTCGGCTCCCGATTCCCCGTGAAAGCAAATCTCTATAGGAAGGTAAAAAACCGGAAGTCGTTTAAGGAAAAGGGCAAGTTCAGGAGTTCTGAGTCGCATCATATCCTTTTCAGTGGTAAAGATGACCTTATTACGGGAGAGGAGTTCGTCAAAACGGGATTTAATCAGATGAAGGTCTTCGGAAGAATAGGGATGATGATCCGGAAATTTCATGGTGATCAAGGTCCTGCAATGCCTTTCCAGATACTCACGAAGAGGGTAATCATTCGCGATACCGGAAAAAAGGAGAATCATCGTGCATTTCAGAGGAGCATAGGATTTATGATCTGGATTCAATGGTTCGGGATCCAGATACTGGATATATGAGAAAAACACTTTCTGGTGAGGGAGAGGTTTTAATTCATCGAGTATCCGGCGACGGGTGATTGGAGAGAAGATTTTTGGTGTTTTAGTAACAATCAGAATATCCGCACGCCTGGCGCCGGAAGAGAATTCCCGGAGCGTGCCGGAAGGAAGGACAAAATCATCGGTATACAGGTTGTGGAAATCGGTCAGAAGGACTGAAAGGCCTGGTTTAACGTAACGATGCTGAAATGCGTCGTCCAGAATCAGGACGTCCAGGTTCGGGAACTTACGTTGTAATTCCTCTATCCCGTGGATCCGGTTTTCATCGACAGCTACCTTGATATCCGCAAATTTTTTTGCGAATTGAAGAGGCTCATCACCGGTGTATTTATATGCCGATTTAGCCGAGGCGAGAATAAATCCTTTGCCCGACCTTCCGTACCCCCGGCTGAGGGTAGCCAGAAGAAAACGTGATTTCAACAGACGGATCAGGTATTCTGCATGAGGTGTCTTCCCGGTTCCTCCACAGGAAAGGTTCCCAATGGAAATAATGGGAACATCAAACCCACGTGACGGCAGGCAACCACAATCAAAGAGCCAGTTGCGAACAAGCATCACTATCCCGTACAAAACCGCAAAGGGGGTAAGTATAAACTGGTAAAACCTCATGATAGACCGGACGGCCGAAATTTACGAAAAAAGTAAATCAAATATAATTTGTTAGGAAAAAAACCCTAACAACTGGTCGCTGGGGAAGACGGTCAGGTATGAATCCTCTCTTTGTGAATGAACTCGATATTTTTTATAAGATCCTGAATTCCGTGTTCCAGTTTTGCGGTTTTCATAATATAATCAGTGGCCCCTGCATCAATCAGCCGCATTGCCAGAATTGGATCATCGTAAGTGGAAAAGAAAAGAACTTCGGTTGAAGGAGACAGTTGCTTCGCCATTCTCAGGAAGTCGAATCCATTGTGATCATGAAGATCATATTCGGTAATAAGGTAGTCGGGTGTGATATTTTTTCTGAGCCGGTAGAGGCACTCCTCAGCTGAATGGTATAACTGAACTTGGAAGTAGCGGTGCAGAGTCAGATAATATTTGAGAAGGCTGCTGTGGATCGGATTTTTATCCACAATAAAAACAACCACCGGTTTCATGCCCCAAAGGTTGATCTTTTTTTTGTGAGATAAAATGTCTTATCTTTTTTTTTATTAACAACCTTATAAACAACCCGTAAACAGAAGGAACATTGAAACCGTAATCCGAAACTTGTACCTTTGGTCCACTCAATCAGTTCCCTATGATACTGCAACACATACTTAATGAATTGGAATCACTGGCTCCGCCTGAATATCAGGAGGAATGGGACAATTCAGGACTTCTACTGGGAAGTCCGGCTCGGGAAATAACAGGGATTATCGTCAGTCTGGATACAACAATGGAGGTACTGCACGAAGCTATTAGTAACCACTGCAACCTGATAATTTCGCATCATCCTTTTATTTTTCAGGGAATCAGAAAAATCACACCTGACCTTCCTGCTTATCATCTGCTAAGGAGGTTGATTCAGGAAGACATTGCCGTTTATGCTTTACATACAAGCCTGGATAATTCGTGGATGGGAATAAATCAATATCTGGGGCAAAAATTAGGATTGATGAACACCTCCATCTTGACGCCGAAAAGAGATTCACTTAAGAAACTTGTTGTATTCTGCCCGGTTGATCATGCAGAGAAGGTCAGGAATGCCTTGTTTGAAGCAGGTGCTGGTCATATCGGCAATTATGACTGCTGCAGTTATAACAGTTCCGGACAAGGTTCCTTCAGAGCTTCGGAGAAAGCCAATCCGTTTGTCGGGAAACGAAAGGTGATACATTTTGAACCTGAAATCCGAATTGAGGTCATCTTTCCATCTGCCAGGGAAAAACCTTTGATTGATGCTATGAGAGCAGCTCATCCATACGAAGAAGTGGCATTCGACTTGTATCCCTTGACCAATTCGTTTGACCGGGCAGGAAGCGGTATCGTAGGATTCCTTGAAAAACCTATGAGTGAACAGCGATTTATCCGGATCGTGAAATCCCTTGTCGGACTGAATTCCATTCGTCATTCGGCCTTTCTGGGCAGAAAAATCAGGAAGGTAGCAATTTCAAGCGGAGCAGGTGGATTCCTGATTCCGGATGTCATCCGGAGTGAGGCCGATATATTTTTAACCTCCGACCTAAAATACCACCAGTTCCAGGAACCTGGAGGAAAGCTTCTGTTGATGGATATTGGTCATTATGAGAGCGAAAGCTTCATGAAGGAGATGATCAGAGCTTTTCTGATCGAAAAATTTCCTAATTTTGCGGTTCTCGTTTCTGCAACAGAAACTAATCCTGTTAAATATTTTAACCGCTGAAACATGGCAAAGTCTGTAAGTAAACCCATTGCGACATCCGAGCCCTCTAAACTGAAGAAGAAAACAACCGTTAAAATCAAGAGTGATCCGAAGAAAACCGCAAAGAAACCAAAGGAAAAGGAAGAGGTTATTCCTCAGGCTCCTGTAAAACCGGCGGAAAAATACCGGTTGCACGAATCCGATGAAAAACAGGAATTCACGATAGAACAGAAATTGATTGCCTTGCATAATCTTCAGCAGATAGATTCTCAGGTTGATAAAATCAGGATTATTCGCGGCGAATTACCGCTGGAAGTCCAGGACCTTGAAGATGAGATTGCGGGATTGGAAACTAGGGTAGATAACTACATGCAGGAAACAGTTACGCTGGAAAAATCGGTACTGGAAAAAAAGAATGCAATTAAGGAAAGCAATGCACTTATCAAACGGTACGAAGAGCAGCAGATGAATGTGAGGAATAACCGTGAATATGATTCCTTGTCCAAGGAGATTGAATTCCAGAATCTTGAGATCCAACTATCTGACAAACGTATCAAGGAGTTCCAGGCTTCTCTGGATGTCAAGAAACAGGAAATAGAAAGGCTTCAGACAATTTTGCAGGAGAGGAATGGTGATCTGGATATCAAGAAAAATGAGCTCGATGATATTATTGCTGAAACAGAAAAGGAGGAAAACGAACTGATCATCCAGTCGAACGAAAATCAGAAATTCATTGAAGAACGTCTGCTAGCTGCTTATTCCAGGATCCGTAAAAACGCCAGGAACGGACTGGCAGTGGTTCAGATTGAGCGCGATGCTTGCGGAGGTTGTTTCAATAAAATTCCTCCCCAACACCAGTTGGATATCAGGATGCATAAAAAAATCATCGTGTGTGAATACTGTGGTAGGATCCTCGTGGATGACGGAATAGTCAACCATATGAAATAATGTCACCTCTGCGTGTGCCGCCAACAGCACTGAACCGTCTTCCCGGGATCCTGTGCCTGATACTGTGGTTCTTTCCTGGATTTCTATACGCTGCTTTTTCGTTTGACCAACGTTGTCAGGATGCTTATTGTGAGATTCTGAAATTTCGTTTCCAGAACGCCCATCAACTGCTTCAGCTTGAAAAAAAAGAAGATCCCTCGAATTTAATCCCTTATTACCTCGAGAATTATATTGACTTCTTTACCCTCTTTACTTCCGAAAACCGGGTAGACTTTGAGCAGAAAAAGAAGGTCGTATCCGCCCGGATCAAACTTCTTGAATCAGGGGATAAAAAATCCCCTTTTTACCGGTTTACGCTGGCAGGGGTGAACCTGCAATGGGCTTTAACCCGTCTTAAATTCGGAGAATATGCAACCGCAGCCTGGGAATTAAAGCAGGCCTATGATCTGTTGAATGATAACCAGTCTCTCTTTCCAGGCTTTTTACCTGATGATGTGGGAATGGGGATTTTGCATATTCTTGTTGGATTGATCCCGGAAGATTATCAATGGCTCTCGAAAATTGCCGGTTTAGAGGGAGGTATTGATCAGGGAGTTAGTGAACTGAATGGGATTCTGAACTACAGGGGAAATGATCCGGTTTTTATTTTATTCAAGCCGGAAGCCTGTATTTATCTGGCATTTGTTGACGCGAATCTTGGAATACATGCAAAAGATGCTGTTGAAATGGTAGGCACATTTGACCGGGATACCTCCCTGATGCGATTCAGGAACAGCCCCGTCCTGCTTTTTGCTAAGGTCAGCATCTTTATGAAGAACGGAAAAAATAAGGAGGCCCTGGACCTGTTGCGGGATTATCAACCGGAAACTAACGTATATCCACTGGATTTTCTTGAATTCCAGACAGGCCTCGCCTTGTTGAATTGCCTGGATCTGACAGCTGAGACACATTTCAGGGAGTTCCTGGATGAGTTTCAGGGTATCAATTATATTAAATCAGCATATCAGAAACTGGCCTGGTGTTACCTCCTGCAGGGGGATACAAACAGCTATATTCGGGAGATCACTAATGCAGGGAAGAAAGGATTTGCAGTTGTGGATGAAGATAAACAGGCCTACTCCGAATACAACGTATGGATTCGTCCTGCAATCCCTTTATTGAAAGCCCGGCTGCTGTTCGACGGAGGCTATTATCAGCAGGCTCTGGACATTCTATTGAACACATCACTGGAAAATTATATCAGAGGTAAAAAGGATCTCATGGAATATACGTACAGGTTGGGACGAATTTACCATGAAATGGGAAATATCCCCAAAGCAATCTACTATTATACAATGACTTTGAATAACGGGAAAAAACTTCCTTATTACTTTGCGGCAAACGCTGCTTTAAAACTGGGAAATATCTACGAGATGCAGGGGAATTACCTTGCTGCTGATTCAAATTACCGGATCTGCACGTCTCTTAAGTATGACGAGTATTCAACCAGTATCCGGCAGAAGGCAAAAGCCGGAATCAGCAGGATGAAGCATTTACAACATTAGAATTTAATCCCGACCGTGCCAGTGATAGAATGAATGTTATGAATCAGATTCACCGGATTCACCATATCTGGATTATACAGGTAGTAATTCTCCCTGCTCCTGATCCACTGGTAAGCAACATCGGCAAAGAACCGTCTCAGATGGACTCCAAATCCGCCACTTACCGAATACCTAGGACCGATATTATGTGATTTATCCGGGGATCCGTTATAGGTGTACCCACCTCTAATCCTGAGCATCCGTATACGCCATTCCGTTCCGACTCGGAAATTTACCGGTGAATAATAATCACTGCTGATTGCAGAGTTGACATCCTTAAAGTCATCACCGGGAGCTCTGTATCGGGCCTGGTTATAATCGATATATTCGTACTCTCCGCTGACAAAACCCACATTCCCGATGAAGAAAACGAGGCTCCCGATTGTCCGGAATGGAGTCATCATCTGGTAGTTGTAATATCCCTCAGGGGATATTTGTACCGGGTACTGTAAAACACTGTCATAGGTGGCTGACATATAAGAGTCGTAATAGTCAAAAACATTTGGGTAGAAGGTAGGGCTATGAATGGCGATTCCAAACCGAACCCAGTTTGCCGGCCTGTATATCAGGCCAAGCTTGAAGTTCACCCCAGTCCCGGTTGTGTGATAGTAATAATGATAGTATAGGGATTGAAAATATGGGATGGAATCCCCTGTGTCATTCTCCTCATACCCACTTTCAGAATAAAACCGTATGGTTGGGATGCCGATGGTAAATCCGAGATAAAGTTTATCAGCCACATTGGTGCCAAGTGAAATATCGAATTCATTGATGGAACCCCATGTCCGGATTGTTTTTTTCTGGAAAACTCCTCCGTGGGGCATGTCACACAGGTATTGTTTTTGAATACTGTCATAATAGATCAGGCCGCAATCATAAGCCAGCCCTATATCAAAGGGATAATCATACCTTACCATGGTTGGCTTCGGAACAGGAGGGCTATTTAAAATGTCAGTGAAATAGTTTAGTAAGGAGCTGGTGTGATTTGCCCCCTGGATAAAGATCCGTTCATTAAAGTCATTCTGCCGGTTAACACCGAATCCTATATTGATTGATCGAATTCCGCCACTCCGGTTCGCTTTCCCGGTTGAGTAGGTGTATATAAATCCGGAATTTGACAATGAGAAATTCGCATCGCTGTTCCAACCTGAAGTGTTATTGTACTCCGAGCGACTGCTTCCAATCATCAGAGAAGGTGATACTGTGATCTCTGAACTTCTGTAAAGAGCGATACCGGCAGGATTGGTTGCTGCTGTTGAGAAATCGGCACCGACCGCACCGAAAGCTCCTCCTGTTCCGATAAATCTTGCGGTTCCGCCATAGAAAATCCTGGAAAATCTCAATGCATCCACTGCTGTCTGTGCAGAAGCACTATTCAAGCAAAGGAGCAAAATAAGAAAAATCATTGCGGGCGATTTCATGGTTATGAGATATCGGGGTAATGAAATATGATGGTTTTTCAAATTATTTCCTTCTTCCTCCAAAACCACCTCCTGATCCTGAATTACTTGAAGATCTGGAAGGAGCGGAATAGGAATTACCGCTCGATCTGGAAGGGGTTGCAGAGGAGCCAGACCGTGAGGGGGAAGAGTTGGGTATATTATAACTACGGCCCGGGGTACTATAGCTTTTCGAATTTGTGTTTGTCCTGTTTGGCACCGAATATTGCCGTGGGGTGGAAGAATTTTGCTGGTTGGTTGACTGCCTTGGCAATGGCTGAACCTGCCGGTTAATTTGTTCAGGTGGACCGGTCCTGGTTTGCTGGGGAGCGCCCTGTGGTATAGCACGACTCCGTGGGCTCAGGTATTCCTGGCTGGATTTCGGCTGTTTATATACAGGGGATGAATAGGTTTGGGTTCTGGTTTGAGTTGGTGTTGAGCGATTGACTTCTGGTTTTACATATTTTGGAGGTTGTGGTTGTTGCTTCTGAGCGATCTCAGAACTTGTCCTGGTACGAACGGATTCTCCTCTATCAGTGGATCTGGTGTACTGATACCTTTGTTGGCTGGGAGGCGGAATAACTCTGCTCACCGTTTTTCTTTCAGCGTCAGGTGTATTCGATAATGTTCTGGCTGAAAGTGTGTTCGGAGGGATGGAACGGTCATTCCTTTCAGGATTAATAATCCGCTGGTTGCGTTCGGGATGCGTAGTTGTTTGTTCTGATATCGAACGCTGGTTGACACCAATTCCACCGGGTGAGGTGATTGGACGACGTCGACCATAATAGGTATTCACATATGGATAGTCCCAGGTGTTCCAGCCATACGGATATCCATAATACCCATCCCAGTATCCGGTCCAATATCCGGTCCAATATCCATTCCAATATCCGTATGGATTCCAATACGGCATATAGGGCCACCAGTAATAATTCCAGTGCCAGGAGGGATAAAAGGGGTATCCCCATCCAAAATCCCAGTACCAGGGATTACATCCCCATCCGATACCAAATGAAAAGGAGGGTCCGTAAAAAGATCCTATCCCGGCTCCCAAATAAACGTTGACATCCGGAGAGTCAGATCCTGCAGGAACAGAAGTGTCATAATTTGAGGGATCAGTATATGTTTCGTTAAAATAGGAGGCATCCTTTTCAGCATTGTGAAATCTTTTCACGCGTGCCGAATAAGCATAGTCGTTATAATCATCGTAGGAAGTGGCAGAATTCGGGAGTTTCAGGGAGTCCAAACCGGGATTAATTAAATATGTACCTGAGGAATCGGCAGAGGTTGATTCCGGCTCAACGAATCCGGAAACGGTTTCCGGTTGAGTGGTGGAATGTTTTTTGTTTTTCGACGATGTTGAGTAATAAACATCATCACTGGTAACGGTATTTTTCTTTTTGTCCTGCTGGGCAAAGGAGACTTGAATGATCAAGCCCGTAATGAAGAGAATGAAAGCTGTCTTTTTCATGATATACCTCCTTTGGTATTTATCGTTGCTGGCATATGAACCCGGTCCTTCATTTTTTGTTACTTTTGTCCACAATTCAGCGAAATAACAGCAAACATCGTACCATACTTATAAAATGATAAAAAATTTTCCTACGCGGGAAGAAAATTATTCTCAATGGTATAATGACCTGGTAATCAGGGCCGATTTGGCGGAGAACTCCGGAGTGAGGGGATGTATGGTAATTAAACCATATGGTTATGCAATCTGGGAAAAAATGCAGGGTGTTCTGGACCGGATGTTTAAAGATACCGGACATTCCAATGCCTATTTCCCCTTGTTTATTCCGAAATCTTTTTTCAGCAGGGAAGCAAGTCACGTTGAGGGATTTGCCAAGGAATGTGCGGTAGTCACTCATTATCGTTTAAAGAATTCTCCGGATAACAAAGGAGTAATCGTGGACGAGGAAGCCAGGCTTGAAGAAGAGTTAATCATCAGGCCCACATCTGAAACAATTATCTGGGATACATACAGGAACTGGATTCAATCGTACCGCGATTTACCACTGCTCATTAATCAATGGGCAAACGTCGTCAGGTGGGAAATGCGCACAAGGCTATTTCTCAGGACTACAGAATTCCTCTGGCAGGAAGGTCATACGGCACACGCCACAGAGGAAGAAGCACTTGCTGAGACAAATACAATTCTGAACCTATATGCCGATTTTGCAGAATCCTGGATGGCATTACCAGTGATAAAGGGTGTTAAGACCGAATCTGAACGGTTCGCCGGTGCCGTAGATACGTATGCAATTGAAGCATTAATGCAAGACGGCAAGGCATTGCAATCAGGAACATCGCATTTTCTGGGTCAGAATTTTGCAAAAGCGTTTGATGTGAAATTCCTGACCAAAGAAAACCAACTGGATTATGTTTGGGCCACATCCTGGGGTGTATCGACACGACTGATGGGAGCCCTGATTATGGCTCATTCGGACGATCATGGTCTGGTACTCCCTCCGAAACTTGCACCCATTCAGGTTGTTGCTATTCCAGTGTTTAAAACCGTTGAGCAACTGAAGAGCATTTCCGCAGTGCTGGAGCCGGTGATTAAAGAGCTGGAATCAATAGGAATATCCGTTAAATATGATTCGCGTGACACCTGCACTCCTGGCTGGAAATTCAGTGAATATGAATTTAAAGGTGTACCCATAAGACTGACCCTGGGACCCAGAGATCTTGAACATGGTACTATTGAACTTGCCCGCAGGGATACACTCACCAAATCGATCATTCCTTTAAACAGTGTCATAGAAGCCGTCCGACAAATTCTGGATGATATTCAGAAAAACTTATACTCAAGATGTTTACAGTTCAGAGAAGAACATACATTCCGTGTTGATAGGTGGGAGGATTTTGTGGATATCCTTGAGCGTAAAGGGGGATTTTTATATGCTCACTGGGATGGGACTTCTGAAACGGAAGAAAAAATAAAGGAAGCCACCAAGGCAACCGTCCGTATCATTCCGTTGAACAATCCTCCGGAAATGGGAAAATGTATTTTTACCGGAAGGCCGTCGAATCAGCGTGTCCTGTTTGCCAGAGCCTATTGATCAGAAGGGTATCACCTCTCCGGGCCCATTGATAATCGTCGTGATTTTTTTCGGACTTCCTGTATAATAAATATTCCCGATAGATTCTATCGTGGCGGTCAGTTCCTGGTCGGAGAAAACATAACAATTGTTCGACGACCGGCTGGAGATGAAAAGGAACCTGGTATGAAGATCCCTGGCATCCAGAAGCCCGAAGTCGCCGGTTGACATGGAAGCAATGTCACACGAACCTTTCAGTTTCAGATCGGCTGTGCCCAGCTGAAGGTAGAAATATCCCTGAAAAAGATCCAAATCCAGGTCTATGGTACCACATCCTCCCCACACCTCAACCAATAAGGAGTCAAAAACGAGTTGATTCAGACTTGTCAGATTCCCTGAGGAATTATAAGTTATCTTCCATAAACATGGCGAAGATATATATACATTGATCGGTTTTTTATAGTTTCTGAGCCAATTGCATGAGTTTTTATTCTGAATGATCAACTGTCGGTTCGTTACTTCGGTAACAATTCCAGGCAGCAGATTTTTCCCTGCAATCACGGTGATTTTGGTATTACTGTCCTTTGATATGAATACGTTCACATAGTCATTGATCTGGATGGAATCGAATGATGAAATTTGTCTCTCCTCAGAAATAATTGCACCTGTATTGTTCAGGCAGTCAAATCCGGTTTTTCCACAACCACTCCCGGCGAGCAAACCCACAGCCAGGATAAAAATAGAACCTCTTCTCATAACCTTTTTCCTTTTATTCTTTTCTTCCCTACCATGATGTCGAATCTGTATCCAATCCCTAATGCGAGGTAGTCGGCCCGTCCGAAATGCACCTTCAGCATCAGATTCACGAACAATTTGTCAGATAAATAATACTGCAGGGAAAGCTTCTCGTACAATGGGCCATTGCTTTTCTCCGATCCTCCGAGGTAATACCCGATATTGAACATACAAACCAACCGTGACATAACAAGCTGATAGGCTGCATTTAATCCGGGCCTCAGGATCTTTAGAGTATTCAGCACTGTATCACCGTGAAGTTCAAGAATTTTTACATGTGATGCATCATAGGAAAGGTCCAATCCGATCCCCACCTTGCTTTTTTTTGAAATCCGGTAGAATGTATTTTCCCATATATGCAATACTACATAGTTGCCGCCGAGAACGGCCTGCATGTTTTTATACCCGACTGAAACTCCCAGGTTGAATTCGATATGGCGACGGAGAATAGCCGAAAATGGTTCAGTTGGCGGATATGTATGATCACCAACTTCCCTGTTTTTTCGTACGGGCCAAAAAGCAAGCCCCACATTAATCATCGGTGCATTGATACCATAATTCGGCATCTTAAGAGAACCATTTGAAAAATGCTGTAAACAGATTCCCGCCGATAATGTCAACCAGGTATTCAACCGGTATCTTGCTTCGAACATCAGATTCACAGCTGCATTTAAATGTGTTCCGATAGCGATGTTCTTATAATTTTGAAGCCGGTCAAACCTCTTGGTAAGGTACCCGGCTCCCAGCCCGAAACGAAATCCGAAAAAGAGGTTCTTTTTCTGGTATAACGGGAAATTGATAAAAGGCATTATCGCAACTGCCTGACCCAGCCAGGGAGAGTTTCCAAGGCCCGAATACCAGCAGGCAAGTCCGATTATAGGATATCCGAAATTTCTTTCCCATTTATGTTTACCGTATGTTTGTTGTTGCACGCTGATCTCAAATGCCGGATAGTGTGCATTAAACAATTCTAGTTCGAGATGATGCGCATACAAGAAACCATAATATATCTTCCCTTCCAGAAAAATATTAGTGGTATAGAGCTTATGGGATTGTTGTGAGAATGAGACCGAGTGTACACACAGTATCTGGAAAAGAAAAATTATCCGAAGCGAACCCTGTATGTTCAAATTGAAATTCAACAATCCCGGCATTGAAAGTCATGCAAATTTATCATGAATACCTGACCTTATTGGTCAAAGGGACTGAAACTGGAGAAATAAGTATTTTTGCTGAAATACATCATCCCCATGGAAGAGAAGTCAGTGCTGTTTGGCAGACTTATCGAGATTATGGATACACTGAGGGCCCGCTGTCCCTGGGATAATAAGCAAACCATAGAAAGCCTCAGGTATCTGACGATCGAAGAAACGTATGAACTGTCAGATGCCATTTTAGAGAGGGATATGGAAGGAATTAAAAAGGAGCTCGGGGATTTGATGTTGCATCTGGTCTTTTACGCAAAGATTGCCTCTGAGCAACAGGTCTTTGATATCTGGGATGTGCTTCAGTCGATCACAGAAAAACTGATACACAGGCACCCGCATATTTTCGGAGATGTTAAAGTGGGCAGCGCCAGAGAAGTGCGGGATAACTGGGAAAAGATCAAACTGAAAGAACACGGGAATCCCTCGGTGCTGACCGGGGTGCCGGGAAGTCTTCCGGCGGTCGTTAAAGCATACAGGATCCAGGAGAAAGCCAGTGGTGTGGGATTCGACTGGGATAATGCCGATCAGGTTTGGATGAAAATCCTGGAAGAACTTACCGAATTGCAGGATGCTGTTCGCCGGGGTGCAGAGCAGGCGGTTCGTGAGCATGAAGTGGGCGATCTGCTTTTTGCTATTGTTAATTATGCACGATTTATCGATGTAAATCCTGAAGATGCTCTTGAACGAACCAACAAACGATTTATTAATCGTTTTCAATATATTGAGGATCAGGCAAAGAAACACCATAAGCCTCTTCGGGAGATGAGTCTCCAGGAGATGAATGTTTTTTGGAATGAGGCCAAAAAACTGGAAAAGGAATCATGAGATGGCCGCCGATTCTCCTTTTTCCGGTTGCCGCGCTGCTATCTTTGCAACTTGCCGGCCAGGATACAATTGTTCCCCCCAAAAGGCAGCAGTGTTTCCTGGACAAGAAGTATTTCACATCCTATGTAAAGGATGGCGCTGATGTAGTCAGATTCCCGGCCAGATGGAACGAAAGCCAATGGATTGGTGCAACCATCACTGCCAGTGCAACCATCCTGCTGATTGCTGTCGATGACCATATACAACAATGGTCGCAATGCCGGAAAATCCCTGCTCTGGACCTTTTAAGCCGTTATGTTTTTGAGCCAGTCGGAAGTGGTTTATACAGCCTTCCTGCACTTGGGATTCTATATAGCTGCGGGATGATATGGAAAGATAACAGGGCCAGGATCACCGCTCTGAAGGGATTGGAGGCCTATATTTTATCGGGGCTGGCTTCCCAGATCATCAAACAGATGACCCACCGGCACAGACCCTATCAGGATGACCCTCCGGATCCAACACTATGGGATGGCCCTTTTCAGGGCTTTTCCCATACTTCGTTTCCTTCGGGCCATGCGGCAACAGCTTTTGCGGTTGCCACCGTGGTTTCCCTGTCATACCGGCAAACGATCTGGGTGCCCATTCTTTGTTATACTCTGGCCACCGGTGCAGCCTTGTCAAGGATATACGACAATCAACACTGGGCATCCGATGTCCTTGTTGGTTCAGCCATCGGATTCGGGATCGGGCAACTTGTGGTGCGGAATGAGAGCCGGTTACAGCTGATCCCTGCTTCTCCGGTCGGGCAGGGAGTTTCCCTGATCTACCGGTTTTAGTGTTTGCTGAGATAATCAGCGACTCCGGCAGAAGTTGCTTTCATGCCTTCTTCCCCTTTATGCCAATTTGCCGGGCAAACTTCCCCGTTCTCCTCAAAAAACTGCAGGGCATCCACCATCCGCAATGCTTCCTCTATGCTGCGGCCCAGGGGGAGATCGTTGACAATCTGGTGTCTGACAATTCCTTGTTTATCAATCAGGAACAATCCACGGAAAGCCACAGGCCCGCCTTCGAACGCCAGGGATCCTTCTTCAGAGGAGAAGTATTCTCCTGCCAGTACATCGTAATTGGCCGAAATAGTTTTTGAAAGGTCAGAAACTATCGGGTATTTCACACCCTGAATTCCCCCTTTGTTTTTAGGAGTATTCAGCCATGCCCAATGGGAGAATTTAGAGTCGACAGAACATCCGATGACTGCTGTGTTCCTTTTCTCAAATTCACCTAATTTCTCCTGAAAGGCCAGTAATTCTGTCGGGCAGACAAATGTAAAATCCAAAGGATAAAAGAAAAAAACTACAAACTTTTTCCCAATAAACTGTTCCAGAGAAAATTTTTCAACGAATTCACTCCCATTGACAACGGCGTCCGCTTCGAATAGGGGAGCTTTTTTACCTACTAATACTGCCATAATGTTTGTTTATTTTTTTTGCAAAGATATGAATAATTTAGAAAGAATATTAATAAGGAGGCGAATTTTATCAGAGCCGGATGTCCTCGAAACTGAAGATGATGGGGCGATTCGCCTGGAAATCGTAAAGAGTCAGTTTCCGTAATTCGAAAAAACTTCTCCAGAACGTCAGAAGTGATTGATAATAGGCCTTTTGCGAATTGTCTGTTTCGATCTGTGCATTATTCAGGTCGAGAATGCTATTCATTTTTCCGATCAGGTACCGACCTTTGGTAACTTCAAAATTCTTCCGGGCCACTGTATCGGATTTCGCCGCGATAGTCACCTGGTTTTTTTGCATATTGAACTGGACGACTTTCAGATAGACATTCTGCTGGAAATCCAGGATCTCCTGTTCCACCGAGTTCTTCACGATTTCCTCCTCCGATTCGGCAATCTTGATCCGGCCTCTGGCCACCCCCCAGTCATAAATAGGGATACTGATCCCCAATGAGACCTGCTGCTGATCCAGGGGTTTTTTATAAGCGTCTGGGAGTGTTTCTGCATTCTTTGTGAGGCCGATGACTGCAGTCAGTTCGGCATCAAACCTGCCATCCAGGCGGGCCTGGTGTACATTTCTTTCTGCTTCTGTCAGCCTTTTGCGGAAATCCATGTAAACCGGGGAATTATTTTTTGCAAAGGCCACTGCCTGGTCAGGATTTACTGTAAAAAACTCAATCCCGGATGGAGGGACCAATACCACAGGGACAGTATCTTTGATCCGTAAGTATGATTTGAACCTGAACAGAGCATTCCCCAGTTCCAGATTTGCATTTTCGACAGCAGCCTGTGCTTTTAAATAATTCAGTTCCAGCAGCAGAAGGTCATTCTCAGCAATCTTTCCCATCTGAAACCGCCCCTGCGCAATCCGGTAAAGGGTATCGTAATTAGACTGGTTGGTTTGAGCGATTTTTAACTCAATCTGGGCATTCAACAGATAAAAGAAATAATTCGTTGTTGTAATACTGATTTGTTCGACGTCAGCCAGGTATTGCTGCTTGGCTTGCGAGTACTTAATGGGCTGAATCTTCCTCTCCCAGCGATAGGGATTAAACTGGAATATCGGCTGAACCAAACCGATATTTACAGGTGTTGAAAGGAAGGATGAGATGACGGAGGAGTCGGTTATATTGTACATTGCTTCCAATCCGGATCGTATAAAAATAGAACCGCCGGAGAAACCGATCTTCTGTGTCAGCGAGAGGATTGCGTCGGAGCTAATATATTGCTGCGGAACGAACAGTTGTTCACCGGTCACCGGATCCGTAACCGGAGTGATGGCTCTCTGCACCCGTGGTATATTGGCATTCAGTTGAAGGGATGGCAGGTATGATGCCTTGAATGATCTATATTCCCAGAAACTGGCCCGAAAGCTTTGTTTGGAATTTAGCGCATCGGGGGACTGTTCCTTGGCAATACCAATTGCATCCTGAAGAGTCAGTATCCTTTGGTTGAACTGCGCGTTTGACGTCTGAATCCAGGAATAAGTCACCGGGAGTATGAGAAAGGTTACGAGACGAATATGCATGGTTGCGGAGGTTACCAATTATTCATACCGGAGGGATTCGACCGGATCCTGTCTTGCGGCCCGTTTTGCAGGCATATACCCGAAAATTATCCCCACGGATACAGAAACCCCGAATGAAACCAGGATGGAATATGGGGAAATGATGGTCAGTATCCCGGTAGATTCCCTGATGATTGTTGAGAATGCCAGTCCCAGTATTATTCCGATCACACCGCCTGTGATACTGAGAAAGGTAGCTTCAGACAGGAATTGGAGGGTGATATCCCGTTTGGTTGCTCCGATGGCTTGCCTGATCCCGATTTCCTTAATACGTTCCATCACTGAAGCCAGCATGATATTCATAATCCCGATCCCGCCAACGAGCAATGAGATGCTTGCGATGGCCCCCAGCACGATATTGAAAATATCCTTTGTCCGTTGTTCCTGCCGCAATAACAATTCAGGTACTTTGATCTCGAAGTCCTCCACTCCGAGGTGCCTCCTTGTCATCATCCTCTGAAGTATCTCCGTGGTTGGACCGATCATGGAACTCTCCCTGACCTGAACTACGATCTTGTCAATCTGGTTTTTTTCGATCCCGTCCCTGGAGCCACTGTAAGAGACAGCATAGTCCCCCCCGAAGAAGATACCTCCGCCTCCCCTGAGGGAGGATTCCGTCACCAATCCCCGATCCCTGAATCTCCGAAAAAGGGTCTGGATGGGAGCGTAGATAGTGTTATTATAATCGGAGATCCCCAGGTTGTCGATGGCCGATTGGTTGATTTCCTGTTTCTGGAGAACGCCAACAACACGCAGCCAGATATGGCCGCATTTGATTTCTTTTCCCAGGGGGTTTTCTTTCGGAAAGAACCGAGATTTGATAAAGGGGCCGATGATACAGACCGGTTTACCGTCGCGAAGCTGTTCCCGGTTAAACATGTCGCCCTCCTGTAACTTCAGTCCAAAAACTGCAAAAAAGTCGGGTGTTATCCCCGTCAGCCTGGTAGATATCCTTCTGCCATCTTTCATGACATCTGTCTCATAAATCACCTCCGGGCTGATCCGTTCGACTGTCGGAAGGATGTTCCGGATACTTTCAGCATCTTTCATGGAAAGCCCGGGGGAATATTTGTCCTGCCCCTTGCGAATTCCGGCATCCTGTTCCGAGGAAGTTTCGCCGTTTCTGTTGCTTCCTTTAGTTTTTTCTGATTTCGGTTCAATGAGGATATTATTAACTCCGACCAGTTTCATTTGGTCCAGGATCTCCTGTTTGGCTCCGGCCCCGATGGCCATCATCGAAATGACGGCTGCCACGCCAAAGATAATCCCCATCGCAGTAAGCACCGATCTGAATTTATTCAGAAATACGGCTTCCAGGGCAATATTAAAAATATAGATATATCGTTCAAACACGGGCTGCCGGATGGTTTGAATGGGTCAGGGGCCAGAAGAAAGCAGGCTCCATTTCAGCTTTGCATTATTTTCCGGTGCGTTCAGCAGAATCTCATCCCCGTCGGTCAATCCTTCCTTTACAATGATCTCGTTGTCATTGGCGAGCCCAACCATGATCTGCTGGCGGATGGTTTGCGATCCATTCTTTTTATATACGAAGGTAAGGGTGTCGTTATTGAAAACCGATTCCAGGGGAATAAAATGAACGCTGTCAACGGTTGCTGTCAGTATCGTGTTTTTCGTGGTCATAGCCGGCCGGAGGATGGAGTCGAACTCGTGGACCAGAATTTTAACCTCAAAAACTTTTGCATTGGTACCCTGGAGTTGTTCGCCGATATTGGCAACTTCAGTCACTTTTCCGGTAAATTTTTTCTCAGGAAAAGCATCAATCCCAATCTGGACCGATTGCCCCAGCTTGATCTTACTAATGTCGATCTCATTAACATATGTTTTAGAAATCATTTCAGAGAGGTCAGGAAGTTCGGCGACAATATTGTCCCATGCACTGATCGTGGCTCCCACGCCCATTTTATTCCCATCCCAATTCCTCCGGTAGATCACCATTCCGGATTTCGGCGCCGTAATGGTAAATGCTTTCAACACCTCGTTCATCTGAGTGAGCTTTCGTTGCGCCTGGTTGTACGATGCCGTCACTTCCTGCATATTTGCAACTGCTTTTTCCAGGCGCAGTTTATAGTTTTTATCAGCCTGATCGAAAGCCCGTTCGCCTTTCTCCAGGTCGATCTGTACCTGACGGATCGTTGCCGGAGGTTCGTACTTCGATTGATCCAGGGCTATTTTTTTCTCTTCCAGGTTATATTTAAGGTTGATCAGTTCGTCACGGGCATTGCGCAGTTCCAGGGATGTATCGAGTTTTGTTTTAATGAGTTGGGATTCAAATTTTTCAAGATTCGTTTCTTCATCCTTGATACGGTTTGAGATTTCCGTCCGGTCGAGTGAAGCCACGTACTGCCCTGAATCAACAACAGAGCCATCAGGGATGATATCCTGGAGCTTAACCTGCCAGATCTGGATCTGGCGTAATCCCTGGGGGCCATAAATTTTCTCCGAACTTTTAGCGATAAGTTCCCCGGTGGTAGTTACTTCGATCGGGAAAGAGCCAAAATTAACCGGGACAGAGATTTCCCCTGTTTTTTCAGGTTTTGCGAAAATGAAGTACAGAACTACAGCCAGCAGGATAATTCCTGCAAAGATGAACAAGTATCTTTTTGTTGACATAGAGAAGCGGAATATAACAACAAAGATATAGGCCTGTCATGAAATGACCAAGCGAAAACGGTAAATCACGCATCAATGTTGGCAAACCTGGCGTTTCTTTCGATAAATTCCCGGCGAGGTGGCACATCATCCCCCATCAGCATGGAAAAGATGCGATCGGCTTCAGTCCCATTTTCAATTGTGACCAGCCGGAGTGTTCTGTTAGCCGGATCCATGGTAGTGGACCACAGTTGTTCGGCATTCATTTCGCCAAGGCCTTTATATCGCTGAATTTGTATGCCTGATTCTTTTCCCTGGGCAGAAAGCCGGGAAACCAATTCCATTCTTTCCTCTTCAGTCCAGCAATATTTTTCGGTATTTCCTTTTTTTACCAGGTAAAGGGGAGGGGTGGCAATGAACACATTTCCGTTTTCAATCAATTCTTTCATATACCGGAACAAGAACGTCAGGATCAGTGTGGTGATATGGCTTCCATCAACATCGGCGTCGGTCATAATGATGATCTTATGGTACCGGAGTTTTTCCAGGTTCAGGGCTTTGCTATCTTCTTCGGTACCGATTGTCACACCAAGGGCAGTAAATATATTCTTAATCTCTTCGCTTTCAAAGATCTTGTACTGCATGGCCTTTTCCACATTCAGAATTTTTCCGCGAAGGGGGAGGATGGCCTGGTAACGGCGGTCACGGCCTTGTTTTGCTGTGCCTCCGGCTGAATCACCTTCCACCAGGTAGATTTCACAAAGGGAGGGATCGGATTCAGAACAATCGGCCAGTTTTCCCGGCAGGCCCGATCCTGAAAGCACATTTTTACGCTGCACCAGCTCCCGTGCTTTCCGGGCAGCATGGCGGGCAGTGGCAGCGAGAATCACTTTATTGACAATGGTCTTTGCTTCCTTTGGATGTTCTTCAAGGTAGTAAGAAAGCAATTCACTCACGAGCTGGTCCACAACTCCCATCACTTCGTTATTTCCCAGCTTGGTTTTCGTCTGACCTTCGAACTGTGGTTCCTGGACTTTGACTGAGATAATCGCGGTTAATCCTTCCCTAAAGTCATCTCCGTTGATATCGAATTTCAGCTTGGACAGCATACCGGATTTTTCAGCATAATTTTTCAGCGTCCGGGTAAGAGCCCGCCGGAATCCCGCGAGATGGGTTCCACCTTCATGGGTATTTATGTTATTCACATAACTATGAATATTTTCAGAGAAGGAGGTATTGTATTGCATGGCAATTTCGATGGGGATTCCGCTTCGTTCACCGTCAATGGAAATGGGTTGCGGGATCAGTTTTTCCCGGGTGGCATCGAGGTAATTGATGAAATCAATCAGGCCGGCAGAGGAAAAGAAGGTATCGGTAACAGGATTTCCTTCTTTACCGGCTTCCCGTTCGTCGGCAATTGTCAGGGTGATCCCTTTATTCAGATATGCCAGTTCACGCAAGCGGGATGAAAGGATCTCATAATCGTAGTGTTCAGTTATAAAAATAGAACGATCGGGCTTAAAGGTAGTTACTGTGCCTGTCATACTGGTTTCACCGATTGTTGTGACGTCATATAATGGTTTACCGCAGGCGTATTCCTGCCGGTAAATCTTGCCTGAACGGTGGACAGTCACATTCATCTGTGAAGAGAGTGCATTTACCACCGATACACCAACCCCATGGAGGCCGCCTGACACTTTGTATGTGTCCTTATCAAATTTGCCTCCGGCATGAAGGACGGTCATGACCACTTCCAGTGCAGATTTATGTTCTTTCTCATGAAAATCGACGGGGATACCGCGGCCATTATCCGTAACGGTGATGGAATTATCCTGATGAATCCTGACTTCTATCCGGGTACAGAATCCGGCCAGTGCTTCATCAATCGAATTATCCACCACTTCATAAACCAGGTGATGTAATCCCTTGACATTCACATCACCAATGTACATAGCCGGCCGTTTTCTGACCGCTTCAAGCCCCTCCAATACCTGAATGTTGTCGGCTGTGTAATTTCTGCTGGCCAGGTCTTTTTCTATATCAGTCATAATCAATTAGTTGACTTTCATCCTATTATTGCTCAAAGATACAAAAAAAGCCGGTGAGAGCCTCAAGAAATGCCAGTAAAATCAAGGATTTTATTAACAAATTCCTGTGAATAATACCGCCAGAAATTGCATCAGGGCCTCTGCAGGAATTCCACTATTTTTTCCGCTGCATTACCGTCACCGAAAGAATCCTGCCGTGGAGTTGCCGGGATCGGGACATCAGCCGCCCGGAGGATTTTTACCGGATCAACACCGGTCACTATATTCCATCCATCGTGCAGCGTTTCAAGCCATTCGGTTTCCGTTCGCAAGGTGATGCAGGGCACTCCCAGAAAATAGGCCTCTTTCTGTAATCCTCCCGAATCGGTAAGCACTTTAACTGCGTTCATGGTCAGGTGGATCATCCGGAGGTAGCTGACCGGATCAAGGAGCTGAACGTTATTTGGCACAGAACTGGTTGCCAGGATCTTCCGGGTTCGGGGATGTATGGGAAGCAAGACCTGGAACGGCAATCCGGCAAAGGCAGTCATCAGGTCCCGCATCCTATCCGGATGATCTGTATTTTCCGCCCTATGGACGGTTGCGAGGAAATATTTCTCCGGCAATTCCTCCATGCGGTACCGTTCCGGATTTGCAAGCACAAATGCCCGGAAGAACAACATAGAATCCAGCATGACATCCCCCGTGAACCTGGATGTTCCGGCCAGTCCTTCGCGTTTCAGGTTGTTTATTGCGGTTTCGGTGGGGGCAAAGAGGAGATCCGAGATGCGATCCGTGACGATCCGGTTGATCTCTTCGGGCATGATCCTGTTAAAACTCCGGAGTCCGGCTTCTACATGGGCTACCGGTATATGAAGTTTTGTCGCTGCCAGGGCCCCCGCCAGCGTAGAATTCGTATCTCCGTACAGCAGGGTCCAATCAGGCGTTTCTTTCACGAGTAACTCCTCGATTCCCTTGAGCATCCGGCCGGTTTGAACGGCGTGACTGCCGGATCCAACACCCAGGTTATAGTTTGGTTCAGGGATCGTGAGTTCCTCGAAGAATACCCGGGACATGTTTTCATCATAATGTTGCCCGGTGTGCAGAATGATCTCCCGGATGCCAGGATATTTTGAGATCACCCTGGAAACGGTCGATGCTTTGATAAACTGCGGACGGGCCCCGACGATGGAAACGATCTTCATGATTGTAATAAAAACCAGCAGTTCTGTAAGCAGGATTCTGTCGGTGGTACATGACCACCGTGACTGTCATTTATCTGAGTCGGCCGTCACCGGCTGACTTCAGCGACCTACCCCTCCCGGGATCCGGAGATCCTGGCGAGCCACCAGGTGGTTTGTACCCCCGGGATATACGTGGTCTTTCAACCCATGAGGTTTACCCTTCCGGCCGGTCACCCGGCAGGAATGTGGTCTCTTACACCACATTTTCACCCTTCCCCGCCGGAGCGGGAGGTTATTTTCTGTGGCACTGGCTGTATTCCGGTTGATCCGGAATCCTTCCTGTTAGGAAGCATGGTGCTCTACGTTGTCCCGACTTTCCTTCCCGATGGAAAAAACCATCAGAACGACAGTCCGAACTGCTGGTCCGCAAAGATAAGAATAATCTCTTGCATTCAGCGGGATTGATGAGTCGTCATGCAGTCCAGCACGTGGGCGAGCTGACCGGTGAGTTTCTTTCTGGAATAGAGGTCGATGTTCCGTGAATCGGCTGTGAGATTTCCATTCCGGTATCTCTGGTAATAGTCCAGGATGTGTTTCTCCAATGTAGGAATATCTCCGTGCTCAGAGACCAATCCTGCATTTGTTGCCCTTAAAATTTCAGCAGCATCGCCATCAGTTGGCCCGATACAAAGGATCGGACGTCCCGTGGCCAGGTATTCGAAGAATTTCCCCGTCAGGATCATTCTGGCATTCGGGGTGTTGTTGATGAGGAGTAAAAGGACACGGGATTGACGCTGGCAGACAATCACCTCGGTATGCGGCAGGTATGGGATCCTTTTCACGTAATCCAACAGGTTGTGAGATTCCAGTGAAGTTATGACCGAATGGTCGATCTTGCCTACCAGTTTGATCTCCAGGTTCTCCCCGAATGAAGGGACGGTACTTAAAAGCGACTGCAGTGCTTTCCACAGGCAGACTGGATTCCGCGAACTGACCAGGGTTCCAATATGGGCGATGGAGAATTTCGCATCGGGGATAATGGGCTTGTCATGCAAGGTATCTTCCGGATCAAAGCCATTGGTGATCACTTCATACTGCCGCGGAAAGATCTGGTGAAAATCCCTTGCCATGGTATTGCTGATCACTGTAACTACGTTGGCCGATGCAAGGACATGCTGTTCAAGCTTCCTGTGTTTCCTGTCGGATCTGCCGGTCAGTTTTAATTCATGGTAAAAATCGATGTTGGTCCAGGGATCCCGGAAGTCTGCAAGCCACGGTAAATTCTGTTGCCGGGAAACCTCCATCGCAATCAGGTGAAGGGAGTGCGGGGGACCGGTTGAAATGACCGCATCCACCGGATTCACGGCCAGGTAACGATTCAGGAACCTTGCAGACGGTTTGATCCAGAATTTCCGGGCATCAGGAATAAACAGGTTGCCCCTGATCCATACAGCTATGTTATCCAGGCGCCTGTTCTGTTTCCTTTCGGACAGGAATGCGGCATTGATTTTCTCTTCTTTTTTTCGGCCCAGCAACCATTTATACCATGTGTATGGTTCCCAAACCGGCCTTCGGAGTACTTTCAGGTTATGGGGGATATCTTTCTGAAGGGAAAGATCGGTTTCAGGATATTCCGGATTTTCAGGAACATAAAGCACAGGTTCCCATCCAAATTCCCTCAAATATTTGGTGAATTTCAACCACCGCTGCACCCCGGCACCACCGCTCGGGGGCCAGTAGTAAGAGAGGATCAATACCTTCTTCATCCGGTTGATTTCCATTGCTTCCTGAGTTCAAGAAACACCAGGCCAAGGATCAGGGCTAAAAGAACCAGAGAGCTGGTGAGCGAAACCGTTTCACCGAGCGCATAAACCCGGGGTTCGAAGGAAAAGACTACGGTATGTTTTCCGGCAGGAAGCACCATCCCCCGGAGGACATAGTTAACCCGAAAATGGGGGGTAGGAGCACCATCCACGTAAGCATTCCATCCTTTGGGATAATAGATTTCTGAGAAGACTGCCAGCGAATTTTTCCCTGCAGTATACTGATATTCCAGTCGGTTCGGAGTATATGATTTCAGTTCAATCAATGATCCTGTCTCTCGGCCCGGAGTGTATTCCCGGAGAAAGGACTGAAAGCGTTCATCCACAATAGCAGTATCAGCGGGATTGAAGCTGGAAAGCGCTGCCATTTCCTGGTCGGCGTTATCGACGATTTTCACTCCTTCCACAAACCACGCATGACCCAATGCATCATAATTCCGTTGGGCCACCGGCGCCCTGTTCTCCCCGGGGGTGATTACGTATTTGGTGTTCAGCATATTCCATACAGCCATGTTGTTTTTGCTGATCTGCTGCTCAATCACCTCCTGGTATCTCCGGAGTTTGGCTCCATGATATCCCCCAATACTTTTATGAAACCAGGATGTACTGGCGTCATTAAAGGCATCGACGGATAGATTCAGCACACGGAAGTCGGGATCACGGTCTTTCAGGATTTCCGCATCAGCGGCGGATGCGACGAAAGGCTTTTCTACTTTAGATTTTGTCGTGAAACTGTCATTATTCAGGTACCTTTTGTTGATCACATACATATCTGCCAGGATCAAGGCAGCCAGGATGAAAGAGATATAGATCTTTTTCAGCTTGCTGTACAGCAATGCCCACGACAGAGCTGCTGCCAGAACCATATAAATCAGAGAGCGGAGCGCGTCCATCCTGACCAGCCTTGCCCGTTCGTCCCGAACGGCCTGCATCAGCCAGTCGGGGAATTTATAGCTCTCCTGGATGAGGGGATCGTTCGGTCCTGTGAAGGAGAGGAACACACCCGGGATAAGGATAAAAAGCAGGGCCAGCCCTGCGGAGATCCCCAGCGCAATCTGAATACCTCTGAAGAGTTTCTTCTTATTCTGCCCCGGATCAAAAAGTTCTTTCAGTGCCAGTATGGCTAGCAAGGGCATGGTGAATTCTGCAATTACGAGTGTCATGGAAACTGCCCTGAATTTGTTGTATCCCGGAACGAAATCCATAAAAAAGTCGGTCAGCATCATGAAATTATGTCCCCAGGACAGCATGACCGAGAGGAGAGTCGCAGTAAGCAACCACCATTTAACCGGCCCCTTCACGATGATCAAACCCAGGATAAAAAGGAAGACAATGATGGCTCCTACGTATACCGGTCCGGAGGTTCCCGGCTGATCGCCCCAGTAGTGAAGTGGAAGCGGATAACTGATAAATTGCCGGATCTGGTTTTGGGAAACATTGTTTTGTTTCAGGGCTTTAACCACTTCCGAGTTTTCACTGAGCCTGGCTGATGAGGACCCTCCGTAGAAATCGGGGATCAGCAGGGTCATAGTCTCGCCGACTCCATAGCTCCATCTTGTGGCATAGTCCTTATCCAGGCCGGAGGTTTTATTCTCCCTATTCACCGTCAGTTCTGACTTACCCCTGATGGTATATTTCCCGTATTCCCAGGTCGCCCAGAGGGAGGTGATATTGGTGAGAACGGCGAACAATGCTGCGACAATCAGAATCCCCAGGGAACGCAGGAAACCCGGAAACCGTTTTTCGATTACCGAGGAAACCAATTCAAACAGTCCGAGAATAAAGACCAGGAGCAGGAGGTAGTAGGTGATCTGGGGGTGATTGGCTTTGATCTCGAGCGTGAGGGCTATGGCTGTAAGGATCCCTCCCCAGATGTACTGCTTCCTGAGTGTCAGGATTATCCCGGCAATCACCGGGGCCATGTAAGCGATGGCGTGGGCCTTGGAATTATGCCCGGCGTCGATAATGATAAAGAAATAGGAAGAAAACGCGAAGGCGATTGCTCCGGCTATGGAAAGCCAGGGATCGACCTTCATCACCAGCAGCAGGATGAAGAAGCCCAGGAAATAGAGAAAGACCAGGTTGGCCGGGTGGGGCAGACCCAGTCCGAGTATCGTGTCCAGGTACCCGAAAATATTCCCTTTGTAGATCACCGAGATCTGGTAAGCGGGCATGCCGCCAAACATCGAGTTTGTCCAGAGAGGTTCTTTGCCGGTAGCTTTGCGGTAATCGGCAATTTCTTTGGACGCTCCCTTGAACTGCATGATATCGGATTGCTGGATCCTTTTTCCTTCCAGGAGGGGGCTGAAATAGATCAGTGTAATCCCAATGAAAATGAGCAATGCCACCAGGTACGGCAGGTATTTCCTGAAGTCGGTTTTTTTCATGGTAAAGGGAGATTAATCATGTTTGCACAAACAAAAAAAGAAGATTATATCCCAAATCTTCTTTTCTATACAAAATTGGGGAAAAAAATCAATCCTTGTCCGATTTTTCGTCTGAAACCGTTAATTTCTTTCTCCCTTTTGCCCTTCTTGCTGCAAGTACCTTGCGCCCGGTTGCGCTTGACATGCGTTCGCGGAAGCCATGCTTGTTCTTCCGTTTCCGTTTGGAAGGCTGGTAAGTTGGTTGGGCCATGGTTAATGAATTTTGGAGTGCAAAGATACACTTTCCTACGGTATCTGGAATCTCCCCGGAGTTTTTTTATAAAAGAATTTCTATAGAATTACCAAACGTTTTACACCACTGAAAGTACCAGATGTAATACTAATGACATATAGCCCCGGCTCCAGGCATGTGAGTTTTATCTCAAAGGATGATTGAAGCGGATGATGATCCAACAATTCCCTTTTCCGTACAGTTCCATGCATATCAGTAATAGATATCCAGATATCTTCAGAATTATTCAATTCTATACATTCAATAAAAGTTTTATCTGCGGCCGGATTTGGAAACACCCTTAGCAGGTCATGCCCCAATTCATGAATCCCGCTGATCTGAATAACAACTGAATCGCAGAATACCTGGCTGATGCAGGTAGCTGAAGTGAGGCAAACGCAATATTTTCCGGGATTGATGTAATAATGAACCGGGTCGCTTAGATCTGAATAGAATCCGTCCCCGAAATCCCAGAACCTTGAAAGAGAGTGGTCGGATGAGTCATGAAAATGAACGAAATGTTCATTGACTGTGTATGAAAAGGAGGTATTAGGTGGATCACAGTAGAAGACCGAATCACAATAAATATCGGAGCCGCAGGAATCGGTGATCTCAAGGCAGGCGTAGTACACGCCGGAAGTGTCATACTGATGAACGGGATTCCGGAGCGATGAAAAATACCCATCCCCGAAATACCAATACCATGAAGTGGCTGATGAGGATGAATCGAAGAAATGAACATCGGGAAAGAGAACGTTGTATTGAAAATAAGCGGCAGGAGAAGGACAATCCTGATACATAACTGTCAATGTGGGCCTCCATTCGACGACAGGATTATCGCTGGAAGCGAATACCATGGATCTGTAAAGTTCTTCCGTTGCCAGACGGAGCAACCATCCATAATTGGATGAAGGATATGCCACCATATCCCTGACGGGAGCGGTGACATCGATATCAGGATAATCCTGGTTTGTATGGGTTGATGCAGTGAGAAGCACAGCATTTTCAAACGTATATCCCGGCTGGTTTATCCAAGTGACAAGGTTTTCATCCCATGGCTGGGTGACCTTCAGGAGGTAGCTCTCATTGTCGCCGTATTGAAGTTGGTAAATACCGGAGTTATTGTTACAGAACAAGGACAACCGTGCGCTGATCACGATAGCGGTAACCGGGATCGGTGAAAGATTAAAACTGATCAGACTTCGGAGAATGCATGGATTTCCTCCGACAGTCCAAGCATTGGAAGTAAAATTAACATCTGATCCATATGAAGATGTGGGGTAATCATCACGGATCAAGGCATCCTTGCCATCTGCCGGTCCTGGCTGCAGGATGAGCGTATCGGTTTGTGTCATAGCTTTAAATGTCAACAAAATGAATGTTGCCAGGACCGACACACACAATAAGCAATACAATTTCATTCTATCTGTTATGATAAGTTTACCACAAATATAATGAATAAGCAGATAAAATGAATATATTGTCCCGATTTTTCAGGGAATATTCTTCAGAGTCTCCACCAGGAAGTCCCAGAATTTTGAAACAGACGGGATATGGACTTTTTCATCCGGGGAATGTGGGAAACGGATGGTCGGGCCGAACGAGATCATATCCCACTTCGGGTATATGCCTCCGAGGATCCCGCATTCCAGTCCGGCGTGGATTGCTTTGATCTCCGGCACCTTTCCGAACTTCTTATTATACACTTCCTGCATGGTCTTCAGGATGGGTGAGCCGGGATTGGGTTTCCAGCCCTGGTACTGCCCGTCGAAGGTTATTTCCGCTCCGGCGAGTTCAAACACCGAACGGATCATTTGCTCGAGGTCGGTTTTGGCTGAATCCACCGAGCTTCTCAGCAGGCTTTGAATCCTGATCTCCCGGTTTGCCGATTTTACAATAGCCAGGTTTGTGGACGTTTCCACCAATCCAGGCATTTCATTGCTCATCCTGATGACCCCATTTGGGCATGAATAAATCGCATTCAGGAGGAGTTTCTGAGTCTTCTCATCAATTAGGGTGACCGGCATATCTGCAGGCTCGGCCTGGATTTTCAGGTCTGGTTCCACTGCCGACAATTCGTTGCATGCATACGAAGTGATCCGTGCCATCTCGTCCAGAAAAGCCTGCTTGTTTTCGTTCGGGATAACCACTGTGGCGAAGGATTCCCTTGGAATGGCATTTCGCAGGCTTCCCCCGTCAATGGCGGCCAGACGCAATCCATGCGCTCTTTCCGAGATCCAGAGGATACGGTTCAGAATCTTGTTTGAGTTCCCCCTTCCCAGGGCGATATCCAGGCCGCTGTGGCCTCCTTTTAATCCCTTTACGGTCAGCCGGAATGCAACCATGCCGGCGGGAACGGGTGTTTCCCCGCAGGTGAAACGTGCATTTGCATTAGTCCCTCCGGCGCAGCCGATATATAATTCCCCTTCATCTTCCGAATCCATATTCAGCAGAATCTCTCCCGACAACAGGCCGGATTTCAGGCCAAAGGCACCGGTCATCCCGGTCTCTTCATCGATGGTAAAAAGTGCCTCCACGGGACCGTGCTGGATGGTGCCTGACTCCAGGACTGCCATCGCTGCGGCAACTCCGATCCCATTGTCGGATCCAAGGGTTGTCCCCTTTGCTTTAACCCATTCTCCATCGATAAACGGGTCCAGGGGATCTTTCTCAAAGTTATGAGGGGTGCCTTCGTTTTTTTGAGGGACCATATCGAGATGAGCCTGAAGGATCACTCCCTTTCGCTTTTCCATCCCGGGGGAGGCCTTTTTCCGGATTATTACGTTCCCGACCTCATCCACTATTGTTTCCAGGCCGAGTTTCCTTCCAAAATCCACGATGAAGTCCCGAACCTGTCCTTCATGTTTTGAAGGACGAGGAATCTGAGTCAGTGCATAGAAGTGTTTCCAAACTTCAGTTGGAGAGAGGTTTTCAAGTTCGTTGCGCATGAGTATGGTATTTAATGGGTTCTTGTTTCAACTATTGTTTGTACAGGGTCTCTGGATTTGCCGGAAGGTGATGAACCGCTGCTGATACAGCATGGTCATGAACTGGTTTACCCGGGGGAACAAGTCAGCTTCAGAATCCAATTGACCGGGGGGGGTACTTATTAACGTGTTTGTGATCTCATTCACGGTCCGGATCCCGTCAATCAACAGCCAGGTAGCTGACCCGAACCGGTCAAGTTTTATCCGGATGTACGGTTTCCGGTTCAGGGGTTTCATCGCACGTGATAACCAGGAACTTTTAAACCGGGGAAGGAGGAGGTAAACCCTATCCTCCCCGGATTCATGTTCAAGCAGATGCACCGGTACCAGGTCCTGCGCACTGATCCTCTTCAGGATTTTTCTACGTTTAAAGAAACCGACTTCCATCTCACATGCCCGATGCGGGAGGGGCAGGCTGATCGGATTTTCCGGCATTTTTCAACGGAACCTGGATCATTACGAATGCAATGATCGCGATGACCACAAAGCTGATATAAAATCCCGGATCCTTGAAAAAGACGAAGTAATCGTAAATGAATATCTCAAATACCGCCAGAATTGCAATCACCAGTCCCATCAGCGCCTCGCCTGCGATCAGCCCGGATGCCAGCAGGACCCCGGCATTCTCGACCCGGATCTTCTGGGCTGCATTGTGCTTTCTTTTTTCGGTAAACCAGTCGACGGTTCCCTTCAGAAGCCCTCCCACAAATATAGCAAATGTGGTTTCGATGGGCAGGTACATTCCCACAGAAACCAGCATCGGGCTTCTCACCTGCATCAGGATGAATGCAACTCCCATCAGCATTCCTGTTATGATCAGGGGCCAGGCCATGGCTCCTTCCACAATTCCGCGTGACAAAATGGCCATGAGGCTTGCCTGCGGAGCGGAGAGGTTCTTACTTCCAAAACCACCCTGATACCCGAGGTTTTCCCCGCTGGCGATATCTCCTTCGTGTAAATATGCGAGTACCACGAACATGACAGCGCCGGCAAAGATCACCCCGATTATATCGCCGATCTGCATTCTCCATGGAGTTCCTCCCAGTATATGACCGGCTTTCAGGTCCTGCAGCATTTCGCCGGCGACCGCAGCAGCCACACAAACAATCGCTGCGACGCCCAGCACGGCAGCCACACCGGCTTCTCCCTGGACACCAAGGCCCACCAGGATCAGGGCGGTAACAACCAGGGCTGTCAGGGTCAGACCACTGATGGGATTATTGCTGGATCCCATGATTCCGACCAGATATCCCGACACTGCAGCAAAGAAGAAAGCCAGGATGATCATAACGGTTGCTGCGACCACAGCGATCAGGATATTGGTCTGAAAAATAAAATAGGTAATGGCAAATGTCAGAACGGCCACTGCCAGGATCCCTATCAGGATGGTCCCGAAGTTCAGATCTTTTTCCGTCCGGATAGTAGTTGCAAGGGAACCGGAGGCAGCCTTCTTCACGTCGGAGACCGACCGGCCGATGCCTGTGACAAGGCTTTTTCTCATACGGTAGAGAGTATACCCGGCGCTTACCAGCATGCCCCCTATAGCAATTGGTTTAACGATATATCTCCAGACCGAATAAATCTGAAAGGATGGATCCGTAACTTTTTTTGTGGCGTCATCCAGTGATAGGGTCGGGTCCATGTTCATCAGGGTGGTTGCCCATAATGAGAGGTCAAGATTCGGCAGGAGGAAATAAAGGATCATCGGAGCCAGCAATCCCCAGGCCAGCACACCGCCGCTGAAGTTCAACGCCCCGAGTTTCGGTCCGATGATATACCCCACTCCCATGTACGCCGGGCTTACACCCGGAGAGCTCATCAAGATCCCTCCTTTGCCGGTGAAAGCACTTCCGGCGATGGTCTGGTGGGAAAAAGTGACGAATCTTTCCCAGAGATATTTAAACAGACGGACTTCACCTAAAATCTTGATCAATCCACCAAGCGCCATCGCCCAGAAAAGGAACCTGGAACCACCGGAGCCAGCCTGTCCTGCTTTATGAATCTCTGCAGCAGCGACCGATTCCGGGAAAGGAAGATCGGCATCTTCCACCATGACCCTGCGCAACAGGGCAACAAACATGATGCCCAGGATTCCACCGGCAATAAGTATAAGTGAAGAGGTAAGATAATGGCCGGTGGTGAGGAAGTCGGGCCAGATCCCGGCAATAAAGAAAGCGGGCAGAGTGAAGATGGCGCCGGCTGCAACCGATTCGCCAATTGAGCCCACGGTTCTGGTGAAATTTTCCTCAAGAATGGAGCCCCGGAGGATCCGAAGAATTGCCATTCCCAGTACGGCAGCCGGGTATGTGGCTGCGATGGTCATCCCCGCTTTCAGCCCAAGGTACGCGTTGGCAGCACCAAGGATCACCGCGAAAATGATACCTATTATCAGTGCCCGAATAGTGAACTCGCTCATACGGGTTTCGGGCGAGATAAAGGGAACAAACTTTTTTGACTCAGTCATGGTGTTTGAGTTTTGATGATTGATCCTTTGTATTGGCAGAGCTAAATAACAAAAAAAAGGAACGTCTTTGGCTGAGGAGGTTCACGTTTTTCGGATATGGATCAGTTTTTTTCCGGTAAAATAGGGATCGGAGAAATATCCTGAAAGATCGATAATTGAGATATCCGGCGTAAGTTTCAACAGGGAATCCGGGAGATCGCCGCCGGTCAGATACAGCATTCCGTTTCCCAACTTTTCGGTGCCGCCAGGGGTGATCTTCCTGTTTACCAGAGCGTGAAACCTGGTTGGATCAGTGACTGCACGTCCGGTCACAAAATCGAAGATGCCCGGTAGCGATTCCACTCTTGCACAAACCGGCTTTACATTGGTCAGTCGCAGAGATCCGACAATATCCTTCACTATACGGATCTTTTTAGCAATGGAATCCACCAGAGTGAAACGTACATCGGGAAAGAACACGGCCAGCGGTATTCCGGGAAATCCACCGCCGGTCCCTGCATCCAGAATACTAACGCCGGATGGAAACCGGATGTACTTTGCTATTGACAAGGAATGCAGAATATGATGCTGAACAATGTGATCAATGTCCTTGCGGGAAATGACATTTATCTTTTTGTTCCAAAAACGGTACATTTCACACATTGCGAGATAACGATCCGCTTGTGCGACCGATAGTTCCGGAAAATACTGGTGAATTACAGAAACCGTAGCAGAAGGATTATTCAGCTTTTTCTTCTTTCTTTTTGGCTTTCGGAGCTTTGGGTTTTGCCTGAGCGGCAGTTGTCTTTTTGTCTGGCGGTTGTTTTGCGGCCGTTTTTTTTGTTGTTGGTTTTTCTGTCACAGGTTTTCCTGTTGCAGATTTTTCGGTCGCTGGTTTTTTGGCGGTCGTCTTTTTTGCCGGTGCCTTCTTAGGAGCCTTCTCCGTTTTCTTTTCCGGTGCCTGAACTTCCGGAGGAGGAAGAATAGCCTCGACCGGTTCTTCCGCCTTAACTATCACGGGTTTCAGTTCCTTTTCGACTTTCGGAATGACCACCGGGCCTGTTCTTTTCTTTTTCCTGCGACGTGTCACTCCGAAACTTTTCATAATGATTTTCCCGCGACGGGTTTTCTTATCTCCTTTTCCCATACCTTGGAATTTGAGGGGTTATCAAACGCAAATCAGTCGGCAAAAGTAAAGAAAATTTCACAGTCGGCCGAGAAAGTCCCGGATCAGGATATCCGATTTTTTAACTGCGGATGCGGCCCACTGGAGTAATACTTCTTTTTGTTCCTGGTCGGAAAGTTGCCAGGAAAGGTCCGATTCACGGAGGCGATGGGTCAGGGTGTGGAGGATAATAGCTACTGAAACACTTATGTTCAGACTTTCTGTAAATCCGAACATCGGGATTTGGAGAAATCTGTCAGCCCGGTCAAGGGCCTCCGCAGTCAATCCTTCCTTCTCGGTGCCGAACAGAAGAGCTGTTTTCTGATCCAGGGGCAATGTCAGAGGAGTGAATCCGGTCCGGTGCGGACTCGTAGCAACAATGGAATAACCGGCTTTTTTAAGCCCCTCGAGGCAAACGGAGGTATTGTCGCGGGATTCCCGGTATCGGACGAGATTCAACCATTTAGCGGAACCAAGCGTTACATCGGGGTTGACCTCATACCTGTACCGGTTCTCTACGATATGTACATCCTGGATTCCAAAGCAGTCGCAGGAGCGAAGGACTGCGCTGGCATTATGGGATTGAAAAATGTCTTCAAGAACAACCGTGATCCGTGTAGTTCTGTATTGAAGTACCTGCCGGAATTTTTCCTGCTTGTTCGCTGAGACAAAAGCAAGCAGGAATGCCAAAAGCTCCTGCTGTTCACAAATGGAGATGTTGTCCAGTGAAATGCCAGCTATCTTTTTCATAATGAGCGTCAAAAGTAAAAAAATAAGAGCCCCTATGATTCGGAAGAATAAAAAAAATTAATTTTGCACCTCCGTAAATAAAGCTAATACCACAACCATGACCGCAAAAAAGGTGGAGTCCACCAAGACCGAGGAGCGCATTCACACCGTTGAAGAGGCCTTGAGCAAGACCGAGGAATTTATTGAGAAACACCAGAAGATCATTCTGATCGTGGTTGGTGTTCTCATTGTGGCGGTACTTGGTTTTTTTGGTTTCCGGAAATATTATCTGGAACCGAAAGAAAAGGAAGCCCAGGCACAGTTGTTCATGGCGGAGATGTATTTCGAGCAGGATTCACTGTACAAAGCGCTTAACGGGGACGGAAATTATCTTGGTTTCCTGGATATCCGGGATCAATTTGGATTAACCAAATCGGCCAATCTCGCAACCTATTATGCAGGGATTTGTTACCTGAAGATGGGCGATTTCGAGAATGCGATCTCATTCCTCAGGAAGTTCAGCGGAGGTGATAAGGTTGTGGGGCCGATGGCAACCGGAGCGATCGGTGATGCTTATATGGAGCTGGACCAGACAGACCAGGCCATTGATTATTACCTGGATGCTGCCGATCAGAGCAACAACGATGTCACGGCTCCCCTGTTTCTTATGAAAGCGGGCATGGCATATGAGATTCAGGGCAAGTACAAAAAGGCACTGGAACAGTATAAACGGATAAAAACTGAATACCCCAGATCATTTGAAGCCACTGAGATCGACAAATTCATCAGTGCGATGGAGGGGAAAGTTGCCGAATGAATCCAACGAATCTCCCCCGATAATCTTTTTTGGTACTCCTGAGTTTGCCGTTGAATCACTCCGGACTATTCTTCGGGAAGGATTCAGGGTGCAGGCTGTGGTCACCGCACCCGACAAACCGGCAGGGAGAGGATTAAATTTGTCGGCCTCTCCTGTCAAACGTTTTGCTCTTTCCGAGAGCCTGCCTGTTCTCCAACCCGCTCGATTAAATGATCCCGGTTTTATTCAGCAGATCATCTCTTTTGATCCTGCTCTTTTCGTAATCGTGGCATTCCGTATTCTGCCGCGGGAGGTATGGGGGATTCCTCGACTCGGAGCGTTCAACCTGCATGCTTCTCTTTTGCCCCAGTACAGGGGAGCGGCTCCCATCCCGTGGGTGATAATCAACGGGGAAACCGAAACAGGAATTACAACTTTCTTTATTAATGACCAGGTGGATACCGGGGAGATACTAATGCAGGAGAAAGCCGGTATCGCTCCGGATGAAACAGGAGGCGATCTTCACAACCGGTTAATGAAGGCCGGGGCTGAACTTGTCGTCCGGACCATCCGTCTGATCAGCTCAGGCAAAGCCGATCCACTTTCCCAGGTCAATGCCGGAATGCCTACGGCGATCCTCAAAACCGCTCCAAAGCTGAAGAAGCAAGATCTATGGATTAACTGGGATGCCGATACTCTTTGCATATATAACAGGATCCGCGGATTATCCCCACATCCTGGGGCGTTTGCCACGATCTCCCTTACTACAGGGGCCACGCTAAAAGTACAGATCCTATCCGTCGTCACGGAGCCCTTTTCTCAGTACCCTGTCTTACCTCCGGGAAGCATTGTAACTGACCGGAAGAAACTGTTGAAAGTCACATCCCGTAACGGTTTTATACATATACTATCCCTCCGGCCGGCCGGGAGTAAAACCATGTCTGCAGCCGATTTTCTAAATGGCCACGGGAGGCTGTTGCCCTGAAAGCCTTATTTAATAAGGGTTTTGGAGACTATTTATTAACAAAAAAACCGATTTATTAACATTTACAATGGATTTCGATGATCGACCATTGACAAATCCAATAAAGAGTGTATATTTGTAAGGTTCGAAAAATGAGTATTCACTTTTAAAACGAAATGAAATGAACAAAGCTCAACTGATTGAAGCTATTGCAGCTGAAGCAAAAATGACAAAAGCCGATGCCAAGAGGGCGTTAGAAGCTGTTGTTGGTGCGACCACCAAAGCATTATCGAAAGGTGAAAGAGTTGCCTTGGTAGGTTTCGGATCTTTTGCGGTTTCCAAAAGAGCTGCCCGCAAAGGCCGCAATCCGCAGAACGGAAAAGAAATCAAGATCGCAGCCAAGAAAGTTGTGAAGTTCAAGGCTGGCGCTGAACTTGCCAAGAAGGTAAAGTAAAGACATCGGATCTTGTCGCAAAAGAAGCCGTTTCCGCAGAGACGGCTTCTTTTATTTTATCCGGAACCGATATGGCAGCATTGCATCCCTGCCGGCATACTGCACACCGATCCTTTCCGAGATAAGGATGTCATTCAGTGGAATGTGTATCCCGCGGTCTTCCAACCAAATTGCCGGCCTGTCCCTTCCGGAAGACATCCGGGTAAGATCTGTTCCTGTCCGGGAATAGTGAATTCCGAGTGCTTTGGTAACCCTCCCTGGGCCATCCAGCCGTTCAGCCGGCAGCCCAGGCGTGCCTGACCGTTCCATCATCAATTGAATTCCATCCACCGGCCTGATTCCCCGGATCAGCACTGCATGGGGAATTCCTGCCTGATTGGTAACAACATTAAAAAGGGAGTGCACTCCGTAACACAGATATATGTATGCGGTGCCTCCCGTCCGATACATGATGTCGTTCCTGGCTGTTCTTCTGCCTCCAAAGGAATGAGAGGCCCGGTCGGTCACTCCGGCATACGCTTCGGTTTCCGTTATCAGGCCGGAGGTCAGCTTCCCTTTAAACGTGGTCACCAGGAACTTTCCGAGCAGGTCGCGGGCAATTAACACCACATCAGTCCTGAGATAGAATTCACGTGGCAGGATATTCATTTCCGTGGCTTTTTAATGCAATCAAAGCAAGCGTAAGGAATGGAAATGGCAAGACTTCCTTTTTCCTTCGCCTCGGCATTGAGAAGCTCCTCCACTTTTGCAAAAACCTCCGGGACATAGTCATCGGGTACGGTCTCTTTCCAGGAACCCAGGAAATAGTTTCTGATCAGATAATGCTTGAAGAATGCAGTTCCGGATGAGAACCGATAGGCGAAGCCGTCAACCTGGACCGACCTGACCTCAAATCCTGAATTGTGTATAAGGTCCTTCAGAAACTCCACAGATTTCCGTTTGGCAGAGATGTGTTCCTTCATCCTGGCGATGCCTCCGGGCACTCCTGATCCCTGTAATACCTTCGCGAAGCAATCATAAAATTCGACCATAGTATGAGGAAGATTAACGGTAGCCACCAACTGTGAACCAGATTTTGCCACTCTGAAACATTCTTCAAGAGACCTGGACTGGTCCTGTACGTTATTCAATCCGTTGTTGGAAGTGATCAGATCGAACCAATCATTTCCGAAAGGAAGCTCTTCGGCAACTCCCTGAATAACTTCGGCATTCGGGATCGACTTCAGGCGGATCTTTTCCCGGATCATGGCGATGGAGTCCGGTGAAGGGTCAATTCCTGTCACACTTCCTGCCGACCCAAGCCGGTCGGCTATCTCAAGCATCGGGAAACCGCTGCCACTCCCAATATCCAGTACCTTCGCCCCTTCCGACAGTCGTATTGTTTCCAGGAGCATCAGTCCGAACGGGGCTGACCATAACGGAAGCTCATCATACGTATATCCAAGCGATGATAGATCAGACATTTTCAGGATTTTTTATAAGGTTCACCGGATCTGACGGGGCAGGCGGCAGGCATTGATGCACGCGGTTCAGTTCACGAACTATCGAGGAACTCAACTGAGACAACTCCTCATTGATCCTCCTGTAATGATCATAGTATTCCAGTGTTGTACCGTGATTGATAACATCGACGATCCGGTCATCCAGCTTTTTAGCGACCGGCAGCCAGGTGTATTTGCCGGATTTATTCTCCTGGAGTCCCTCCAGGTCGGCAAAGCCGTAAGCAAAGCTGCATGATGGACAGAGGTGTCCGGATAAAATGTTCAGGATGGTTTCCTTCATATTTCTTCTCAACCGGAAGCTCATATCCCTACAGGTTCCGGATTACTTTCGAGCAGGCGACATATCCATTCATGTTCACCTTAACCAGGTACAGGCCATCAGGAACCGGTATCCCGTCGTGACCGGTTCCGGACCATTGTATTTGTTGTTTCCCGGCCATCAGTCTTCCGCGGAAGATCGAGGCAACCAGCCTTCCGGTGGGGCTGTAAACATCGATCTCTACTGTAGTTTCAGAAGAAAGGTGGAATGTCACATCCAGGAAAGAGGTAAATGGATTCGGACAAAGTTCCAATTCCGGCTGATTTTCATGGGAATTCAGTCCGACAAAATTACCCATGTTCACGTAGATAATCAGGAATTTTCCGCCGGGAAGCCGAACTATTCCGGGATCCGCTCCGTTCACGTTGGTTGGATGGTAAGGCGACCAGTTGGATCCGTCAATGGTAGAGACCCACCAGACGAAACCGTTTGTTCCTGTTCCATAGAACCGCATTTCGAAAGGTGTATGGTTTACCATCAGGTTCCCGGTCCAATTATGTTGCGGATCGGACGGTATATCCGGGAGTGGAGAAAACAAAAGACCATCCTGCGAGAATGCATGGTTTGCTCCTTCCTGGGGCGCTCCTTTTGGAGAGGTGTAATGCCAGTTTCCGTTGAATTTTACCACAGCCGGGTCGATCAAAGGGCGGGTGGGCAGATCGTACCGTGCGCCGGGTTCAAAAGTATAATGGACACCATCGGAAGAGATGGCAGAGTATGTATTGATAGTCGAATCCAGCCCGCCCGGAGGCATCTGGGCACTGGAGCTGAAGTAGATACGGATCTGCCCTGTTTCGGTAAGTGTCAGGGTGGGATCAAAGGGTCGCTGGTATCCCGGAGGAAGGCTGTTCACCACAATGGGCTGCGGATAGGACCAGGTGACGCCCTGATCGTAGGAAAATTTAACTGCCACCCTGTCGAAATGAGGATGGATGAACGCCGGTGCAGGAAACCATTGAAAGGCAGCGATCAGCCGGCCTGTCCCATCGTCGATCAAGGACGGGACGCCGGCGCTGTCCTGGAACAGGGTAAAGCCGAAAAAGTCATTCCCATTCCAGCTTTGTGCAATAACCAGGTCGTTATTCCACGGACCCGGCTGGCCCTGAAGCCGAAGCCCAAGCATGCACACGAGAAAATAAAAAGGGATTCTGTTCATCGGTTATTTCCATTTAAAGTCCAGTTGATTAATCCGGAGGATCTTTCCTTTGTCGAGCAGCCAGCGAACGGCCATGAGAACCTTGTCTTCAGGAGCCGGAGCCCCGATCCTAACCAGCTCCTCAAGAGTGGCGGTCCCCGATTTCAACACCGGCCGAATGCGGGAAACGATTGCTTCGAATTCCTGGTCATTCAGGCCGGTTTTGTTGCGGCCGACGCAAACATCGCACTTTCCGCAGCGTTGCGAACGGAATTCCCCAAAATAGGCCAGCAGGGCCTGACTCCGGCAATCAGCTGAGGATTCTGCATACCGTATTATTTGGTTAAGCCGTTTGGTGGCTTCCAGTAGGCGGAGCCGATAATGTTCTGGTGAGATGGTGACATCACGCCAGGAAATTCGTTCCTGAAGGAAAATGACAGCCGGCTTGGTGATCTGCGGAAGGTAATCGAGGATACCCTGTTTATCCAGGAATTTAAGGTGTCTGATAACCGTGTCAACGGAACATTCCA